>RRZU012434740.1_pt1 | contig 10251 bp, 11 predicted proteins | sample 2165561 | NCBI WGS metagenome assembly RRZU01 (sample SAMN10456909, study PRJNA506462) | wastewater metagenome | isolation source: wastewater sludge | place: USA: Moscow, Idaho | reverse complement strand
CGGCCGCGTGCTGTCAGCCCTGCCCCCCTTCGCCCGTGGCGCGCTGGTCGGCGAAGTGCGTGGCCACAGCGGCGCAACCCCGTATGTGCGCTGGGGCAACTGGCCGGTAATCGGCTTGGCGCTGCTCCTCGTTTTGCTGGTCGGTCGCCGCCGGACAACAGCCAGGCCAACACAAGATGCCGGCAAGGATGAGCATAGATTCTTGTTGGGCAAGAAACCAAGTAAAATCGCGGTTTTTGGTTCCACCCGAAACTCACCCATGCCTACGTTTCAGGAAGTGATTCTCCGTCTCCAGAATTTCTGGGACAAACAGGGCTGCGCGCTGCTGCAACCCTACGATATCGAAGTCGGTGCGGGCACCTTTCACACTGCCACCTTCCTGCGCGCGATCGGTCCCGAACCGTGGAATGCGGCCTACGTACAGCCTTCGCGGCGGCCCAAGGACGGGCGCTACGGCGAGAATCCGAATCGCCTGCAGCACTACTACCAGTATCAGGTGGTGCTCAAGCCCTCGCCGGCGAACATTCAGGAACTCTACCTCGACTCACTGCGTGCGCTCGGGATCGATACCTCCCAGCACGACATCCGCTTCGTCGAGGACGACTGGGAAAGCCCGACGCTGGGCGCCTGGGGACTGGGTTGGGAAGTATGGCTGGACGGTATGGAGGTCACGCAGTTCACCTATTTCCAGGAGGTCGGCTCGCTGCCCTGCAAGCCGGTGCTTGGCGAAATCACCTACGGGATCGAGCGACTGGCCATGTATCTGCAAGGGGTGGAGAACGTTTTCGACCTGGTCTGGGCGCAGGGACCGGGTTATCGCGTCACCTACGGTGATGTCTATCACCAGAACGAGGTCGAGCAGTCGAAGTACAACTTCGAACATTCCAATGTCGAGATGCTGTTCCGGCACTTCGGCGAACACGAGTCCGAGGCCCGCCGGCTGATCGCTGCCGGCCTGGCTCTGCCGGGCTACGAAATGGTCATGAAGTGCTCGCACACCTTCAATCTGCTCGACGCACGCGGTGCCATATCGGTCACCGAACGGGCTGCCTACATTGGCCGGGTGCGTGCGCTGGCGCGCGAAGTCGCGCAGGCCTACCACGATTCCCGTGCGGCGCTCGGCTTCCCGATGTGCGAGGCGAGCGCTGCCGGTGGAGTGCACTGAGATGAACGACACCGTCCTGATCGAGCTGCGCACCGAAGAACTGCCGCCAAAATCACTCAAGGCGCTGTCCGAGGCTTTTGCCGAAGCCGTTTTCTCGGCTCTCAAGGGGCAGGAGTTCACTTCCGCAGACAGCGTCTGTACGCCCTACGCGACCCCTCGCCGCCTGGCTCTGACGATTACCGGCGTGGCCGGCCGCCAGCCAGACCGGGTACTGGAGAAGAAAGGCCCGGCCGTTGCCGGCGCGGTGGACGCTGCCGGCAAACCGACCAAGGCCCTCGAAGGGTTCATGCGGGCTGCCGGGGTCACTTTTGACCAACTGCACAGGATCGCTGATGGCAAGGGCGAGTACTTTGTCGCCCGGCGCGAGAAGAAAGGCGAAGATCTCGCCGTGCACCTGGCCGAGATCGTCGCGCAGGCGCTGAAGAAGCTGCCGATTGCGAAGGTCATGCGCTGGGGGGATTTCGAACATCAGTTCGTCCGCCCGGTGCATGGACTGATTCTCCTGCATGGTCAGCGGGTGGTTCCGGGTGAGGTGCTCGGGCTGACGAGTGGCCGGACGACGCTCGGACACCGCTTCCTGTCCGCCGGAGAAATCGTCATCGATAACCCGGCCGAATATTCGCTCAAGCTGGCGGAAGGCAAGGTCATCGCGGCATTCCCCGAGCGACGGGCGTCAATCGCCAGGCAGCTCGACGACGCCGCCGGCAGACTCGCAGCCCGCATCAATCCGGCGGATGGTTTGCTCGACGAGGTGACGTCGCTGGTCGAGTGGCCAGCAGTTTATGTCGGCGAGTTCGAGGCCGAATACCTCGACGTGCCGCAGGAGTGCCTGATCCTGACGATGCAGCAGAACCAGAAATACTTCCCGCTGCTCGACGCCCAGGGCCGGCTGCTCAACAAGTTTCTGATCGTCTCCAACATGCAGGTCGATGACCCGGGCAACATCATCCGCGGCAACGAGCGTGTCGTGCGGCCGCGCCTGTCTGACGCCCGCTTCTTCTACGACCAGGACCGCAAGAACGGTTTTGCCAACCGGATCACCCGTCTCGCTGCGGTGGTCTATCACAACAAGCTGGGCTCGCTGGGCGACCGCGCGCAGCGAATGGGCCGCATCGCACGCAGCATCGCGGAAAAACTGGGTGCCGACGGTACCCTCGCCGAACGGGCGGCGCTGTACTGCAAGATTGACCTGCTCACCGACATGGTTGGCGAGTTCCCTGAACTGCAGGGAATCATGGGCCGCTATTACCTGCTGCACGAGGGCGGTCTGCCAGTGGTCGCAGACGCCATCGAGCAGCACTACCGGCCGCGCTTTGCCGGCGACGCACTGCCCGCAGGCAACCTTGCCTGTGCTGCTGCACTGGCCGACAAGCTGGATTCGCTGGTCGGCTTCTTTGGCATCGGGCAGCTGCCCACCGGCGACAAGGATCCCTTCGGCCTGCGGCGCGCCGCACTCGGGGTCCTGCGCATCCTGATGGAGACGCCACTGCCACTCGACCTCGGCGAACTGATCAGCAATGCCAGGGAGACACTGAGTGCGCAGGGGATCCCGATCGAGGCAGTCGATGCGCCCTTGCTTGCCTTCATGCTCGACCGCCTGCGCGGCATGCTCAGGGACGCCGGGCATTCGCCCGACGTCATCGAGGCCGTGCTGGTACAACAACCGACGCGCATCGATCTGGTTCCCGCCCGGCTGGCCGCCGTCCGCGAATTCCTGACGCTGCCCGAATCGCTGGCGCTGGCGGCCGCCAACAAGCGCATCGGCAACATTCTCAAGAAAGCCGAGCAGGGCCTGCCCGAGCCGGACATTGCCCTGCTCGAAGAAGACGCGGAGAAAGCGTTGTTCCAGCGGGTGCTGTTGATCGCGCCGCTGGTCCGCTCGCACGTCGCCAACGAGGATTATGCGGATGCCCTCAAGGCCCTTGCCTCGGTACGTGCCGAGGTCGACCGTTTCTTCGACGAGGTGATGGTGAACGTTCCTGAACCGCTGCTGCGGGGCAACCGCCTGGGCCTTCTGAAAGCACTCTTCGACCAGCTCAACGCGGTCGCGGACATCGCGAAACTGGCCGTATGAGTATGAAGCTCGTCATTCTCGACCGCGACGGCGTCATCAACTACGACTCGAAGCAGTTCATCAAGTCGCCGGCGGAATGGCGGCCAATCCCCGGCAGCATCGAGGCGATCGCCAAGCTCAGTCAGGCCGGTTACCGTGTGGTGATCTCGACCAACCAGTCGGGCATTGGTCGCGGTCTGTTCGACATGGATACGCTGAATGCCATCCACGACAAGATGCACCGTGCCGTGCTGGCCGCCGGCGGGCGCATCGACGCGATTTTCTATTGTCCGCACCCGATCGATGCCGGCTGCAACTGCCGGAAACCAAAAACCGGCATGTTCGAGCGGATTGCCAACTGCTTCAACATCGATCTGCCGGGCACGCCGGCCGTCGGCGACTCCCTGCGTGACCTGCATGCCGCAGTGGCAGTTGGTGCGATTCCGCTGCTGGTGCTGACCGGCAAGGGAACGCAAACCCGGGCGGACGGCGGCCTGCCAGAAGGCACGCTACTGTTTCCTGACCTCGCGGCGGCAGCCGAGCATATCCTTTCGTCCTGATGGCCAGCCTGCGGACCGCGTTGTTCTTCCTGCTGCTCAGCCTGCTGACGGTTCCGGTCGGAGTCCTCATTTCGCTGGCGGTGGTGTTCCCGATGCGCGTCCGTTACGGCATTTTCGCCGTCTGGCGAAATGCGGTCGTAGCCCTCTGCCGGTACGTGCTTGGGGTCCGCTACCGCGTGCTGGGTCGCGACAACATCCCGGCCGAACCTGCGGTGGTGATGGCCAAACACCAGTCGGCGTGGGAAACCGTCGGACTGCAGGCAATCTTTCCGCCGCTGGTATTCGTGTTCAAGAAGGAACTGTTGCGCGTACCGTTTTTCGGCTGGAGCCTGGCGGCGATGAAGATGATCTCGATCGATCGCGCGGCGGCGAAGGATGCGCTGCGCCAGGTCGTCGAAAAAGGGCGCGAGCGCTTGTCTGCCGGCTACTGGGTGGTGATTTTCCCTGAAGGTACCCGCGTCGCTCCCGGCGAAACCTCGCGCTACAAACCCGGCGGTGCCCAGCTCGCGGTTCGTAGCGGCGCCAAGGTGGTGCCCGTGGCGCACAACGCCGGCGAGGTCTGGCGCAAGGACGGCTTCGCCATTTCGCCCGGACTGATCACCGTCAGCATCGGACCGCCGATCGACCCCGTGGGCAAGACGGCAGCCAGGATCAATACGCTGGCTGTCGCCTGGATCGAGGCCGAAATGCGGCAACTCTCGCCGCACCGCTACCCGACAGCTGCCAATGCCGTCGCAGCCTGAGCAGACACGTGTGGGCGAGCGGTCGCTGGCCGCCGGCGAAACCACGCGCAGCATCGAACTCGGCGAGCGCACCGTGCCCTACGTTTTGCGTCGGGCGCGACGGCGGACGATTGGCTTGTCCATCGATCATAACGGCCTGCGCGTCGGCGCCCCCCAGCGTGCCACCCTGCGCGAGGTCGAATCGCTGATCCTGCAGCATGGCGAATGGATCGGCAGGAAGCTCGACGAATGGCGGAACCGCCGCCCTCCGGAAGCACTGCGCATCGTCGATGGGGTGCAGCTTCCGCTGCTCGGCAGCCCGCTCTGCATTCGCCTGGCGCTCGGCGCCAATCGCTGCGTGTGGAACCTGCAGGCAGCGGAGCAGACGCTGACGCTTTGCCTGCGCGCGCCAGCGGAAGCGCCACGGGTGCTCGAAAAAGCATTGCGGGAAAAGGCGCGGACGCTGTTCGCCGAACGTCTCGCCGAATACGCGCCGCGGCTCGGCGTCGATCTGCCGCCGCTCTCGCTGTCGGCGGCGCGCACGCGCTGGGGCAGTTGCAGCCGGCGCAGCGGTATTCGCCTGAACTGGCGACTGATCCACTTCCCGCCGGCAGTGATCGACTACGTGGTGGTACACGAGCTGGCGCATCTGCTCGAAATGAACCATGGCACCCGGTTTTGGGCTATCGTCGAGCGACTGTACCCCGACTACCGCAACGCTCGCCAGAAACTTAAGCTGGGCGCCTGCCCGCGCTGGTAAAGACAACAAAGGACAAACATGAGAATTCTTCATACGATGTTGCGGGTGGGCGATCTGGATCGCTCGCTGGCGTTCTACACCGAAGTCCTCGGCATGCGCGAGTTGCGTCGCCAGGACTACCCGACGGGTCGTTTCACGCTGGCCTTCGTCGGCTACGCTCCGGAATCGGAAGGCGCGGTCCTGGAACTGACGCACAACTGGGATACATCAGCGTACGAAGTGGGTAACGGTTTCGGCCATGTGGCGATCGAAGTCGCCAACGCCTACGCGGCTTGCGAGCAGATCAAGGCGCGTGGCGGCAAGGTGGTGCGCGACGCCGGCCCGATGAAACACGGCACGACAGTGATCGCCTTTGTCGAAGATCCCGACGGCTACAAGATCGAACTGATTCAGAAGAAAGGCTGAGCCAGTGTCTTTACCCACTCCTCGCCGCCAGATTGCCGCAGCGCTGCTACTCATGCTGCTGCTGTGCTCGAACAGCACCGCCCACGCCGCGCTGGCAATCGCCCTGAATTCAGCAGAAGGCACGCTCAGCATGATCAATAGCGACACCTACCAGGTCACCGGCAAGGCCAGCGTGTGCAAGGAACCGCACCACCTGATGCCGACCCCGGATGAGCAGTCGCTGATCGTCGCCTGCGCCGCTTCCAACCAGCTGGTCTTCTTTGATCCGCTCTCCGGCCAGGAGCAGAAACGCATCCGCAACATTTCGGACCCCTACCAGCTCGGTTATTCGCCGAACCGCAAATGGTTTGTCGCCACCTCGCTGCGACTCGATCGTGTCGATCTCTACGACCCCGTCGACTTTCGCCTGGTGGCTCGCCTGCCGGCACCGAAAACGCCGTCGCACATGGCTTTCGACGATGCCAGCGAGTTCGTCTTCGTGACCCTGCAGGACTCCAACGAGGTGATGGCGATCAATCTGGCGACCCAGAAGGTCGCCTGGGTAATGCCGGTCGCCGCGACCCCCGCCGGGATCGTGATGTCACCCGACAACCGCTATCTGCTGGTCGCCTGCATGGGCGACGGCGTCGTCGAGGTCATCGACTGGCGCACCCAGAAAAGTGTCAAGAAGGTAGCCACGGGCAAGGCTGCCCACAATCTGCAACCAAAAGGTGACCGACGCCATTTTTACGTTTCCAACCGTACCGTCGATGGCAGTATTTCGCTGCTCGATACGCAGACCATGACAGTGGTGGAAAGATACGAGGTCCCCGGCGGACCAGACGACATGATCGTCCGCGCCGACGGCAAGGAACTCTGGGTAACCGCACGCTTTGCCCGCAAGGTACAGGTCCTCGACCTGGTCACCAAGAAGCTCAAACTGTCGATCCCGGTCGGCAGTTCGCCGCACGGCGTCTTCTTTGTCAACCACGCAGGTCTGCGATGAGCCCCGATACTGGCCGCCGCTTCCTGCAGCTGGCCCTGCTGATCAGCAGCCTGCTACCAGTGTCCGCGCAGGCCGCTGCTGCCTGCAAGGGTACGCTCTACCTGACCTTTGACACCGGCAACATGCGCCACGCCGAGCTGATTGCCGAGACCCTGGCCAGGCACGGGGTCAAGGCAACCTTCTTTCTCGCCCAGGAGGAGACCACCCGTGGCGACCATGCGCTGGATGCCAGCTGGGCGCCCTACTGGCAGGCACGCGTCGCCGAAGGCCACGCCTTTGGCAGCCACACCTGGCGGCATGGAAGTTTCCGCAGTGACAGCGGCGAACAGGTGCGCTACCGATTGCCGAATGGGCGCAGCGAAACCCTCGACGCGCGCGCCGTCTGCGAAGAGCTGAAGGCGTCCGATACGCGCTTCCAGGAACTCACCGGTCGCCGGCTCGATCCGCTCTGGCGCGCGCCCGGAGGGCGGACGACGCCGAATACGTTGGCCGCGGCGAAGGCCTGCGGTTACGAGCATGTCGGCTGCGCAGCAGCCGGCTTTCTCGGCGACGAGTTGCCGTCCGACAGCTACCCCAATTCGGTCTTGCTGCAGCGTGCCCTCGATCGGCTCAAGGATGGCGACATCGTGATGGCCCATCTCGGCATCTGGTCGCGCAAGGACCCCTTTGCACCCATGCTGGACCCGTTGATCGCCGGCCTGAAAAGCAGGGGCTTCTGTTTTGCCACCCGGCGGGCGTCATGATCAACGCCTTTCTGGAATCCTTTGTCGATCTGCAAGCCTGGCTGCTCGCGCACCTGCTGGAGCCGGTACTGCTGGCGATGGGGCTCGGCAGCTATGTGGAAATGGCTTTCGATGGCATCGAGTTCTTCCTCTGCGGCGTGCTGCAAATCAGCGCCGCCTTCCTGCTGCTACGTCCGCTGGAGGCGCTGCGACCGATCGAGGTCTGGCCCGACCGCAGGGCGGTGCGCGTCGACGTGCTGTATTCCTTTCTCGACCGCCTGGGGATCATTCCCCTCCTGGTTTTCGCGCTGCTGGCGCCGCTGCTGACCAGTGTCGACAGCTGGCTGCGCTTCAATGACATCATCCCTCCCCAACTCGAAGACCTGTTGCCGGGGCTGGAAGCGCGGCCAATGCTGAGCTTCCTGCTCTATCTGCTGATCCTCGACTTTGCCGAGTACTGGCGGCACCGCCTCTCGCATACCTTGCGCTGGTGGTGGGCACTGCACGCGGTCCACCACAGCCAGCGCCAGATGACCTTGTGGACCGACAGCCGTAACCATCTGCTCGACGACCTGATCGGCGGCTTCTGGTTCGCCGTCATCGCCCTGCTGGTCGGCGTTCCGCCAGGACATTTCATTGGTCTCCTGATTGTCGTGAAGACCATCGAAAACCTCTCGCACGTCAACGCCCGGCTGTCATTCGGACGCATTGGCGAACTGCTGCTGGTCAGCCCGCGCTACCATCGCTGGCATCATGCCATCGACCTTCCGAGCGGCCGAGCATATCGCTTTGGCTGCAATTTTGCGATCCTTTTCCCGATCTGGGATCAACTCTTCGGCACCCAGTATCGTGGCCAGGAGATGCCCCCGTCGGGAATCAGGCATGGGCCGTTGCCGGAGTCAGCGGCGCAGAGCGGGTTCTGGGAACAGCAGCGGGACGGTCTTCGCGCGCTGGTGGCGACCTTCCTGGCGAGCCACCCGGCTGCGCTTTCCGCATTTCCATCGTCGCACCAGCAGACCGCAGCTTCTGCCGGCGACGACCGCCAGTCGTGAAGCCCATGCTCGATGCAGCTCGCTCCTTCGCCCTGACTGCGCACGCCAACCAGAAGTATGGCGACCAGCCGTACGCCTTCCATCTCGAGGCGGTCGTCAGTCTGTTGTCACCCTATGGCAGCGAAGCACAGGTCATCGGTTACCTGCATGACGTCGTTGAAGATACCGAGGTCACCGAAGACGATATCCGCAGACTTTTCGGACCGCGGATTGCCGAATGCGTCAGCCTGCTCACCGACTCTCCCGGCGCCAGCCGTGCTGAGCGGAAAGCGGCGACCTACGCGCGACTGGCGACGGTAGGCGGCCACGCCGAACTGGCCCTGGTGGTCAAGGCCGCCGACCGCCTGGCCAACGTCAGAAGCTGTGTCGCCAACCAGCGACATGGCCTGCGGGAGGTGTACCGTAAAGAGCACCCGAGCTTCCGGCGAGCGGCCTACCGTGAGTTCCTGTGCGAGCCCTTGTGGGAGGAACTCGACGCTTTGCTGGAAGCCTCGTCAGGCGATGGTGCCTGACCGGCGGAACGGACCGCACAGCATTACGGCCTCACGGCAAGGCGTTGCAGACCTCGATTCACACGAGAAATCATCATCAGGGCTTGGTATGTTTCTGCAGATACAGAATTACGAGAGCTTCATTGCCGCGGTTCTCATCTTTCAGCTGATTCCAGGGCCAGGCACCCTGGCCATTCTCAATGCCACGGCACGCAACGGGATTGCCGCCGGACTCGGCGCCGTGGTGGGCACGCTACTCGGCGACATGGTCTACATGATCGCGGCGATTGTTGGCCTGGCGGCAGTGATGAATTCCCACCCTGTCCTTTTTCAGGGCCTGCAGTGGTTCGGTGCCGCTTACCTGGGCTGGATGGGCCTGCAACTGCTGCGCAAACCAGTCGCTACTGCCGGCGCCGAAGCGGAAACCAGGAAAAGCGCCTCGGTGTACCTCCGGCAGGCCTTCGCGGTCAGTCTGACCAATCCGAAGGTGATCCTCTTCTTCGTGGCCTTTTTTCCCCTTTTTCTGCGCGCCGACGCCTCGTCGCTGACGCTCGTCGTGATGATGGCACACGTCACCGTCCTCAGCTTTCTCTACCAGGCCGCGCTGGTGCTCGCCGGGAATGCGGTCGCCCGCAAGCTGGCTTCGCTGCCCTTTGTACGCCAGCTGGCGACGCGGCTGGCTGGCGCTGCCCTGCTCGGTTTCGGCGTCAAACTCGCGCTCGACAATCGCTGACGCGAGAGACCACTGGCGATTGCCGAACATCGCGCCGGGCGACGCTACCGTGGACCAACTCCCGCGCAGGGCCGTCACGCCACTCGAAGAAGGAACTCCATGCAACTGAAAACGATCTCCTTGAGAACTTTGATCCTGACGCTGAGCTTGACGCTCGCAGCCTGCTTCCCTGGCCCCGAGAAGGTCGGCGAACTCACCAGGACTTCGATGCAGCAGCGCTTTCGCGATGACCCGCAATTCCAGGGCAGCGGCCTCGAGGTCCTTGGCGTGCGCGTGATCGGCGGCGGCGACAAGCAGTTCGATGCGCTGGCCAGCGTGTTGCATGCCGGCAAGACGCACGAAGTGCCGGTCATCATCGTCGTCGACGGCATCAACCTGCAATGGTTTGCCGCACCCACGGCCTTTGCTTTCGCCTCCCCGACCAAACCCGCCGATGCGCAGCAGATTCCTCGCTAGCAACCGCGCAGCAGTTCTCATTTCAAACCCACGCAAGGCGGCTGTTGGCGTAGGTTGGCGCACGAGGATTGGCAGACTTGGGCGATGAAGAGTGAGGGAAACTCCGGCTGTTCTGAAAATAATGCTGGTAAACAGTGCGTTATGGTG
>RRZU010420013.1_pt1 | contig 10251 bp, 9 predicted proteins | sample 2165561 | NCBI WGS metagenome assembly RRZU01 (sample SAMN10456909, study PRJNA506462) | wastewater metagenome | isolation source: wastewater sludge | place: USA: Moscow, Idaho | reverse complement strand
CATCGAGGCCGACCTCGAGGCCGCGGGCATGCACGTCCTCGGCAGGCTCGTCAACGGGTAGGCGACTCACGCCGATCTCTACGGTGGGAGCTTTGGTACCAAGCTTGGTTCCATATCTCCCACCTAAGGACCGATGTTGCATATTCGGCGATTGGCTGTTAATCTCGGTAATCCGCATACAAACGAAGGGAAGCGGAATCGTGACGCAGGACCTGACCATGAGGAGCTATGAAGCTCGATTCGCGGCGTGTCCGAAAGTCGACTCGTTGCGATCCAACCCCCTCGACCCGGTTTCGGGGCCATCTCGCTGATACTGTTTTTATCAGCGTAGGCATGCGGCCCCGAGGGAGTTTTCCCCGGGGTCTTTCGTTTGCGTCACATTACGCGGCACCTGCCGCTATTTCGGCGTGCGCACAATCACATAGAGAACACCAATAGTGAACCGCGACGGGGTTGTTTCCTCGCGGGGCACGACACGGCATGGCGGATAAGCCTGGGCGACCAGGTGAAAGGCGGGCGTGGCAACCCGCCGCCGCGAGAGCGGCAATCCATGCAATCCGAAGTCGGTCGGCGCTCCTGAGATGGGGCGCGGGCCGCGCCGAGCGGGACAGGAGCAGAGACAATCGTTGAGCTCACCGGGACGAACGTTGCCCCGAAGGTCCAGTGTGCGAGGCGCGGTCGTCGGCAAGGAGGGTGTCACCCAGTCCGAGGCGGTCAACCAAGGGCGGGCACCATGAGCCAGGGAGGCGGAGCGACGGCTTCGACGATCGGGCGAGACGGCGAGTAGCTGACAACGAAAGCCGGAGGGCGCGAGGCATTCGCTACCCCAAAAGGGTAGGGAACCTCAGCGATGGAGCGCGTCCTCAGCCGAACATAGCTAGCTCAACAGGCAGAGCGCCCGTCTTGAGAACGGGAAGTTGCGGGTTCGAGTCCCGTGCTTCACTCAAAGCGAAAGTCTTCATCCGGCACCAGGGGAAAGCGCCCTAATGCTCGACACCTTCGGGTGAATCGAGCGGTTGTCTCGTCGCGCAACGGCGGACGGCTTTCCTGGCGGAGTAGTGCAGCGTGGAGGTTTGCTCCCTTCGCGCGAAGCAAAACGCGGGGAACACCCAGTGTCGTAAGGAGTGGCTGCCCAAGCAGCCGGGCGTGACAGCTACCGCTGGGAGGCGGTGGAGAAGCCGGGAAATCATAATCCGCGCGAAAGGCTGTTGCTGTCCGGGCCTACTCTCAGCCCGAACAACCCCATCAGTTCGTCGTGCCCGAGCGGCCAGGGAGCGGTCTGCAACACCGTTTACGCGGGTTCGAATCCCGCCGACGAATCGGAGCACTATCTCCGTTGTCACGATATGGATAGGAAGAGGATCATGGTCAACTCGCAGGGGTTGCCGTTCGAGTTGCGCGGCGCGGTTGCGTCGACGAGGGTGTGGGCGCCGGAGCACGAGGTGGAGCCTGCCGCGCTGGATCAGCTGCGCAACATCTCGCGGCTGCCGTGGGTCCACGGCGTGCGCGCCATGCCCGACGTGCACCTCGGCAAGGGCGCCACCGTCGGCTCCGTCATCGCGATGCGCAACGCCGTCTCGCCTTCGGCAGTGGGCGTGGACATCGGCTGCGGCATGGCCGGCGTGCGCACCAGCCTCACTCTCGAGGACCTGCCAGATGATCTGCGCGCGCTGCGCCTCGCGTTCGAGGACGTGGTGCCGGTGGGTTTCCGCGGGCATGACGGCGAGGCGAGCGTGCTGCGGGGACGCGGCCCGCTCGGGGTTCGCTTCGACCGACTGTTCGCGCGGTTCGACGACCTTCGCGCGGACAGGATCGGCGAGCGGGAGTCGCGAGCACGGTCGCAGTGCGGGACCCTCGGTGGGGGCAACCACTTCATCGAGCTGTGCTCGGACCAGGAAGGTCGCATCTGGCTGACCCTGCATTCGGGTTCGCGCAACATCGGAAAGGAGATAGCCGAGCGCCACATTGCGCGCGCGAAGGCCTTGGAGTGGAACTCGGACCTGCCGGATCGTGATCTGGCGGTGTTCCTGCACCGCGACGACGACGGCCGGGTCTTGCCGGAGTGGGACGCGTACCTGCACGACCTGTACTGGGCCCAGGACTATGCGCTGCTGAACCGGCACGCGATGCTCGAGCTGTTGCTCGCCATCCTGCGGGCGACGTTCGTCGGCATCGCGTTCGACGACCCGATCCAGTGCCACCACAACTACGTCTCGGAGGAGACGCACGATGGCCTGGACCTGGTGGTGACCCGCAAGGGCGCCATCTCCGCGAAGCAGGGAGAGCTGGGCATCATTCCGGGCTCGATGGGCACAGGATCGTTCATCGTGGCTGGGCTGGGGTCTGCGGAGTCGTTCCACTCGGCGTCGCACGGTGCGGGTCGTCGGATGTCGCGCGCCGCGGCCAAGCGCACCTTCACCACCGATGACCTGGCCGAGCAGACGGCGGGCGTGGAGTGCCGCAAGGACGCCGGTGTGGTCGACGAGATCCCGGGCGCCTACAAGGACCTGAATCAGGTAATGGCCAACCAGGAGGACCTGGTCTCGGTCGTGGCCAGGCTGGAGACCCTGCTCTGCGTGAAGGGCTGATCCGGTGTCCTCCAACGCGACGCCGTCGGGGCATTAGGCTCGCCAGGAGACGTGACCTCGCCAACCGGTCGGGGCACCCGACCGCAGAGGAGCGCCATGGCAGAACTGGTGTTGTTTCATCACGTGCAGGGACTGACCGACGGCGTGCGGGCGCTTGCCGACGACCTCCGGGGAGGCGGGCATGTCGTGCATACGCCGGACCTGTTCGAGGAGCGGGTCTTCGGATCGATCGAGGACGGCTTCGCCTACCTCGAGGCGCTCGGCGACGGCGTGATCGAGGAGCGCGTGGCACAGGCCGTCGAAGGACTGCCCGAGCGGCTGGTGTTCGCGGGCGTCTCCTTCGGCGCGATGTCGGCCATGCGGCTGGCGGTCACCCGACCGGGCGCGGTGGGCCTCGTCCTGCTCGAGTCCGCGCTTCCCGTCGTCGGCGAGTGGGCCTTCGGCCCGTTCCCGGACGGGGTGCGCGTCCAGGTGCACGGCGCCGAGTGCGACGAGTTCTTCCAGGAGGATCTGCCGTTCGCCGAGGAGATGCTGACAGTCCTCGGCCCGGAGCGAGCCGAGCTGTACCTCTATCCAGGAGACCGGCACCTGTTTACCGACCGCAGCCTGCCCTCGTCCGACCCCGCAGCGACGGGGCTCGTCGTCGAGCGCGTACTTGCCTTCCTCGACCGCGTGGACGCTGGCCGATGACTCGGTACAGCCTGATTCCCGCGTCGTACGTCTACCTGCTCCGGGACGGGGCGGTGCTGCTGCAGCTGCGGCAGAACACCGGCTACATGGACGGGTACTGGGCCGCCGGCGCCGCGGGCCATATCGAGCCGGGCGAGACCGCTGTCGTGGCCGCCGCACGCGAGCTGCGCGAGGAGCTAGGGCTGAACGTCGAGGCCGACGACCTGGTGCCGTCGTCGGTGATGCACCGCACCGACGGGTCGGACAATCCGCGCGAGCAGCGCGTGGAGTGGTTCTTCTCCTGCGCATCCTGGACCGGCGAGCCGACGATCCTGGAGCCCCGCAAGTGCGCCGAGCTGCGATGGTTCCCGCTCGATGACCTCCCCGCGCGGATCCCGGACTACGAGCGCGTCGCGCTCGACTGGCTCCGCGACGGGACGGGTATCGGCCTGCTCAACGTCGGGTTTGCAGGCTAAGCCAGTGTGCCTGGATGGAGTCGCGTAGTAGGCGCGGATCGCTTGTTCGTCGAAACGGCTCATAACTAAATGTTATGCTTCGTAACATGTTGATCGAGGTGGAGCGTGGTGGCGGCAGGGTCGCCGTGGAATCGTCCGGCACCGGGCCGTTGGTGCTGTGCGTGCCGGGGCGGGGGGCGTCGCGGGCGTCGTTCCGCCATCTGGTCCCGGGTCTGGTGCAGGCGGGGTATCGGGTGGCCGTGATGGACCTACGCGGTCATGGCGACAGCTCGGCCGGGTTCGACGCGTACGACGATCCGGCGGCGGCCGGGGACGTGCTCGCGGTGATCGACGCGCTCGGGGGTGGGCCGGCGGCGGTTGTGGGGAACTCGATGGGCGCGGCCGCCGCGGTGCTCGCGGCGGCCGCGCGCCCGGAGCTGGTACCCCGACTGGTCCTGATCGGTCCGTTCGTCCGCGACCACGGGTCGGGTGGGGCGCGACTTCTTCTGCGGGCGTTGCTCGCCCGCCCGTGGGGGCCGGCGGTATGGCGGGCGTATTACGGCTCGCTGTTCGGGCCGCGGAGGCCGGCGGACCACGCCGATCACGTGTCGCGCGCGCTGGCGTTGCTGCGGCGTCCGGGCCGGTGGTCCGCCTTCCAGGCCACGGCGCGGACCTCCCACGCGCCGGCCGAGGCGGCGCTGCCGAAGGTCGCCGCGGCGGCGCTCGTGATCATGGGTGATCGGGATCGAGACTTTCCCGATCCGGAGGCTGAGGCCTCCTGGGTCGCTGCGGCGCTGCGGGGCGAGTACCGGATGATTCCCGGCGCGGGACACTATCCGATGGCGGAGCAGCCCGCGGAGGTGCTGGAGGCCATGCTTCCGTTCCTCGGCCACGCAGGCCCGCGACGGGGTGCGCATGGATGAGCGCCTCAGCCGCGCCACGGTGATCGAGCGCGCCGCGGCGCTGTCGGACGAGATCGGGCTGGAGGAGCTCACCATCACGAAGCTCGGTCGCGCCCTGGGCATCGCGCCGCCTGGGGTCTATCGGCACGTCGCGGACCTGCGTGACCTGCGCGGCGCGATCGCTCGGCAGGCGGCGCGTGAGGTCGCGGTCGCGCTGTCGGCGGCCTGCGCGGGGCTCTCCGGGAGCGAGTCGTTGAGCGCGCTCGCGCACACCCTGCGATCGTGGGCGGCTCGGCATCCCGGACGCTACGCGGCGCTGCAGGTCGCCCCCGATCCCGAGGACGCGGAAGGGCAGGCGGCCGCGGGAGAGGTGCTCGCGGCGATCGCCGCCGCGCTGCGCGCCTACCGGCTCCGCGACGACGACCTGACAGACGCGATCCGCCTCATCCGCAGCACCCTGCACGGCTTCGTCGCCCTGGAACGAAGCGGCGGCTTCAGGCAGCCGCGGGACACCGACGCGACCTTCGCGCGCATCGTCGCCTCCCTCGACGCCGTGCTTACCCAGTGGCGTCGGTGACGGTCGAGGATCGACGGCGTCAGTCCATGTCGGGGACCGCGTCGCGGGCGTCGGTGTAGTCCTCGCCGCAGAGCTCCATCAGGTCCACGATCATGGAGCGCAGCTGCGCCAGCATCACCGTCGACGACAACTGGCGGTGGATCGTGACGTGCGAGGTTTGCGCGCCGAGGGCCTGGAGCCTCGGCACGACCGCGGTCGGGATGCGCCGCGCGAAGAGCTCGGCCGCGCACTCGTCGGTGACCTGAGCGAAGTCGGTGAGCAGGTCCAGGTACTCCGGCGGGATGGTCTCGCCCCGGTAGGTCGCGGCGACGACGCGGCGGGCGAGCACGCGCAGGTTGCGGATGTAGCGGTCCAGCGGCACGACGAGGTCCGACACCTCTTGCGCCAACTCGCGGTGCCGACGCAGGAACGGCGAGGTGCGCACCACCGCCATGCCCTCGTTCGACGCCGTTAGGAGCGCCGCGAGCTCCGACTCGGTGGCGCGCGCCCGCTCCAGGATGCGCTCGGCCTGCTCGTGGTCGCCGTCGCGCAGCGTCTCGACCATCGCGCGGACGGTGAGCGCGGCCTCGTGGAGTACCTTCGCCGCGAGGATGCGCGGGCGGTTGATCGGCGAGGTGGGGGCAACCGTCGCGAACACCAGCGCGACCGTGCACCCGATCAGGGCGTCGAGCCAGCGGTCGACGCCTGCCTCGAACCCGGGCGCGGCGACGGTAAGCACCGTCGCCGCCTGCACAGCGGCCTGGGTGACCATCAGGGTCCGCGCGCCGAGCCAGGTGGCCACCGAGAGCGCGACGCCGATGACGAGCATGATCTGCCACACGCCGGTGCCGAAGAAGTGCACGAAGAGGTCGCCGATCGCGACCCCGACGGTCACGCCGACGGCGACCTCGACGACGCGGCCCAGCCGCTGACCGAACGAGAAGCCGAGGCAGATGATGGCCGCGACGGTGGCGAGGAACGGGGACTCGTGGCCCAGCCCGTAGCGGGCGATGCCCCAGGAGACGCCCGCGGCGACGGAGATCTGGACGATCATGAACAAGCGGGAGCGCCAGCGCCTCACCCGGAGCTGCTGCGACCGCCAGCCCGCCTTGACGGTGCGCTCGGACAGGTCGAAGGCGCGCAGCGACGCGTGCTTCAGCGTCCTGCTCGGCCAGGAGAGCGCCCGCCTCGGCTCGTCGGTCATGAGGGCAATCATGCCCGATTGCGCCGACGGCGAAAGCCTGCGGCAGGTGCGGTGAGGGCCGTCCGGATAGACTGGCTCCGGCCTGAAAGCGCCCGGAAGGAAACGACGAAGACGATGCGCACTGCACGCAGGTGGGTAGGCCTGTTACTCACCCTCGCCTTGGCCCTCACGGTCGCGGCCTGTACCCGCCCGATGGATCCCGAGGTCGGCGACGCCCGGGTGCTGAACATCGGCGACACGCTGGAGCCCGAGGGGCTCGACATGATCACCGTCTCCGGCGCCGGCACCGCCTACGTGCTGCTCTACAACGTCTACGAGACGCTGCTGAAGCTCGACTCGGAGGGGGAGACCAAGCCGCTGCTCGCGCAGGGCTGGACCCGCTCCGACGACCTGCTCACCTACACCTTCACCCTCGACCCGAAGGCCAAGTTCGCCTCGGGCGCCCCGGTCTCGGCCGACGCCGTCGTCGCCAGCTTCGAGCGGGCGCGCAGCGAAAAGGCGACCAATCAGATCCGCAGCGCGTGGGCGCCCGTCGACACCATCACGGCGACGGACGCGAAGACGGTCGTCGTCACGCTGTCGCGCCCGTCGCACCAGTGGCTGTACGAGCTGACGGGCCCGGCGGGCATCATCACCGACCCCGCCTACACGGGGGACTTCTCGAAGGAGTCCGCGGGATCCGGCCCCTACCAGTTCTCCTCCTGGGACCAGGGCAACCTCGTGCAGCTGAAGGCCAACGGCGCCTACTGGGGCACCCCCGCGCGCTTCGACGAGGTCAACTTCCGCTACTACGCGGATGCCAACGCCATGAACGCGGCACTGCTGTCGGGCCAGCTGGACCTGATCACCAACCTGACGCTGCCGCAGACCATCACCCAGTTCGCCGACACGTCGCGGTTCTCGGTCCACGAGGGCGTCACCAACGGCGAGGTCGTGTTGGGCTTCAACCACGAGAACGAGGCGCTCTCGAAGCTCGAGGTCCGCCAGGCGATCAACCACGCCATCGACCGCAAGGCGCTCGTGAAGGCCACCTGGGCGGGCAAGGGCGAGCTGATCGGCTCCATGGTCCCACCCACCGACCCGTGGTTCGAGGACCTGTCGAACACCTATCCGTTCGACCAGGCGAAGGCCAAGCAGCTGCTCAAGGACGCCGGGTACGAGGACGGTCTCACGCTGCGCCTCCGCGTGCCGGCCCTCGCCTACGGCCCGTCGATCGGGCGCTTCCTCGTTGCGCAACTGGCGGAGGTTGGCATCACCCTGGAGCTCGACACGCTCCAGTTCGCGGATTGGCTCGACTTCGTCTACACGAAGCGCGACTACGACATGACCATCGTCGCGCACGTCGAGCCCCGGGACCTCCGCGCCTTCGCCCTCGACGACTACTACTGGAACTACCACAACGCGGAGTTCCAGCGGCTGATGGCCGAGGGCGATGTCGGCACGGACGAGGAGCAGATCGCCAAGCTCAAGCAGGCCGCCCGGCTGCTCGCCGACGACGCGGCCGCGGACTGGCTGTTCCTCCTGCCCAACATCACCGTGGCCTCGGCCAAGATCTCGGGCGTGCAGAACAACCGGGTCAGCCTCGCCTTCGACCTGACAACGCTCGCCTCGCGCGACTGATCCCCTCGTCATGGCGGTGCTCGGGCGCATCGGCGCGCGCGCGGCGTGGCTGGCCGCGAGCCTGCTCGTCGCGTCGCTGCTGATCTTCGCCGCGACCAACGCGCTGCCCGGCGACATCGCCCAGATCCTCCTCGGCACCAACGCCGCCCCGGGGGAGGCGGCGGCCCTGCGCGAGCAGCTCGGGCTGAACCGTCCGTTCCTCGAGCGCTACCTCGAGTGGGTCGGGGGGGCGCTGCGGTTCGACTTCGGGACGTCGTTCCTGGGCAGCCGCGCCGCCGTCGCGCCCCTGGTCGCGGCGCGGCTCGAGGTGACGGTCTCGCTCGTCGTCCTCGGGATGCTGTTCGCCGTCCTCTTCGCCCTGCCGGTCGGCGCGTACGCGGCCGTGCGGCGTCGGCACCTCGACGGCGCGGTCGCCTCCGCGCTCTCGCAGGTCGGCCTCGCCATCCCCGCCTTCTGGGCGGGCATCTGGCTCGTCATCGTCTTCGCGATCAGGCTGCGCTGGCTGCCGGCGGGCGGCTACGTCTCCTTCTGGGACTCGCCGGGGGAGTGGGCCCAGCACCTCGTCCTCCCCGTCGCCTCGCTGGCCCTGGTGCAAGCCTCCGTGATCTCCCGATACGTGCGCAGCGCCGTCATCGACGTCACGCACGAGGACTATTTCCGTACCGCCCGCGCCGTCGGCTGGTCGCGATCCGGGGCGCTGTGGCGCCACGGGCTGCGCAACGTGGGCATCTCGCTGCTGACCGTCATCGGGCTGCAGCTCGCGACGCTGCTGGTGGGAGCCATCATCATCGAGCAGGTGTTCGCGCTGAACGGACTGGGCTCGACGCTGCTGCAGGCCGTCGCCAAGCGCGACCTGAACGTGGTCCAGGCCATCGTCCTGCTGCTGGTCTGGTCCGTGCTGCTGATCAACTTCCTGGTCGACGTCGCCTACCAGCTGGTGGACCCGCGGGTCCGGCGCAGGGCGGAGGCGGCATGAGGCACGCGACCCTCTTCCTCGGCCTCGCCTGCATCGGCCTCGTCGTGATCCTCGCGCTCTTCGGCGTGCTGTGGACGCCGTTCGATCCGACGGCGATCAGCGACGACCTGTTGCTGCCTCCGGGGTGGCCGCACGTGCTCGGCACCGACGGCTTCGGCGCCGACGTGCTGTCGAGGATCATGAGCGGCGCCCGGATCTGCCTGCTCGTCGGCGTCCTCTCGGTGACGGGGGCCGCGGTCGTCGGCGTTCCGCTCGGGGTGTCCGCCGGGATGACGCGGGGCTGGGTCAGCGAGCTGCCGCTGCGGCTGTCCGACATCCTCTACGGCTTCCCGGCCCTGCTGCTCGCCATCCTGTTCGCGGCGGCGCTCGGCGGCTCCACGTGGACGGCGATGATGGCGATCAGCCTCGCCACCATCCCGGCCTTCGTGCGGATCGCGCGCGCGGCGACGCTGCAAGTGATGAGCCAGGGCTACATCGAGGCCGCGCGGCTCAGCGGCACGCCGACGGCGACCATCGCGGCCCGGCATGTGCTGCCGAATATCGCGCCGGTGCTCGGCGTCCAGGCCTCCGTGAGCTTCGGCATCGCCATCCTCGCCGAGGCCGGCCTCAGCTACCTGGGCCTCGGGTCCGGTCCGGACCAGCCCACCTGGGGCCGGATGCTGCGCGAGGCGCAGGACTACCTGTTCAGCGAGCCGCTGCTCGCGCTGTGGCCGGGCCTCGCCATCGCCGTCGCGACGCTGGGCTTCAACCTGCTGGGCGACGGCCTCCGCGACCTGCTCGACCCGCGCCTGAGGGAGGTCACGTGAGCCTGCTGGAGGTCACCGACCTGACCGTCCGCTTCGGGCGGAGCCGCGCCGTCGCCGTCGACGGCATCTCGTTCGCGCTCGGGGCCACCGACCGCCTCGGCATCATCGGGCAGTCCGGCTCGGGCAAGTCCGTCACGGCGCTCGCCGTCATGGGCCTGCTCCCCGAACACGCGGAGGTCACCGGCTCGATCCGGTTCGACGGCGTGGAGCTGGTCGGGATGCCCGAGCGGGACCGGCGCGCGCTGCGCGGCGACCGCATGTCCATGGTCTTCCAGGAGCCCATGACGGCGTTGGACCCGACGATGCGGGTCGGCAGGCAGCTGGGCGAGGTCGTCGCGCTGCACCACAACGATCGTCGCGGCTCGATCCGCGACGCCGTGATCGAGTGGCTCGGGAGGGTCGGCATCGAGCAGCCCGACCGGATCGCGCAGTCCTTCCCGCACGAGCTCTCCGGCGGGCAGCGGCAGCGGGCGCT
>RRZU010059331.1_pt1 | contig 10253 bp, 10 predicted proteins | sample 2165561 | NCBI WGS metagenome assembly RRZU01 (sample SAMN10456909, study PRJNA506462) | wastewater metagenome | isolation source: wastewater sludge | place: USA: Moscow, Idaho | reverse complement strand
TTTATTATAAAGTAAAATTAATATTTAAAAGCAAAAAAATGATTGACAATTTTCTGACAAAAGATAGAATATAGATATACAGTAAAAATTAAGGAGGAATTGTAATGTCTAAGGTTCATATTATTACTGGTGGAAGCAGTGGGATAGGAAAGGAATGTGCAAAATTATTTAAAGATGGCAAGGTAATAATAACTGCTCGTAATGAAGAAAGATTACAAAATGCAGTTGCAGAATTAAAAGGTAAAGGAATTGACGCAGAGTATAAGATATGTGATATATCTAAAAAAGAAGATATTAAAAATTTGTTTGATTACGCAAAAAGTATAGGAGAATTACATACAATAATAAATTCAGCAGGAGTAAGTGGAGTAGGAGTAAGTTCTAAGACAACTTTTGAAATTGATTTAGTAGGAACAGATATGATATTAGAAGAAGCAAAAGACGCAGTAGAAGAAGGTGGAGTTATAATCCTTATTTCTTCAATGATGGGTCATATTGTACCTCCAAATGAAGCATATGATGGATTATTAGAAAACCCACTAATAGAAGGAAATATTGACAAATTAGTAGCAATAATTAATGATGATGCTAGCAATGCTTATAACTTTTCAAAAAGAGGAGTACATTTATTAGTTAAAAAATATACTAATGAATTAGGTGCAAAAGGTGTTAGAATATTAAGCGTATCACCAGGAGTTATAATGACACCAATGGCAGAGAAAGCTGCTGAGGCACATCCAGAGCAAATGCAATTCTTAAAAGACAATACACCTGTAGGAAGAAATGGAAGACCAGAGGATATTGTAAATGCAGTAGAATTATTAATGTCTGAAAAAGCTTCATTTATAAACGGTACAGATATATTAGTTGATGGAGGATTGGCATTAAATTTACCTAAAATGCAAAGATAATAGAATATTTTAAAGATTATTCTGACTAGTATCAAAAGTATATTATTAATTTTAAAAGCTGTTACAATAGTTGTAGCAGCTTTTTTATATCTAAATCCAAATAAAGGAGAAGACAATGAAAGAAAAATTAAAAAAATATGCAGAGATAATAGTAAAGATAGGAATAAATTTAAAAGAAAGAGATGGAGTTTATATATTACATAATATTGATGATATTCCATTAGTAAAAGAAATTACTAAGATTTGTTGGGAGTTAGGAGCAAAAGATATTATAACCGAATTAGAGGATTTAGAATTATTAGCATATAAATATGAAAATGCTAAAGATTTTGCATTTGATAAAGTGGAAGATTTTAAAATTGAAAATAGAAGAAATATATTAAAGAATAATTATCATTTAATAATGTTAGGAGCACCAAGTTTAGATAGTTTTAAAAATATGGATATTGAAAGACAAGAAAAAGAAGATGAAAATTCTTATAGATTATATACTCCTATAATTGAGTTTCAAGATGCAGCTAAACTTAAATGGGTTGGAGTTGCTTCTCCAACAGCTAGATGGGCTAAAAAGTTATTTCCAAACTTAGAAGTTAAAGAAGCAATAGATGAACTATGGGATAAAATCTTTATGGCAACAAGGGCAGATTTAGATAATCCAATAGAAGCTTGGAGTGAACATAATAAAAAATTAAAATGCTATGTAAGCTATTTAAATGAGCAAAATTTTGAATATCTAGAATATAAGGGTTCAAATATTGATTTAAAAGTATATCTAGCAGACAATCACAGATGGTCAGGTGGTGTAGAGACTACTGCTGACGGAGAAGAGTATATTGCAAATATACCAACTGAAGAAATATTTACAGCACCACATAGATTGAAAGTTGATGGAAGATTAACTACTACTAAACCATTTTCTCGTATGGGTGAGACTTTAGAAGAGTTTACATTAGTGTTTAAAGACGGTGAGGTTGTGGAATATTCTGCCGTTGGAGATGTGAGAATTCTTGAAAATTATTTAAATAAAGATGAAAATAGTAAAAGGCTTGGAGAAGTTGCCATAGTTCCAGACTCATCTCCTATTTCTAAGATGAATATATTATTTTATTCTACATTGTTTGATGAAAATGCATCCTGTCACTTTGCCCTTGGTAATTCTTATTCTGAAAATATTATAGATGGTGAAAAGCTATCTAATGAAGAAAGAATGAAGATGGGAGCAAATATTTCTAAAACACATAATGATTTTATGGTTGGAAGTGGAGAATTAAATATTATTGGCTATAAAAAAGATGGTAGTTCAATATCAATCCTAAAAAATGGTGAATGGGATATAAATGTATAAAAAAAAGCTATTCAAACTCAAATAAGTTTGAATAGCTTTTTTTAATTTAATATGATTGGCTCTGAATGATCAGTATATTTTTTTATTTCTCTCATTGCATAGAATAAACCCATTATGCCAAATAAAAATGTAAATACAGCATCTTCAGGACTTGATAATAATAACCAAAAGGATGGATAACCTAAAACTATAATAGTAGGTAGCATTACAAAAAACTTAGCATACCAACTTATTTTTGGTCCTTTAAATAATCCATATAATTTTATAGAAGCAAATGCAGGTAAGAATGCCAATACTCCAATTAAATAGTAAAATCTAAATGCAATAAATAAATAAGGGATAATACCAACAATAGCACCTAAGATAGCTCCAATAGGTCCAGTAAAAAATTGATATATTTCATTTCTAGGTTTTCCATTTGTTAGATTTACTGAACAGGACTCACAATAAGGAACTAATTTTTCATTTAAAAATGCATATTGTTCGGTTCTATTATGGCATACTGAACAATAATCCTCTTTAGAAACCTTTAATTCATTAAATGAATTTGTTATTAAATCTACTATAAGCATTATATTATCACTATTAAGATTTTTCTTTTTGCCAAGGATTTGAATGGTAAAACCATTTTTATTAAGCCTAGGTTTTGATAGTCTAAATCTTTCGCCTCTAGGTCTTTCATCCATTAAATCTTTAAATCTATTAGTAACTATTTCTTTTATGGATTCATCAATGTTTTGATAAGGAAAATTTATGATAACAGTATTTTCATGTAATTTAAGATATATATGATAGCTATTTATAGTTCCAAAATAATAATTATCTAATTTATAAGTTTTCAATGAATGTTTATTTGCAATAGAGTCTAATTCTCTTTTCATAACAATACCCCCTTTACGTATACTAAAACTGTATAAATTATACCATGGAAGTATTAAAAAATAAATAGTTTTACAATTATAAGAAAATATATTCAAGAAACGGATTTATATATTAGTTAAATAGAAAAGGAGATTGAATTGCAATCTCCTTAAAACTATTTTTTATTCTGTTTCATTAAGTCTTTCAACAACAGTTTCATTTAATAAAAACTTTATAGATATTATTGGCAGTATTATAGCTAATAATATCAAGAATGGCCAAGAAATAACAACTGGTGCTATAACAAATTTATAACTCATAAACCACATATTGCCTAACAAAGGTTTTAATAAAAAGACTGATGTAAGTACACAAAGTATAAATGATAATATAATTGTTCCTATTGCATAGTAAACAGATTCTAGAATTATCATATTTCTTATCTGTATCCTTGTCATTCCTATACTTTCTAACATGGCCAACTCTCTTTTTCTAGTTATAATACTTGTAAGCATTGCATTTATAAAGTTTAATATGCCAATGATACCAACTATAAGAGATAATATTCCACCAATGGATAGAAACATATATGAAAGATTTTCAAATTCTTTTATATGAGTTAATTTAGATTCATAATGCATATCTGGATATATAGTTTCAGTTGCATTTTTTATAAAATCTTCCATTTCATCTTCATAGCCATCTTTTAAATTATATGCATAGGACATAATAGCTTTATCTTCTTTTAGTGGAAGATAGACTTCTGATGGTAGATAAAATGCATAGTCATCTGAATAACGGTTGCTTGCAGTATAATATTTATATTTTACCGTTGCCATTACTTCAAATTCAGTTATCTTATCTTCTTTATTATCATCATCTATAAATTTATAATTGTGCATTTTAACCATATCTCCTACAGAATAATGGGCAACATCCATAATAGGTTTTTGATTATCATCTGTTAATATGGCATAGATAATATATTTTCCTGATTTTAGTTTATCTATATCTATTTCTCCATCTAAAATTTTAAGTCTCCCTAGTGGTAAATCATCTAGCCCATATAAACTTGCCATAGGGTCTCCGTCTATAGTATTTATTTCATCTGTATAGTTTGGATCTTCTACAGTAGTCACTTCACTTTGAGTAAAATAAAGTTTTCCTCCTTCTAAAAATCCATCATGGTTATTTATTTCTTTCATTAAACTTTCATCAACAGTATCTTCTAGTCCATAAAAATGTGTATTATTAAAATAATTAGCATTAGCCACTAAGAAATCTGTATCAACAAAAGTTGAAAGATATTTATCCATATCCATACCTTGAGATAGTGTAAATACAGAATTTAATAATACAAGGCTTAGTGTTAGGGATATTAAAACTAAAATACTACGTTTTTTATTTCTTCCTAAATTGGATAAAGCCATTTTAGTTATCTTTCCACCATTAGTAGATTTTTTTATTTTATTTTGTTTTATTTCTTCTATATCGGTATATTTTACAGCTTCAACTGGAGATACATTTGCAGCAATCTTTCCAGGTTTTCTTGTGGAAATCCATATAGTTAATAGTGAAAATAATCCTGAACCAATAAATATTATAGGATTTGGTTTAACTATAATAATAGCATCGTTAAAAGCTGTATTTGAAATAATTAATGGTACAAGTTTAACCCCAATATTAAATCCAAGTAGAAGTCCTACAGGTATTCCTATTATTGAAAGAGTCAATGCTTGTTTACTGATTATACTTTTAATCTGCTTTCCAGTAGTTCCTATTGTTTTTAATAAGCCATAAAATCTAATATCTCTAAGTACAGATATTTGAAAAATATTATATATAATTAAATATCCGGTTAAAAGTATTATTAATAATGCAACTATAATTATAAGAGTAGTTGTCATATCACCACCCATACCAGAAGAAAGATATGCCCAGTTTATATTTGAAGCAATATAATTTTTTGATTCATTGTCAGTATTTTGATACCCGCTGTCTGAAATTATTTTATCAAGTTTATCCTGCATATTAAAAGAATTCTTAAACATAATATCCGCATTTATAGATCCAGAAATTAGATAATCATCTTTATAAGAATAATATAATTCATCACTATGAGCATCTGCGTATGCCTTTGAACCTATAATAATACTTGCTTTAAATGAAGGGTCAGCTTCCCACCAGCCAGATAATATAAAATCTCTTTTTACGATATTGCCTTTTACTTTTAATTCTAATTGTAATTTTGCACCAATTTCCTTTGGTATTCCAAGTAGTTCTATGGATTTTGTATCCATAATAACTTCATTTTCTGCTTTAGGAATAGTTCCTGTCGTAGGTTCATAAAAACTCCATTTAAGTCCATTTTCATCAATATATTTAAATTCTCCTGGTCGCTTTAAAAATCCTTCATTTTCAATGCTATCAGTTAACATTTTAGAATAGGCAATACCTTCTATTAATTCATGGTCTTTTACATCATCATATATTTCATCATTAATATATTTTAGTACACCATGGGCAGAAGTTCCAGATTGTCTCATAGTAGCCTGTTGAAAACCATCTACTACACCAATTCCTAGAGTAAATAAAGATGTAAATAATATTGAAGTAAGGGCTATTGCGATAATGGCCATTATATTTCTCAACTTTGCAGCCTTTAATGATCTAAATGAAAGTTTTGTGATAATCTTTTTATTTTTAACTTTCATTTTACTCACCTCCAGCAACAATCTTGCCATCTTCTAATCGGATAATTCTTTCAGCCATTTGTGATATTTCTTCATTATGAGTTATCATAACTATTGTTTGACCAAATTTCTTACCACTTATTTTTAAAAGTCCAAGTACATCTAAACTTGTTTTACTGTCAAGATTTCCTGTAGGCTCATCTGCCAATAATATAGCTGGTTTAGTAGCCAATGCTCTTGCTATGGCAACTCTTTGTTGTTGACCACCAGATAATTGAGATGGATAATTATATTTTTTAGAACTAAGTCCAAGAGTTTCTAAGATATTATCTATATATTCTATATCAATTTCATTTCCATCTAATTCTATAGGTAGTACAATATTTTCATACACATTTAATACAGGAACTAAATTATAATTTTGAAATACAAATCCTATTTTTCTTCTTCTAAAAATAGTTAATTCATCATCTTTAAGTGAAAATATATCTTTCCCACTTATATTTACTTTTCCTTCAGTAGGTCTATCTAGTCCACCTAACATATGTAATAGTGTGGATTTTCCACTCCCAGATGTACCTACTATTGAAACAAATTCTCCTTGAGATATAGTTAAATCTATTCCATCAAGAGCCTTTACCATAGTCTCTCCACTACCATATTTTTTTATTAAATTTCTCGTTTCCAATATATTCATGATATCCCTCCTAAATTTTCTTTCTTAAACAAAGTATAGCAAGAACATCTTTCATAGAACTTTCCAAGTTCTTACAATATTGAAAGAACTATTTAGGTAAGAATATAGAAAATATACTACCATTATCTTTTACAGAATTAACTTTTATATATCCACCTTGTTGATTTATTATTTCCCTTGTAAGATATAGACCAATACCAACACCTTCAACTCTTGAAAGTGAAGAATCTCTCCAAAATCTTTCAAAGATTCTTCCATAGTTTTCCTCATCTATTCCTATGCCATTATCAATTATATCTATTCTATTAAATATTTCATAAGAATAATATTTAATTTTTATAATGCTATTTTTAGGGCTATATTTAATCGCATTGTCTAGTATATTTGATAGTGCTTCCTGTGTCCATTTTGTATCAAAGTTAGAAAAGATATCTCCATTATCTATTAGTTCTATTGCAATATCTTTTCCTTTTGCAGTCGGTACAAAATCATTGTAGATATTATTTAAAAGAGTTTTTAAATTATTTTTTTCTGGTTTTACTTTTATTATTCCCATTTCCAATCTAGATGTCTTTATAAGTGCTTGTATTAAAAAATGTAATTTATTAACATGGGGTTTTATTTCCTCAGCTAAAATTCTACTATCTTCATCTAATTCACTTTCTAATAACAATTCTAGATACATAAGTATATTAGCAATAGGAGTTTTAGTTTGATGTGAAATATCTCCAATAAGAGATTGAACTCTTTTATATTCTATTTCAAGATTATCTTGGGATAATTTATTTGCATCAATAAGTCTATATAATTTACTTTCTATCTTAGATAGATTTGTTTCATCAAAAACATCCTCACTATAATCACTAGACAATCCCTTATCTAGCATATTATTTAAATTTTTTAATAATCTATTAGAATTATATTTTTCGTATATAGCAAATGATATAGCCAAGATAGATATTGTGAATAATATAATATTCAATTTTTCACCGCCCAAGTATACCCAATACCAAAAATAGTTATAATATATTTTGGCTTTGATGGATTATCTTCTAATTTATTTCTAAGACGACGAATAGCAACTGAAAGGGCATTTTCATCAACATAATCCAATCCATCATACCAAATACTTGCTGATAGTTTTTCTCTAGACATGGTGATACCTTTATTTTTTAGAAGTGCCAATAATAGCTTTTGCTCAGTATTACTAAGTTCAACAGCTATATCATTCTTACTAAAAAATAAGCTTTCAAAATCAAATATAAAATCATCTATTATATATTTATTATCACTATGATTATTTTCTCTTCTTAAAAGAGCATTTACTCTAGCTCTAAGTATGGCAAGACTAAATGGTTTTGTTATATAATCATCTCCGCCAATTTCTAATCCTGAAACCATATCAATTTCAGTATCATTTGCAGTTAAAAAAATAATTGGTATTTGGGAAGACATTCTTATTTCTCTACAAAAATCAAAACCATTTCCATCAGGTAAATTTATATCTAAGATTATTAAATTAAAATTTTTATTTTTAAATTCAATTCTGGCAGAATCTATATCATATGATTGATAAAATTGCCTGTTATCTTCTTTTAGTGTAAGTATAATACCATCACTTAAAGATCTATCATCTTCAACTATTAGTATATTAATCAAAAAATCCCCTCCAAATATAATATTCTATCTATTATAATACTATGAATATTTTCAAATTTCTATTTTATTATAATTATTTTAAACTATTGTGATATAGTTATTATATAGAAAATATGAGGTGAAAAACTTGATAAGATATATAAAAAAAATAAAAGAAAATATTATAGAAAATAATTATAATAGTGGAGAAGAGCTAGAATATGAATTTTACAATTCTATAAATGTAGTTTGGGATAAGTTAGGTGAACTATATACAGATGATTTAACGGAATTATATAAATTAGAAGAATTTATGATGGATGAAATAATACTAAGACATAATGAAGAAGAAAGTGCTATAAATAGAAAATTATTTGATGAAAATATAAGTATTAGAGATATACAAAATAACTTAGAAGATGGAAAAAGAGCGTATAATATCTATAGTTTAAATAATCAAGATACCAATTATTTTATTATAGGAGATATACATTCTGACTCAATATCATTGGATAATATCTTAGAAAAAACTGATTTTTTTAATAATATAGTTCAAAAAGAGAATTTTAAACTTGTATTTCTTGGTGATTATGTGGATAGAGGTAAGGCACAGTTAAAGGCAATCCAGTATATACTTAGTCTAAAATATTTATTTCCAGATAATGTAATTTTGCTAAGAGGAAATCATGATGGCGGCAGTTATGAAAATGGTGAGATAAAACTATGGGTAAGAACTGGTGAAGATGATCCAGCTGAAAAATGGTTTTTATTATATTTAGATAAATTATCCGATATAAATAAAACTTTTCCAAAGTCTTTTGTAGATAAGATGATAAAATTCTTTGATAATTTGGCAAATCTAGCATTTATAAAAAAGAATAATATTATTTATTTATTATCCCATGGTGGGATTCCAAGATATAAAGATACTAGAGGAAAATATTATGCACATATTAACAGTATAAGTGATTTATCTAATGTAAATATTGTGGATATCTTAGAAAAGACCATTGTTCAAAATATGCTTTGGAGTGATCCAGCACTAGAAGGTGATGAGCTGAGAGTTGATAATGGAAGATTTAATTTTACAGAAGAACATTTTACTGAATTTAGGGAGAGGATTGATTTTGATAATTTTATAAGAGGGCATCAAGTAAAAGAAGATGGATTTGAAACCATATATAATAATAGATTTACTACAATATTTTCTTCAGGGAGTATTTATAATGGAGAAGGAAATATTAATAATGAAACGGCTTATGAAAGAGTAGATCCAAAGATAATAAGTATTGGTGAAAGTGGAGTTATAAACATTGTTGATTTAAATAATTAATGGAGGTTTATAAATGGAGAAAAAACAGTTTTTATCTGAAAGAATAGGTAGGTTGATATTTGCATTTATTATAATTATATTATTAAAACTAGAAGTCAATAACAGTATTCTATATATAGGAAAGTTTATATTATTATCTATAATACTAGTTATATATAGAAATCTTGAAATTAAATATAGAAGAGAAAAACAAAATAAAACTAGGTATATTGAAAAGGATTATAAAAAGAAAGATTTACTTTTTTATCTGGGTTTGGGAATATTATTTGGTATAGATATATATTTTTTTAGAAGAGAGTTTTATATTTATATAATAGTTATATTTATTATTCTTATTATAAAAACATTCTTTGATTATTATAGAGAATTTGGTGGGAAAGATGAAAAGGGATAAAATACAATTTATAATAGAAAATATGCTTTATTATAATATTCTAATACTTCTATTTGTTGTAACTAATTTAAGTGAATTATTGATTATAGATTTTAAAGTAGTTGAGATTGTAATTATTATATCAGCTTTATTTATATTATTTTTTAGTGTTTTTTTATATGATAGAAAGGAAAAAGGGAAATGGTATATTAGAAAGAAAATTTCCTATAGTTTACCTATAATATTGTGGTTTGGATTTATATTTTTATTAATTGGTATAATTGTTTTTAATACTTTAAAAGAAGCTATGTTAAGGATATTTATAATACCACTGGCAATTATATTGTTCTATTCTAAGATTTACTATGATTTTAGAAAGCAATTTTATAAAAAATAATAGTA
>RRZU012101808.1_pt1 | contig 10254 bp, 8 predicted proteins | sample 2165561 | NCBI WGS metagenome assembly RRZU01 (sample SAMN10456909, study PRJNA506462) | wastewater metagenome | isolation source: wastewater sludge | place: USA: Moscow, Idaho | reverse complement strand
TGACGAGCTTATAAAGACAGCAAATAACAGCAGTGATAATAAAGTAAGAATGCAGGCTATGAGAGATGCGGAGAAAATACTGGGTGATGATATGCCTGTGGGAGTTATGCTTTATTCTACAAGGGTTATTATGCTTAATCCAAAAATAAAAAATGTATATTTTAAAGGAATCGGAGCAGAATATTATTTGTATGATGCTTACGTGGAATAATAAAGCAAAGGCGGACTTTTCCAATACGGAAAGGAACCGCCTTTTTAATGTATCACAGTTATTTCTCAATATTACGCAGCTGAAATTTATAAAGCATTTATGAATATTTTTCTATTTAAAAAAATTATGGAATATTAAGGGGTTTTTTCGGAGAATACTTGCAATTACAACTGAAAGAATGATAAAATAAGAATAAACTATTGAGGAAGGTGCTGTGAATGAAAAAAATATTTTTAACAATGTTACTATTACTGATTTTTATAGTATCATGCGGCAGTAAAAACGCCGAAGGAACAAAAAAAAGCGGTGATATAATAAAAATTGCAGTTAATCTGCAGTCAGAACCGAAATCACTGGATCCGCAGTTAGCATCAGATGCTTCCGGAATAACAATAGATTCCCTTATCTATGAAGGACTGACAAGACTGGATCAGGAAGGAAAAGTGGTTCCTGCTGCGGCTGAAAGCTGGGAGATAAGTGAAGACGGTCTTAAATGGGTATTTCATTTGAGAAAAGATATGAAGTGGGCAAATGGTGATCCTGTAACAGCAAAAGATTTTGCATTCGGATGGCTACGGGCACTTGATCCTCAAACTGCTTCAGAATATGCATACGAGCTCTATTATATAAAGGGAGCAAAAGAATATAACGAAGGAAAAGGAAAAAGAGAAGATGTGGCAATAAAAACTCCTGATGACAATACTTTGGAGATAGAGCTGAATCAGCCTACACCATATCTGCTTTCATTATTTTCATTTCCTACATATTATCCGGTAAATGAAAAATTTTATAATGAAGCCGGAAAGGATTTTTCGCTGTCAGCTGACAAAATAATGGGGAACGGACCTTATGCAGTGAAAAAATGGACTCCTGAGACAAGTATTCTGCTTGCTAAAAATGAAAATTATTGGAATAAGGATAATATTCATCTTGATGAGCTGGAGATAAAAATGATTTCTGACCAGCTTGCTGCACTGAATGCATTTAAAAACGGAGAGCTGGATATTACGGAGCTGTCAGGCGAGCAGCTGATAGAATACAGAGATGATAAAAGATTATATTCATATAATAAAGGTTCTATAAAGTTTTTAAAATTCAATGTTAAGAATAAGCTTCTTGCTAATCAGAAAATAAGAGAAGCTGTTTCTATGGCAATTGACAGAGATGAAATGACAGAAAATGTATCTAAAGGAAGCTTTATGCCTGCTTACGGATTCGTCCCTGAAGGATACGGCGGGTCAGCCGGCGGAGATTTCAGAAAAGAAAACGGAGATATATTTGAAAAATATAATCCTGAAAAAGCAAAACAGTTATTTCAGGAAGGATTAAAAGAAGTAGGAGAAACCGGGACTCCTACACTGACTTTGATGATTTATGAAGCACCTGATAATCAAAAACTGGCTGAGTATATTCAGGAAAAATTAAGAACAGTTCTCGGACTTGATGTAAAAATAGAGACTAATACTTTCAAAATATTCTCGCAAAATGAAACACAGGGTAACTATGATATGGATCTGTCTCAATGGGGGCCTGATTATCTGGATCCTATGACATATATGGATATGTGGGTAACAAACGGCGGAAACAATAAGACAAACTGGACAAATCCCGAATATGACAGATTAATGGACACTGCTAAAAACAGCGTGGATAATTCCGTAAGAATGAAGAGCATGATGGAAGCAGAAAAAATATTAGGTAAGGAACTTCCTATTGCTATGCTTACATATAATATAAAAAATATGCTTGTAAACGAAAGAATAAAAGACATGAATTTTACTAAAATTGCATCTGGATATGACTTTTATTATGTAAGAGTGGAATAAAATAAAGAAATATATATGAAAAAGTGGACATTTATTATGTTCACTTTTTTTTATGATGAGGAAAGTATTTTTTCTTTTTTCAGGGATATTTGCTATAATGCTCTTATATACCAATATTGGAAACGGGGAAATAATATGAGCTTGATTATCAAATTAAGAGAAGCTAAGAATTTTACGCCCAATGAAATAGGGGCGGCAAAATATATAATTTCACATTCTGATGAAGTAATAAGGCTTTCCTGTACTGAACTGGCAAAGAAAACATATACGAGTCCAGCTACGATAATCAGATTATGTAAAAAGATAGGGATCGGCGGATATCAGGAATTCAAGGTAATATTAGCCACAGAAATAAATTTTTTCATAAAAAACAGTATGGAAATAAATAAAAATAATGAAATAGACAAAAAAGACTCTATAAGTGATATTATAGATAAAATCAGCTCTTTGAGTATAGATTCCCTGAAAGAAACTAAAATTCTCACAGATAAAAATGTGGTAAAATCAGTGATAGATATGATTAATAATGCTGAAATTCTGGATTTGTACGGTTCAGGGGCATCACATTTCGTAGCCTTGGATGCAAATTACAAATTTATGAGAATAGGAAAAGTAACAGCAACATATGCACTTTATGACCAGCAGTATGTGCAGGCGAAAAATTCCAATGAAAACCATGCTGCTATTATATTTTCCTATTCCGGTGAAACTGCTGAAATGATAGAAATAGCAAAAATTCTTACTGAAAATAAAGCTAAAATTATAACAATCACTAAAAATTCAGATAATACCCTTGAAAAATTTGCTGATAAGTCGCTTTATGTAACCGCAAAAGAAAATTTATACAGAAGTGCTGCTATATATTCAAGAATATCCATGCTGAATGTTATTGATATATTGTATACAGCATATTTTAACCTGATTTATGAAAAAGCACTGGAAGCATTGGGAAAAACAAGGATATCTAAAACGGAAGTAAAATTATAAAAAAATTCGTTTTTGATAAATTGATATAAAAGCATAAGGAAAATAATGAGAATAAATATAAAGAAGAAATATCTATTTTTAGAGCAGGAGGTAAGACTGTGAAGGGAATTTCCATTTTTCCGGGACTGGATTATTCAGTCAGAGAGAATGTTAATTATATGGAAAGAGCATTTAGAAACGGAATAGAATACATCTTTACTTCAGTGCATATTCCGGAAGCTGACAGAAAAAGAGTAAAAGATGAATTTGATATAATACTGACAGAAGCTGAAAAGCGAAAGATGAAAGTAATCGTGGATATTTCAAAGGGCTTTTTTGATGAATTCCGCTGGGAAGACCGCAGAATTTATGCTTTAAGGCTGGATTTTGGATTTAATGATAATGAAATAGTACAGTTAAGTCATAAATATAATATTCAGCTGAATGCCTCCACTGTTACCGAAGACTGGATGAAAAGGCTGATGGAATCCGGATTGAATGTAAGTAATTTAACAGTATGTCATAATTATTATCCCAGAAATAATACAGGAATATCACTGGAGCTTTTAACGGAAAGAAATAGGTTTTTCAAAGAAGCCGGACTAAAGATAACAGCTTTTGTCCCGGGAGGGGAGTTTCGACGCGGACCTTTATATGAAGGACTTCCTACAGTGGAATCACATAGAAATGTCCATATTCTTGCCTGTGCACAGGAGCTTCTGTATGCCGGGACTGATATAATAATAATCGGAGACAGCATGGCAAGTGAAAAAGAACTGGAAGCTTTAGGAAAACTGGAAAATGGAAAGTGGCTTCTTCCGGTATTGTTGTTTGAAAAAGCAAAGGAGATATATAAAGGCTTTTTGATACAGGAGCATACACAAAGGACTGATGTTTCAGAGGATACACTGCGTTCGGAAAAAATATATAAAGACAAAACTGTGGAGGTTTTTAATACAGGAATAAGGGCAGCAGGTACTGTTACAATTGACAATAAGCATTACGGCAGATATGCCGGAAGCCTTCAGATCGTAAAGAAAGAGCTTTCGGCTGATTACAGAGTAAATGTGCTTGGTTTTGTATGCGACGGCGGACTGCTTGTAGAAAAAATAAAGGCTGGAGAAAAATTTACTTTTTATCCTGTATAAAACAAGTATTTTTAAAAATAAAATGATAAGATAAATAGAATATAGGTGGTTAGGAAATGTTAGTAGATTTAAGTGTAAAGGTAAGCAAAACAGCTTCGGGAAATGCACTGGATAATGAAAAAATGGCATCCTTCGGGCATCTCGGAACTCATTTTGATGTAATGAACAAAGAGTTTCCGCTGGAATTCGTAAAAAGGGAAGGGCTTGTATTTAATGTAAGAGATATTAGGGAAAGGGAAGTACTTTCGGGGGATATTGATGTATCTTTGGTAAGGGAGAATATGTTTGTAGCATTTTATACCGGTTTTATTGATGATGAGGGATATGGTACAAAGAAATATTTTACAGAACATCCGGAATTATCAAATGAGCTTATAGATAAGCTTTTGGACAAAAAGGTTTCCATAATAGGTGTGGATTTTGCCGGTGTAAGACGGGGTGCGGAGCATACTCCGAAAGATCAGTACTGTGCAGACAGGGGAGTATTTATAATAGAAAATCTTTGTAATCTTGATAAAATTTTACGGGGAAAAAATCAAGAAATATTTACTGTAAATACTTATCCGGTGAATTTTGAAGGTATGAGCGGGCTTCCATGCAGAGTTGTGGGGGAGATCTAAAAAAGCAGTATGATAAAAGCTCTTTAAAGAACATTTTAGCTATCACATAGAATACAAATTTTAATAAAGAACCAAATATTATATAAAACGGGAGATTTTACTTCTCCCGTTTTTTTGTTATCTTAAAAGTATTCGTTCCAGCTTATTATCATCAAGATTAATAGTGTATGAGTAATTTTTATCATGTGCTGTATTATTCTCTTGAGTATCAATATAAAAGGTTTCCGGATCTGCTTCGTCAAGTATAAGATTTTCAAAGTAGATATTATTTTTATCCTTTGAAAACCAGGCATTGAAAATAAAGAAGCTTTCCGGATCACAATTATTTATTCTTTTTTCTTCATAAAAAATAGAATTTTTATCTTTTGAAAACCAGTCATCAATAATTTCAAATGAATTGACATCAGCATTTTCAATCTTTTTTTCCTCATAAAATACAGAAGATTTATCCCTTGAAAACCAGTAGGAAATGACTTCAAATGTTTTTACATCAGCATTTTTCAGTAAGGAACCCTGATAATAAACTGATTTATTATCTTTAGAATACAGATCATCGATAATTTCAAAGGAATTCACATCAGCTTCTTCAAGCTTCAAATTCCAGTGATAGATCAAATTTTTGTCTTTGGCATAATATCTGTTTAAAACAATAAAGCTGCATAGATCTGCATTTTCAATTTTATAATCCATATAAAAAATAAAAAAATTATCTTTAGAATAATTTTTACCAATAATTTCAAAAGCTTCGGGAGAAGCTTCGGGAATTTTTCTGCCGTTTAGAAATACAGATTTATTATCTTTAATATAATGATTTTGCAGTATATCATTCCCATTAAAAGGATTTTTCAAAAAAGTCAGGGAATGAGGATTTATATTTTTTACAATATTATTGTTGAAATAGACTTTATTATCTTTTTTTAAATATCTTTTCAAAGTTTTACTCCTTTATAAAAGAACAGCTAAGTAATTATAATTTATTTTCCGGATAAATTCAATTATTAATAAATAGAAAAAGAAATATTGTGATATTGAAATAAATAAAAAAATTAAATATGCAGGCAGCCCAGGATAATATCGAAAACAAGAAAAATCCAAGCAAAAAATACTTATCATAACAAATTTATGCATTTTTATGCTTATAATTATCGTTTTTATGCATGTATTTTCGGTTGAAGTGTGGTTTGAGCTTTGAATACAGGTGCTTTAGAATTATTTTGAGGAAAATCTTTATGAAAAATATTGTACAGGCATAATATCCAGATTTAAGAATAAAAATCGGGATATTTTCTTAGAAATTTACATTTTTTTCTAAATCTGAATTTTTTTTATTTATAGAAAAAATATTTTTACAAAGACTAAAACAGCATTTTTTGCATGTATTAGAATTTATTTGTGCATATTTTTATTTTATTTTGCATGTTTATGCTTGACAAAAAATAAAAACAGGATATAATAAGTGTATCGAAGCAAAGGAGGAACAAAATGAAAAAAATAGCAATATCACCATCTGTAATGTGTGCAGACCTTGTTAATCTGGAAAACAGTATAAAAGAACTCGAAGCAATAGGTGTAGATTCGCTACATATAGACCTTATTGACGGTTTATTCAGCCCGAGTATGCCTCTTGGAATTGATACTGTAAAAAAACTGAGAAAAATAACAAACATGGAATTTGATGTACATATTATGTCAATGAATAATGAACTGTTTATAAATGAAATGCTGGACATAGGTGCAGAAAGTATAACTTTTCACTATGAAAGCAGTTTTCACACAGACCGCCTGATAAATTTAGTAAAACGAAGCGGTGCTAAAGTAGGAGTAGCGTTAAATCCTGCTACGTCCCTTTCAGTTTTGGATTATATTCTTCCGCAGTGTGACAGCATATTATTAATGCTTATTAATCCCGGTTTCGCGACGGATAAAGGTGAAAAACAGGTAAGCTATGCTGATAAGAAAGTAAAGGATCTCTCTGAATTAATAAGAAAAAATAATTTAGATGTAAAGATTCAGGTAGACGGACGTGTTTCTCTGGAGACTATTCCAAAGCTTGTAAGTGCAGGAGCTGACAGTCTTGTAGTAGGAAGTACAAGTCTTTTCATTCCGGGAAATACGATAAGTGAAAACAAAAAGCTTTTAGATATAAGTATAAGCGAAGGACTGAAAGGAGGTAATTTTAATGGCTAAGCCGGATTATAAGGACGTACAGAAATTAATAACAGAAGAGCTTGCAGTAACTCTGGGACAGATAGAAGAAGCCGAAGTGGAAAGGCTTCTGGATGCTATTCAGAAAGCAGAGAAAGTGTTCTTTGTAGGTGTAGGAAGGGTGCTTTTGTCACTAGAAGCTACAGCCAAGAGGCTTGCACATCTCGGGATTAAAACATACGTGGTAGGACAGATAACGGAACCGGCAATAACAGAAAAAGATCTTTTAATAGTAGGTTCCGGAAGCGGAGAAAGTGCTTTCCCGCTGATTATAGCCAAAAAGGCTAAAAGCCTTAATGCAGCAGTAGCTCATATAGGGTCTAATCCGAATAGTTCAATGAAGGAGAATACCGATATATTTGTGAGAATTCCGGTGAGTACAAAGCTGAATCTGCCGAATGAAGTACCGTCTGTGCAGCCTATGACAAGTCTTTTTGAACAGAGTCTGCTTCTTTTGGGAGATACACTTGCCCTGATGATTATCAGAGAGAAAAACATAGATATGAAATCACTGTGGCAGTATCATGCAAATCTGGAATAAAAAAGCAAAATCTGTAGAATAAGGAGTATGATATGAAAGCAGTACATTTTGGAGCTGGGAATATAGGAAGAGGCTTTATAGGGAGTTTATTAAGTGAATCAGGTTTTGAGGTTTGTTTTGTGGATATAAACAGTGAAATGGTGAACAGACTTAATAATGATAAATTTTATATAATGAGAATACTGGAAGGAACAGAAAATTTCAAAAAAATATCACCTGTTAAAGCATTAAACAGTCTTACACAGGAAGATGAAATTATTTGTGAGATAGCAGAGGCAGATATTATTACTACATCAACAGGAGTGAATAATCTGCCGTGTATAGCACCGATTCTTGCAAAAGGTCTGCTGAAAAGGTTTGACGGAAAAACAGATAAAATAGATGTTATAGCTAATGAAAATGCCATAAATGCATCATCGACATTAAAACAGGAAGTATTAAAGCTGGTTTCCGAAGAAGAAGCAGATATAATAGAAAAATATACAGGTTTTCCAAATTCTGCAATAGACAGACAGGCATTGTCAGAAAGTAAAGATGGTGTGGATATAGCTGTAGTGGAACCTTATTATGAATGGGTTATAAATAAACCGGAAATATTAAATACAAAAACACTGGGAATAAAAGGTGCGGTATATGTAGAGGATATGAAGCCTTATATAGAAAGAAAGCTTTATTGTGTAAATGCCGGACATGCAACAGCAGCATACGCGGGATTTCTGGCTGGATGCAGTACTGTACAGGAAGCGCTGGCAAAAGATCAGATCAGAGATTTTGTAAGGAATACCATGAGAGAAAATGCACAATATCTTATAAAAGAGTACGGCATACCGGAAGATGAAATGAATGAATATATTGAGAAAACATTGAAACGGCATGGGAATACAAGCATCAGTGACAGTGTATTCAGAGTGGGAAGATCACCTGTAAGAAAAGTCGGATATGACGAGCGGCTGACAGCGCCCGCAAGAAAACTTCATAATATGGGACTGCCTGTTGATTTTATCAGCAAAGCAATAGCTTCAGCTTTTTGTTTTTATAATCCTGAGGATGAAGAAGCTGTAGAAATACAAAATTATATAAAACAGCATGGAATAAAAGAAGCGGTAAAACATTTTACCAAGCTGGAAGACGGAGAACTGACAGATATAATTGTAAAAAAATATGAGACAGTCGTATCTGCAAAATAAGCAACAGCAAGATAATTATACTGCATGACAAAAAAGCAGTTTATTATAAAGTATTATAGAGAAATAATGTTTATTTTAATACTGAAAAATAAATTTCATAAAGTCTTGAAGATATAAAATTTACGGGAATAAATAAGCAAAAGTATCAGATAGATTAATAAAGAGAAGCAGAAAAGATAACAGGAATAGGTTATGATGAAAAACATAAAAATTATGAAATAAATACTTTTAAGTGGTATTTTAGTGGCGGAACTTATTTATATCAAGTCACGGCACTAGAACATTGAAATATCATTTCTCTTAATTTATCTGTCAGGGATGGATTACCTGCAGAAAGAAAATTAAATGTAAGAATAAGGAGGAATAAAATGAATATTGATACTGGTTTTTCTGGTCAAAATGCTTCGGCACGTGCGAAAGTTCAAGCTTTTGGCGGATTTTTAACTAATATGGTTCTGCCTAATATAGGGGCTTTTATAGCCTGGGGAATATTAACTGCCCTGTTTATACCTACAGGATGGTTTCCAAGTGAAAAGTTTGCAGTTCTGGTCGGGCCTGTCATAAAATATCTGCTTCCTGTACTTTTAGCCTATACCGGAGGAAAAATGGTAGCGGGACAGAGAGGGGCGGTAATGGGAACTCTTGGTGCCGTGGGACTTATTATAGGTGCAGAAATTCCTATGTTTCTTGGAGCAATGATAGTAGGGCCTCTCGGAGGATGGATAATCAAGAAATTTGACAAGGCTATAGACGGTAAAATACCAAGCGGTTTTGAAATGATAGTAAATAACTTTTCAATAGGGATTCTTGGCTTTATACTAATGATGTTTTCTTTTATAGTAATAGGACCGGCTATAGAGGGTGCCAATAATTTTGTTACTATTGCCATAAAAGCACTGGTGGCGACAGGATTTTTACCTTTGCTGTCATTAATCAATGAACCGGCAAAAGTATTATTTCTGAATAATGTAATAGACCAGGGTATTTATTATCCTTTGGGAATGCAGGATACTCTTGATGCAGGAAAATCTATTTATTTTATGGTAGCTTCTAATCCGGGACCGGGGCTTGGTCTTCTGCTGGCATATTCTGTATTTGGTAAAAAATCTGCTAAAAGAACAGCACCGGGTGCTATAATAATACACTTTTTTGGAGGTATACACGAATTATATTTCCCTTATGTATTAATGAAGCCGCTTACAATTATTGCAATGATTTTAGGAGGAATGTCAGGGATAGCCACTTTTCAGCTCTTTGGAGTGGGCTTAGTAGCAGGACCTAGTCCGGGATCAATATTTGCTTATCTTGCACTTACACCGCGGGGAAATTTTATAGGAGTAATAGCCGGAGTTCTGGTAGCAACAATTGTTTCGTTTTTTGTCACTTCTTTTATACTAAAACTGGATAAGAGTGCAGATGAAGAAAATGATGTTTTTGAAGAATCAGTGGCAAAATCAAAAGCTATGAAGGCAGAAGGAAAAGAGCTTTTGAATAAAGGCGGAGAAATGCCTGCTAATATAAAAAAAGTGGCTTTTGCATGTGATGCAGGT
>RRZU013533704.1_pt1 | contig 10255 bp, 10 predicted proteins | sample 2165561 | NCBI WGS metagenome assembly RRZU01 (sample SAMN10456909, study PRJNA506462) | wastewater metagenome | isolation source: wastewater sludge | place: USA: Moscow, Idaho | reverse complement strand
GGGGAGCACAGGCGATTGTTACGACCGTTTCCTGGTGCGGAATGAAGAAATGTGGCAAAGTCTTGATATCATCAGGCAGGCATGGCAAAAAGTGCAGTCATTCAAGGGCGCTGATGCAGAGGTTTTTCATGCGGATACCCCTGCGTATTATCTGCCTCCTAAACAAGACGTATATACGAAGATGGAGGCGTTGATCTATCATTTTAAGATCATAATGGGCGAAATTGACATGCCGGTCGGAGAAATTTATTCATCCGTGGAAGGTGCCAATGGAGAGTTGGGTTTTTATCTGATCAGCGATGGCGGCAGGACGCCATACCGACTGCATTTCCGCAGGCCATGTTTTATTTATTACCAGGCATATCCCGAACTGATCCAGGGTGGAATGCTCAGTGACGCCGTGATCACCATGAGCAGCCTGAACCTGATCGCGGGAGAACTGGACGCATAGCAGGTTACGGGTCGATTCCCGCCAACCTGTTCCATAATAATACTGATTCGTGACAGCGCATAATAATTATTGAATTTTAACTTGAAGTATGATACAGTTTAATGAACAAAGCCTGGCCAAAGTAAAAGAGATCGTGGCCCGCTACCCCCAGGGGAAACAGAAAAGCGCTTTGTTGCCTGTACTCCACCTGGCGCAAACTGAGTTTGGGGGATGGCTGGATGTGCCCGTTATGGACTATGTGGCCTCTTTGCTCGACCTGGATCCTATTGAAGTGTATGAAGTGGCCAGTTTTTACAGTATGTATAACCTGAAGCCGGTTGGGAAATATGTTTTTGAAGTATGCCAGACCGGACCCTGCATGATTAATGGAAGCGACAATATCGTAAACTATATCAGGGAAAAATTAAATATCAATATTGGCGAGACGACTGCCGACGGATTGTTTACGCTGAAAGTGGTGGAATGCCTCGGCGCCTGCGGTTATGCACCCATGATGCAATTGGGTAAACATTACCGGGAACACCTGACACGTGAAAAGGTAGATGCCATTATTGAAGAATGCCGTGCCAAGGCCAATTGATTTGAAAGTTATGAGGCGGATTTTGATCATATGGTTAACATCAGTTTTAGTCATTTCCTGTAACCAGGCTAATGAAAACTCAGCTGGTGCTACCAAACCCGATGACGGAATAAAGGCATTTGATGACGATACCGTTTCGGCGTCTCCGGCAGAACCGATCAGGAAATCTGCCACGGAGGTGCAGGCCACTGATACCGGCCACACAGCCGGGCAGTCGATAGATTGGACAGGTACCTATGCGGGTAAATTGCCCTGTGCCGACTGTCAGGGAATTCAAACCGAATTAAAGCTGACTGCGGATAAAACCTATCTGCTGTCACAAACCTATCTGGGTAAAAGTGCAAAGCCTGTTTTGCATGAAGGGACTTTTACCTGGCGCAACGGAACAAACATCCAGTTGCTGGAAAACGGACAGATTTTGCAACAGTTCCTGGTTGCAGAGGATAAATTGTATCAACTGGATGAAAAAGGCCGGATCATCAAGGGTAAACTGGCCAAACAATATATTTTGAAAAAGTCATAGAGACCACATTGTAACGACACAGATACATGGGAAAGAAATTATTATTAGACAAAGCACAGGTACCAGGCATCCGGGCTTACGATGTTTACCGTCGGGAAGGGGGCTATCGCAGCGTTGAAAAAGCACTTCGTATGACACCGGAGCAGGTGGTCGAAGAAGTGAAGAAAAGCGGTCTGCGCGGCCGTGGTGGTGCGGGATTTCCAACAGGCATGAAATGGAGTTTCCTGGCCAAACCTGAAGGCGTGCCCCGTTACCTCGTCTGCAATGCGGATGAAAGTGAACCCGGTACTTTTAAAGACCGTTACCTGATGGAATTTATTCCTCACCTGCTCATTGAAGGAATGATCGTTTCATCTTTTGCACTGGGTAGCAATGTGAGTTACATCTACATTCGCGGAGAATACGACTGGGTTACCGATATTCTGGAAGAAGCGATCAAAGAGGCTCGCCAGAATGGCTGGTTGGGTAAGAATATTCAGGGAACCGGTTTCGATTGCGACATTTTTGTTCAGCGTGGCGCCGGCGCGTATATCTGTGGTGAAGAAACCGCATTGCTGGAATCTTTGGAAGGAAAACGCGGTAACCCAAGAATCAAGCCACCCTTTCCAGCGGTCAAAGGTTTGTGGGGATGCCCGACCGTGGTCAACAATGTGGAAACACTGGCTGCCGTGGTGCCCATCATCAATGACGGAGGGGAGGCCTATGCGCAGATCGGTGTGGGTAAATCTACCGGAACCAAACTCATCAGCGCCTGCGGCAACATCAACAAACCAGGGGTGTACGAGATCGACATGACGATCAGCGTGGAGGAATTTATTTACAGCGATGAATATTGTGGCGGCATAGCTAATGGCAAAAGGTTGAAAGCATGTATCCCCGGCGGTTCATCTGTTCCCATACTGCCGGCAAACCTGTTACTCACCACCGCCAAAGGCGAAAAAAGGCTCATGAACTATGAAAGTCTATCTGATGGAGGTTTTGCCACAGGTACCATGATGGGCTCCGGAGGTTTTATTGTGTTGGATGAAGACCAGTGCATTGTGAAACACACGTATACACTGGCCAGGTTCTACCGTCATGAAAGTTGCGGACAATGCAGCCCCTGTCGTGAGGGAACTGGTTGGATGGAAAAAATATTGAAAAAGATCGATGAAGGTAAAGGTGCGATGAGTGATATCGATCTGCTCTGGGATATTCAGCGCAAGATCGAGGGCAATACGATCTGCCCGTTGGGTGATGCCGCTGCATGGCCCGTTGCGGCCGCCATTCGCCACTTCCGCGACGAGTTTGAATGGCATGTGAAGAATCCCGACCTGTGCATGAAACAGAATTACGGGCTGGCCCATTATGCCGATCCGGTGTATGTGCCGGAGGCAATAAAAAGTTAAAAATAAAAAAGGTGATGCGGGAAAATGAGGAGATTGAAGTTCAAGATGAAGAAAAACCATATGATATCAGCCATTGGTGATTCTGTTTTTCAAAAGAGGTTAAACTGTGGGTGAAGCATTGGAAAGTTGAAAAAGTATTTGTTTCTAAAGCAGATCAATTGATCAGAAGTTCTACTTCAATCGGTGCGAATCTTATTGAAGGATAATCTGGACGATCAAGAAAGGATTGTTTGAATTATTGTTCGATCGCTTTACAACCGGCCAATGAAACGAAATATGGGTCATGCCTGTTTAGGGATACAATGGATGTAAAAAAAGGAAAAGGTAAATGAATTGATAAGAGAAGTAAATGAAATATCGAAAACCATTGCTTCAATTATTTTAAAGGCTAAGTAGAGTTTTTTTGAATTTCTACTTTTAAATTTTGACTTATGTCAGATACGAAAACAATTAAAGTCACCATCGACAACATCACCATAGATGTGGCTCCTGGTACAACCATACTCAATGCTGCCCGCCAGATCGGTGGCGATGTTACGCCGCCGGCCATGTGTTATTACAGCAAGCTCGAAGGCAGTGGCGGTAAATGCCGTACCTGCCTGGTGGAAGTGGCTGCGGGCTCTGCGGCCGATCCCCGCCCGATGCCAAAACTGGTGGCAAGCTGCCGCACCACGGTCATGGATGGCATGGTGGTAAAGAATATCACAAGCGACCGGGTGGAAGATGCCCGGAACGGTGTTGTCGAATTCCTGCTGATCAACCATCCGCTGGATTGTCCGATTTGCGATCAGGCCGGTGAATGTCATCTGCAGGACCTGGGGTATGAACATGGCAAAGAAGGTACCCGCTACCAATTTGCGCGCCGTACATTTAAAAAGGAGGATCTCGGCCCGTACATCCAGTTACATATGACCCGTTGCATTCTCTGCTACCGTTGTACTTATGTGGCAGATCAGATCACCAACCAACGGGTGCATGGCGTTGTTGACCGTGGCGATCATGCGGCGATCTCCACATATATATCCAAGGCCATCGACAATGATTTCAGCGGCAATATGATCGATGTTTGTCCGGTTGGCGCACTGACAGATAAAACGTTCCGATTTAAAAACCGGGTATGGTTTACGAAGCCCGTTGACGCCCATCGCGATTGCCAGACTCCCGGCTGCTGCGGTAAAGCCACTTTATGGCTTCGGGGAGATGAGGTATTCCGGGTTACAGCCAGGAAAGATCAATGGGGCGAAGTGCAAAGCTTCGACGGTAAACCAGGCTGGATATGCAATACCTGCCGGTTTGATAAAAAGAAAACGACCGACTGGTCCATCGAAGGCCTGACGACCATTTCACGCCATTCCGTTATTGGCGCCAATAAATACAGTAAACTGGAAATGCCCGGGGAAACGGTACAGAAGGTCATGCATGGCAGGGAACCGAAACGTTTAATGGACATCCATTCAGTAAGCGAGGTTAATAAACCTGGCATTCACCTGAGTGATCTGAAAGGACCGGCTCATTCGGAAGACTTCAAAAAATAAACTAACTGTAAACCTATATCCGGTTACACGGAATCGAACAAACTATGTTACTTACCATCGATACGGCACTGATCATTGAAAAACTGATCCTGATTATAGTGGTTGTCAGCGCTTCGCTGGTGATTGCCATGTATACCACTTTTGCCGAAAGGAAAGTGGCGGCCATCATTCAGGACAGGCGTGGCCCTAACAGGGCAGGTCCTTTTGGGCTGCTTCAACCCCTGGCCGATGGCCTTAAGTTATTTTTCAAAGAAGAGATCATTCCCAATTTTTCTTCCAAATTCCTCTTTATCATGGGCCCGGCCCTGGCCATGCTTACAGCCGTTATGACCAGTGCGGTTGTTCCCTGGGGCGACAAAGTGCAGCTTTTTGGCCGGGATATCTCCCTGCAGATCGCCGATGTCAATATCGGGGTGCTCTTTGTATTCGGCGTGGTCAGCCTCGGCGTTTACGGGATCATGATAGGTTCCTGGGCAAGTAATAATAAGTACTCTCTGATGGGTGGATTGCGTGCTGCATCCCAGATCATCAGTTATGAATTGGCCATGGGTATTTCTTTGATCAGTCTGCTCATGTTCACCGGTTCGCTGAGTTTGAAAGAAATGGTCCTTCAGCAACAGGCCGGTCACTGGAATATCGTATATCAGCCGCTGGGATTCCTGATCTTCCTGGTGTGTGCTTTTGCGGAATGCAACCGTACGCCTTTCGATCTGCCTGAAGCGGAGAACGAGCTGATCGGGGGATATCACACAGAGTATTCGTCTATGAAGCTTGGTTTCTACCTGTTTGCAGAATATATCAATATGTTCATCAGCAGTGTGATCATGTCTACTTTATTTTTCGGCGGGTATGATATGCCTTTTGTCAATGAAGCGAATTTCACACCGAATATTGCGGCGTTGATCGGAATTGCGGCCCTTATGGCCAAGGTGGTGTTCTTTTTATTCCTGTTCATGTGGGTGCGCTGGACGATTCCCCGTTTCCGTTATGATCAGTTGATGCACCTGGGTTGGAGGATCATGATACCGCTGGCCTTATTCAACATGCTGGTAACAGGTGCGGCCATTCTATATTTCAATAAATAATACAGTATTATAAACCCTATTTTTGCAAACCTTTTAACTATATGCAAGCACTTACCAACAGGGTGAAAGCAGTTGACCGGAGGCCGATGAGCTTCTGGGAGAAATTATACCTGCCTGCCATAGTCAAGGGCATGGCGATCACCTTTGGCCACATATTTAAGAAGAAGGCCACGATCAACTATCCCGAAAAGACAAGGCCTTTCTCGCCCGTATTCAGGGGGTTGCATATCCTCAACCGGGATGCCGAAGGGCGGGAAAATTGCACGGCATGCGGACTTTGCGCAGTAGCCTGTCCCGCAGAGGCCATTACCATGGAAGCCGCTGAAAGAAAGCCTGGGGAGGAAAATCTGTATAAGGAAGAAAAATACGCTGCCAAATACGAGATCAATATGTTGCGTTGTATCTTCTGCGGGCTTTGTGAAGAGGCTTGCCCGAAAGATGCCATCTACCTGAGTGAAACATTCACGCCGGCCGATTACCAGCGCAAACAGTTTATTTATAACAAACAGGAACTGCTTATTCCACATCCTAAAGAGAACCCCGAGGCTTATAGTAAAGCCCTTGGGAACAGGGCCAGGAAGGAGGCGATTCAATAAGATAATATTCCGGACAGCATGAATATCATTACCCTTCTTTTCATAATACTGTCGGCCATAGCGGCCTTCAGCGCCATCATGATGATCACGAGCAAAAGCCCGGTGCATAGCATCCTGTGGCTCATCGTCGTGTTCTTTGCGATCTCCGGTCATTACATCATGCTGAATGCACAGTTCCTGGCCATCGTCAATATCATTGTATATGCCGGTGCCATTATGGTGTTATTTCTGTTTGTGGTGATGCTGATGAACCTGAATGCCGATTCGGAGCCGGTGAAAAACTACCGGTTACGGTTAATTGGTGTGATATCTGGCGGATCCCTGTTGCTGGTTCTGCTGGCATCCCTGATGAAGATCGATCAACAGCACCTTGTTCAAATGAATGTGGGAGATGCAGGGTTGATCAAGGAACTGGGAAAGAACCTGTTTTCGAATTTTGTATTACCATTTGAAATAAGCAGCATTCTGTTTTTGAGCGCCATGGTTGGCGCCGTGATCATTGGAAAAAAAGATTAACTGAATGAAATCGATTTGTAAAATTTCGCTCGCGCTCGTTTTGATCCTCAGTGCCGGTTTATCGCTCAGGGCCCAGGTCAAACTGCAGGATATACCGTTTAACCTGGATGATATCCTGGGTAAATCCAAATTATTATCGGTTAAAAAAGGCTTTAATCCCATTTTCAGCATAGGAAACTACCAGATCAATAAGGTGGGGATTTTGGGTGAAAATATGAAGGGAGTGAAGATACTGGGCGATATCCTGGGAAAGAAGGGCGTGGTGGCCGATATCACCAAAATGTACAAGACCTATAAAACCGGCCTGGTGGTCTTTAAAACCCTGTCAGTTGTTGGAACAGGGGTGGCCGCATACAGCACCATACGGGGGCTCACGGCCGACAATAAATTTGATGACGGTACCGTAAAGAAACTGTTATTCCCTGCACTGGGTACGCTTGCCACGGGAGTACTGACCAAAGTATTGACCAAAGCGGCCTCTTATAAGGCAGTGGATATGTTCAACGGGGTGGCCCGGAAAAAGATCAAGGATATTTTATCAATCCAGCCTGCTTCCAGCACTTTGGGCGCGGGTATTTATGTGAAATTATAATTATGGACATCAAGGCATATATCGCTTTATCGCTGACCTTGTTCACCATCGGGATGATCGGTGTTCTGGTGCGCCGCAATGCTATCGTGATCTTCATGTGCATCGAACTGATGCTGAACGCGGTGAACCTGTTGATGGTTGCTTTTTCAAAAATGCACGCGATCAGCGATGCCGCCAGGGCTTTGCCAACTGCGGCGAGTGACGGTCAGATTTTTGTTTTTTTCATCATGGTGGTTGCCGCCGCAGAAGTGAGCGTTGGCCTGGCTATCATTGTGATGTTATACAGGAATACGCATTCCATTGATGTGAATTTCTTAAACCGGTTAAAAAACTAACAACCGGTTCCGGAAGGAACCGGATTGATCATACATATGAACAACGTATTACAAATCGTGTGGCTGATTCCCATCCTGCCGCTCATCGGATTCCTGATCAACGGCCTCGGCCGTAATGTGCTGTCAAAATCCATTGCCGGTTTTGTTGGATGCATTTCCGTTCTGGCATCTTTTGCCATGAGCCTCTGGGTTTTCATGCAGGTCAGGGGAGGCAATTCCTATAGTCCGCATTATTTCGATTTTATAAATCTGAAAGCATTCAGGATAGGCTTCGATTATGCGATTGATCCGTTGAGCTCTTTGTTCCTGTTGATCATTACCGGCGTTGGTTTCCTGATACACCTGTATTCTACAGCCTATATGCACGATGAAACCAACAAGGGTTTTGCCAAATATTTTGCATATCTGAACCTCTTTGTTTTTTCAATGCTGCTGCTTGTCATGGGTGGCAATTTCGTGATCATGTTCATAGGCTGGGAAGGGGTAGGCCTTTGTTCCTATCTCCTGATCGGTTATTGGTATAAGAACACGGAGTATACCGATGCTTCAAAGAAGGCATTCATCATGAACCGTATCGGTGACCTGGGATTGCTCCTTGCCATTTTCTGGCTGGTCATTAAAACAGGGCATGTCGACTATAAGGAACTCTTTACCCAGGCTACTTTAAGCAAACTTTCCGCAGCCGACATCACGGGCATTACCTTATTGCTTTTTATTGGGGCAACCGGAAAGAGTGCCCAGATCCCTTTATACACCTGGTTGCCCGATGCCATGGCAGGTCCAACCCCGGTGAGTGCACTCATCCATGCAGCCACGATGGTCACTGCAGGCATTTACATGATCGCACGGTCAAATGTGATGTTCAGCATGGCGCCATTTACCCTGAATATCATTGCCATCATCGGTCTTGCCACTGCATTGCTGGCCGCATCCATTGCCATCCGTCAGAACGATATTAAAAAAGTGTTGGCTTATTCTACGGTAAGTCAACTGGGTTTTATGTTCCTGGCCCTGGGCACCGGGCATTACGTGGCGGCGGTCTTTCATGTTCTTACGCATGCATTTTTCAAAGCGCTGATGTTCCTTGGCAGCGGTAGTGTGATCCATGCGATGGGCGGTGAGCAGGATATCCGTAAAATGGGCGGACTGCATAAAAAAATGAAGATCACAAGTATTACATTCTTCATAGGATGCCTGGCAATATCCGGGATACCAGGGTTTTCGGGATTTTTCTCAAAAGATGAAATCCTGGCCGGCACATTTGGTCATGCAACATGGATGTACGGCTTAGCCTTGTTTGCGGCCTTACTGACGGCATTTTATATGTTCAGGCTATACATTATCACCTTCACCGGCACGTTTCGCGGCACCCATGAACAGGAACATCACCTGCATGAAAGTCCGGCTGTGATGACCATTCCCCTGATCATCCTGGCCATACTCAGTGTCATTGGCGGTTATATTGGCGTGCCTGAAGCATTGGGCGGACGTCATGAACTGGCCGCTTACCTGTCTCCCGTCATCAAACCCGCCGAACATCACCTTGATCACGGTACGGAGTATGCGCTGATGGGATTGTCAACGGCGCTGGTCATCTTATCCATATTATTTGCATGGTTCCGTTTCAAAACCTATCGCGAAGCAGGCGCTTCCACAGGTTTTGCGAAGCTGCTCGAAAACAAGTGGTATGTGGATGAGATTTACGATGCAGTTTTTGTTCGTCCGTTGAAAGCGATATCCTCGTTCCTGGACCGTGTGATAGAAAAGAGCGGGATCGATGCGATTGTGAACGGCGCAGGAAAGGCCGTAAATTATGGCAGCCGCCAGTTACGCTGGATACAAAGCGGACAGGTGGGGGCTTACATCTTGCTGATGGTTATCGGCATACTGGTATTATTCATCATACAATTCTTTTGTAAATAATTAGTCAATGCTGGGCACGTACATTACATTTCCTGAATTACTGATCTGGTTGCCATTGCTGGCGGGCATCCTGTGTTTCTTCACAGGCAGTGAAAAAGCAGCCAGGGGACTGGCCATTGCGGGATCGCTACTGGTGCTGGCAGTGTCCATTGCAACACTTTTTTATACCAACAATGAAAAATATCAGTTGTACAATAATGTCAATTATTATTGGCTTAAATACATAGGCAACAGTTTCAGTATTGGCCTGGATGGCACCGGTCGGCTGCTCACTTTCCTTACAGCATTGTCGTTCCCAATGATATTAATCGGGTCTGCCAGTAATACGGTCAAACAAGCTCCCGCTTTTTTTGGACTGATGCTGATGGCTCAATCAGGTTTAATGGGCGTATTCCTTGCCAAGGATGCCCTTGTGTTTTATTTCTTTTGGGAACTTGCGCTGATACCCGTGTACTTTCTTTGCAGTAAATGGGGAGGAGAGCGTCGAATTCCGGTTACATTTAAATTCTTCGTCTACACTTTCACCGGGTCACTGCTCATGCTCATCGGCATCTTATATGTATATCAGCATACCGGGGCCCGTGTATTTGAAGATGGTACAACATCCGCTCATTCCTTTGCCTTAAACCATTTTTATCATGCCAGCCTGACGGCTACTGAACAGAACTGGTTATTCTGGTTATTCTTTATAGCTTTTGCTATTAAAATGCCAATATTTCCTTTTCATACTT
>RRZU012413029.1_pt1 | contig 10255 bp, 9 predicted proteins | sample 2165561 | NCBI WGS metagenome assembly RRZU01 (sample SAMN10456909, study PRJNA506462) | wastewater metagenome | isolation source: wastewater sludge | place: USA: Moscow, Idaho | reverse complement strand
TGCATTAGCGGAAGTGTATAGAGCTTATATGAGTCTTTTAGATCAATGTCGAGAAGATAAGGAAATCGATGCAGCATATAGAAAACTTATTCTATCTCAGGCTCAAATCCTAGGTAGAAATCGACTATGGCTGGTTAAATAATGTCTTCTGTAGTCGTTGCAAAAGATCCTAACCTTAAATTTCTCAATACTAGTAGGCGAATAGACCAAAACAATGATTGCCCACTTCCCATGATTTTAAAGAAAGGTGGTAAGTTTGATTGGGATGCTAATTCATTTATTACTCATTATGGCGGTGGTTCACAAACATATAATATTCGCCCATTAGCAAAAACCGTTCAAAAAAAAGCATATAGTTTAAATTTGTTCTGTGATTTCCTTGAAAATAATTCTATAAATCTGAGTGAGATTAATGACAGCACTCTTTATCAATATATTAAGGAGTCAAAAGATAGAAATATTAAAGACAGTACTGTTATTCAACATGGAAGGACTGCAATTGAGTATATAGATTATCTGAGTAAAATATATCCAGAATGGAAACTAGGTACTACAGAGAAAGATCCAGATAAAATATTCAGCGTGCACTATGAAAAACTTAAATTCAAGAAAGGCAGTATAACAGGTGAATACTTTTATCATGAATCACTTGTCGGACTAATTAACATTGCCTCTGAAGCTGAATACGTTCATGATCACGAGTTAGTTATGTGGCTAGATGCCATCAACTGTACAACCAACCACCCAAGAATAAATACATTCCTCATAAGCAGGTGGGAGGCCTTAACCACATTACTAGATATTACAGGTTCTAGAATAAGTGAGGCTCACGAGATAACCCGAACTATGATAAAAAAGGCAGCGGATTCATTACTCATCAGTGACAAGCAGCCAATAATCCGAAATATCCCCATAAGGAAAGGAAAATACAAAGGTAAAACTCGATCAGTAAAGACTACCCATGAGGATATTCAAGTTATTCTTTTATACGTCCATATAATTGAAGATATGTTTCCTGATATGGAGCATGATGCTCTTTTTGTCGATTCAGTCACAGGAAAACCATTAAAATCTACTTATTTAAAAAATTATGCAAAAAAGGTTATTAACGGTAGTAAATATTGTGAGGCTCTGAAGCACCTAACCAATCATTCTTTTCGCCATAGATTTATTACCCTTAATATAGCTAAAGCAATTAAGAAAATATCAGCACAAGGTAGCTTTTCAAGTATTCTGAGTGTTGCTTCAAATGCATGCCGAAAAGTTACCATGCACGCAAACAATGAATCTATGTCACATTATGTGCATCTAGCCACTGAATACAATGAAAAAAATGATCAAGGAGATATAGATATGAGCAATATTTCTCCTCAAATTAGAATTCGTGTAAAAAAATTAATCTCAATTGTAAATTTGTTCCGCTTAAAGGAAATAAACGAAGCTGAAGCTTTAGATTCTCTTCTCTCAACGATAAATGAATTTAAGAAGTTTACTTAAAACCAATCAGCCTTTGTTCTTCAGTTCAGATATGTGAGCGGAGAACGCTCAAAGTTTCTGATGGACTGCCACCACTCTCCTAGACAAATTTAGTCTATTTTTTTTGCTAATTCATAACCATGATTAAGAAGCTTATCAAATTCTTCATAAGTTAGTCGTCTAAGAGTGGTAGGAAACTTTGATGCAAACTCAGAGGAACTACAAATATCACCATCATTTATCTTATCTATAATAGAGATCAAATTACCTCTATTTACGTCTTGTTTAATATAATTTACGAAAGCTCGGATACGCAATGCTCTTGACTGATCATAGATTATGTCTGTGATTCGTTTTAGACGCCAAGGATTAATTTTAGATAAAGAAAAACCTTTTTCTAATGGGGTACTTGCATCCGATACTATTAACTGAGTCTTACTTGGGAGAGATTCTTTTAAAGCACCTCTACCCGCATTAAAAAAAGGTTCAAGCCCAAGATTATCATATACACCTCCATCGTAAACATGAAACCTTGGATATAAAGGGGAAATGGTTAACTGGTTTTCCTCTAGCTCGTTCCATGTTTTTCTTTTTTTCCACTCATATGATTCAGCTTGAATAACTAATGGACCAATCCCACCAGGAAAGCCTGCGGATACGGCTAAGGCATTCGCTAATGGAAAATTTTTAGAGGATGCGTATCCTAATAAATAATCTCCAAAGTTTTTCTGCTTAAATCTAAATCTTTTACCTGTCTCGGCTGTTGTTCCATTTATTGACCATTCAGGAAAAATAGGAATATCTACGAGTTTATTGTCAATTTCCCATTCATCCTTTAAAGCAAATGCTAATAAATTGGCTCTTGATAACAAAAAATACCAATTTCGCGGCTTCAGAAGTTGCCTTGCCATTCCTCCTATTAAACTTCTAGTACATAATTTATTTCGCAAAGAAGGAAGCAGGTGTTCAGTGTATTGATAGGATGTTGGCCATTGCATTTGATTTTCTTTTAATAATAAGCCGATTATTAAACTCCCGCCCGATACAGTAGAGATATGACTAATTTCCTCTAACTTATTTTGTTCAGATAAATATTTTAGTACCCCCAAATGGAATACCATTGCTCTAATTCCACCACCTGAGAGAGCTAAAGCAATATTGTTTGGCTTAGTCATTAATTTCTTATTCCTTTAAAAACTTGAAAATTATTATCACCTACAATAAGCGATATAGCAGGTAGTCCTTCTTCTGCCATTTCTTGTGCAAGATGTGTTAACTGAATAATATCCTCTCCACTCATAGAGGTTGAGTGACCAGTAGGATGGCTATGCCATTCACCAATATATCCCACTATACCCATTGTCCTAGCTGAAATTTCCTTTACTTTTTCAGCTAATCCGGCCGTTCCACGTTCAAAAGATGTTGGCGTGGATTTACTATCTGAAGGGCTTGGTAGAGCTGTGACAATTACAACTGCTTTAATATTGAAATCATAATAACCTAATAGAACGCCACCTGTTTCATTTGGAAGGCAATGTTTTCTCATCTCAGAAAGAAGTTCTATAACTCCTTCATCAATAAATAAGGTTATATTATCTAAAATAAAATTTCTTTCTGCGTAAACTGGAAAATTATATGCAGAAGTAGAACCACTTTCAGGCTCTGTTTGCCACACTTTAATGAAAGCAGTAGGAAGCGTAGCTTGATGCTGAATTTGTTCAGCCACAGTACAAGCATGTCTTAAAATTCTAGAGTAAGGTAATACAACAGAAATATCCCTGCATCCGGCACCGCTCCAAAAAGTTCCTATAGCATTAGTTAGATGGTCTCTACCTAAGTCATTTTGAATAAGAGCTCTATAGTATTGGGCTTCTAGGGTCCTGAGCTTAATTTTTCTTTCTATATCTTCGCCTAGTAATACAGCTCCATTACCATTAGGAGTTATAAAAACTGAAATGTGGCGTGATAGTGAATCATCATTACTAGCTGCACGGGGATATTCGAGAGTAGTTGAGGCATCGATTACAATATCTGGATCGCGTATGATTGAAGAAGAGTTTTTTATAAGATCAGTAGCATCAGCTACTACGCTTGTAAAAATAGATGCATTATCAACCGCTAGAGAATGAAGTTCCGTAACGACATTAGCTTTTGATTCTCCAATATGAGATACATAAGCCGTATGTCTTGAGAGATTGTGAGGCTTGATATGATCCTTATCAATGACAGTCCATTTACCCCAACCGCTTCTTCCCCATAAATTGAGAAGTGCACTACCTAATGAGCCAGCTCCAATAAGTACTCCTGTTGCTCCTTCTGAACTGATACCAGATTGTTTTCGAGCTGCAGAATTGTCATTTACTTGTAAAATTTCAATAGCATCTAATGGATGTGTTCGCCAACGATTATTAAGTATTTGATTGTCTGTAAGAAGCAATGTATTCCGATAATATTTACGATCCATTTTGATTAATAGGTCGAGTTCCACCCCTAAATCTAATATATCAATAGGCGTCAGAAAAGCTCTATAGAGTTCTTTTTCAACGGGGCTATCGATAGCTCTACATATAGGGATCTGTAATAAGATGAGTGTCCCTTTGTAATTGTCAGGTACTGTAGCGCCAGACTCCGTGACTAGTTTGTCTAGGGCAATTTTTAACTCTTTTATTAGATCAATACCTCGATCTAATAAAAGGTCGACTAGTTCCCCAAAATTGCTTGGATCATTTGCTATTACACCATGGACAACAGGTGGCAGCTCTAATTGTATATATCTAAATCTAGAATTATTTTGATCCTTTGGATTATCTGTATGTAAAAAACAAGAAAAACCTTCATCCTGACGCACAGAACCACGAGTAATTGTAAAATTTGAATTTTTTTCTTTTAACTCTTTAAAATTAAAGGGAAGAATAAGTTCAAATTTGCTCCGAAAAAAAAGACTTTCAACAGGTTGATCTATTGGATGTAGTTCGTTTTTTGAACTTTTCTCAAACCACCATTGGATTCTTCTTAGAAATTTTTGAGGCGTCCAAGTCCTTAATACCGAGATGGATGGTTCAAAATATAAGCACAAGCTTGCTGGTTGGCCTTTTCCTCGCTGATTCTGGTGTATTAAGGTAGGAAAATCTTTACGCATTGCTAAAACATGGACTAACTCTTCTGGATCTTTGGATACAAGAAGAGCAAGACGTTCACGATATTGCAAACCGACGGTATTCCTAGGAGGAATACCGTCGCATTCTACGTCAACAATAATAGCTTCTGCTGTTAATTCCCCATCAATTGGAAAGCGCATTAATTTGATGCAGCTATAATCATTATTACGATCAATAGCTTCTAATAATTCTTTAGTCCTAGATAGCATCAAATCTGTACGATCAGGAATATCTACTCCCCGGTTTAGATCAAAATATTCTTGTGTCATCGTTGCCTGCTCTAGGAGGTACTGAAGTAATAAGAGATGGAGCTCCTATATTTGTAGTGCGTATAAACGAAATACCACCTGAAGTAACTTCAAAAGTTAAAGGTTCTGGTTTCTGCTCATTAGGTTCTTGCATTGTTACAAGAAATTTACGTCCTTTAATTTTTTTAAGGTACTTGTTATAAGTGTTATACGCTTGAATATGAGGAGGTTGTACCTGTCTATAACTATCTTTATCATCTCTTATAGGGTGACTCGAACTCACTAAATAAGCATCAGCTTTTCCCATTTCTAATAATTCTTGGACTAATGGAGTTGGGTCAGTTTCATCAACTCCTTTATCTTGGGCATTAAGCGCTTTATAGCTGCAATGATGAGGAATATTAAATAAATCCCATGCTAAACGGTCATCATTCTGATGATACTTGGTAATACTTACAATATCGTCTAGATCACATGAGTCTGCATCACCTACTGCTAAATAGTCATAAATATTATCATCTGCATTAAAGCGAATATTGAAGATCAAAGACGCTTGATTTCGAACTATATCTCCACCAGCACAGTGTTTTATAAATGGAGAATGGCAGAAAAATTCGACTCCATCTTTGAATAAAGAAAAAGTTGGAACTAATGTACCTGCATCAACGAAAAGATGATCGCGTGCATTCGAACTCTCTCCACGCTCTTTTAATTTTGGTGATAGCCAGTCAGTTAATTCAGATGGTTTAGAAAAAACGCGTATACCTTCACCTTCAAGTAAACGATGTCTTGCTTCCTGACGTAATATGACAAATTCATCTGATCGGTGATCATTATCAGTTTTCTCTAATAACATGGCTGCAGGTACCCAAAGCTCAGAGATTTTAATGCGCCCGTTACCTTGATATTTAGTAGCAAATTCAAGTTCAAAAAACTCAGTAGATCCACAAATATGATCATCGTCAGCGTGGGTGAAGGCGACGACATCAAAATAATCTCTATCAGCATCGTCTAACTCTTTTTTTAATCTAGTTTTAAGGTCAATTACAGGTTCCGAAGTATTTTCCCCTTTTTTTTGATGGCGGTAATCCATCAGAATTCTTCGACCATTATTCAGAATAATTTGGCTAGTATCCCCATTCCCAACCGGGTAAAAAATAACCTTGTGTTCTATTTGCATTTTTAAGTGAATCCTTTAGATAAAATTATTTTACTGATATATAAGGTTGAATTTTCTATATACAAGGATGGCTGAAAAAATTACAGAATTAGGCCGACCTTATTCCCAAGTTGAATCCTAAATTTGAGTTAATTAGGAGAATTCTATCTTTCAGCTCTTTATACAACAAAGCCGTTTGGAAATATAAACCTTTCAAAATGCATTCGAAATCTAGTCAATTTTGATTTTAATTTCGCCAGTAATCACAGGTACGACTCTCAATATTTTAAGATCTTCTCCCATTTGCTAACTTAACTCATTTTATCGTTCTTCTTTTAAATCAATATTTTTTGGCATATTTAAACTATCCAGTTTATCTTTTTAGAAATATGAAATGAATAGAATTGCATTTTCTTAGTCCTTGGTTAGACTAAACCTACTATAAGTTTAGTATCAATAGTAAGAATGATGAATCACCTTCCTAAAGTCATTGTTTTTGATGCTTTTGGCACGCTAGTTAAAATTAAAACGGGCCGTTCACCTTATCGTAAACTCATGAGATGGCTAAAAGAGAATGGAAGAGCACCACAACCTGATGATGCCAAATTTATTATGTCTAATAATGTGAATATAAAACAATTGACAGAATTATTTGGCTATATCATACCATTGCCACTTTGGAGTGAAATCGAGGATGATCTTCGAGATGATTTACAGACAATTGAGTTATATGAAGATACGATTTCAACACTACAAAACTTAAAAAATCGTGGTTATAAGCTTGCGCTATGCTCTAACTTAGCTAGATATTATGGTGAACAGCTCAAGAAGCTAATTCCTGATCTATTTGATTTAATTGTTCTTAGTTACGAAGTTGGTCATATCAAACCAGAACAGCAAATTTATGCAATGATAGAAACTCATTTCAAATGTGATATGAAAGAAATGCTATTTATCGGAGATCATCCTGTTCTAGATGTTGAGAAACCAATTTCACTTGGTATGAATGCAAGAATAATTAATCGTCATCAAGAACAAAATCTACTAGATGTATTAGGTGATTTGATCACAAGGCAGTAATTCTTTAGGGCTAATCTTTAAAACAGAAGCAATTTCATAAATTTTTTCAACTGTGAGATTCACCTCACCACGTTCAATTCTACCCATATAGCTTCTATCTATACCGCACTGAAGAGCTAAAGATTCCTGTGTCATTTTTAGCTGTAAGCGTCGATTGCGGATTAATTGTCCAATCTTAATAGATAATTCTGACATTTGAATCTAATCGTTCAAAAAACAGAAATATCACCAATTGAGGACTATATATCCACGGACTATAATCCTCTTCACTATTAGTAATTTGAAAGAATCTTATGTTCGACTTCTATCTCCCTCTTGCTGATCACTTCATGCAAGTTATGCTCAAAAATGAAATTCAAAATTGGGAAGCTAAAAAATTTTGGCTTCAATTTGATCAATCAAAAATCAAGAATCATGCCCGACATCGGCAGTATATGTACTCTAGTTTAAAGGTTTTAGCTAAACATGGTTTTTTGGAGTTTAAATATTCAGAAAATAATTCTAGATTATATTTATATAGTGAAACTGAAAAGCTTAAAAAATTGCGCTACAAACACCTAGATAAAGATTATGAAAATATTTTCAATATAGAAAAAGAAAATTTAATCATACAGTTAGACGGTTTATCTATAAAAAATAAATACATATCAGAACTAAACTCGAAGTATCCAGAGTTTAGATCAAAAATTATAGAAATAGAAAATAAAATCCATTTAAAGAAAAAAGAATACGAAATAAAACTACAGTTTTTAGAGGATTTTAAAAATATATAACAAAATCATTATTTAAATAATTATTAAAATAAAACAAATACTTATCAAAAAAAATACTTGAAATACATTAAAAAAAACCATATTTTTTCATCTAATTTATTCAAAATTTATCAAAAATGGTCAAATCAATACAGCAAGTTCGGGATGATTTTATAAATTCCGGAACAACGATATCGGCATGGGCAAGGGATAACAATTTCTCTCCAGATCTGGTTTATCGAATTTTTAAAAATAATAAAGTTCCACAGCGTGGTGAAAGCCATAAAATTGCTGTGAAATTAGGTATTAAGGAGCAAAAAACCATGAATTAATTTGAAATTGCATATTTTCGCTGCAGAAAGTATAAAGACCCATGTTGGATCCTACGTTAGCCGATGCAATTCTAGACAGAATAATTCATAACGCTTTTAAATTTGAAATTACTGGTGATTGGATGAGAAAGAACAGCTCTTCTGATGTGGAAGCCACTCTTTAAGAGTGGCTGATTTTAAAGTGAAATAGCTCTTAGCTAACTGTATCCTCCATTGATCTATTCCCTCAAGAGATTCTATATCTGCCCACCTACACCTTTGAACTTTTCAACAAAAGCAGCGATTTTCTGAAAAACCGTTTGCTTCTGGGTTCGGTACTGCGGATTCAAGGGGCTGAGTTTGGGCAGCGCTTCATTAAGAGCAGTGCCATTTTCAGAGGCGTACTCACGCTTTAGTGATGATGCAATATAGCGTTTGGCAGCATCGATATTGAGCTTTTCAGAGGCAATAATGGCATCGGCTTCGCGCTTCTGCTCCGCCTGGGCGAATTTGAAGAAGGTATCGATAATGCTGGCTTTGTCATTGATCTCATCTAGGTTTGTCTGGTTAATAAAATCAACCACTAAGCTCTCTTTCGCTCTATTGCCAAGGCTACCTCGAATCATACGACGAACTTCTTCAATCAAGCCTTCTTTGCTCTTGTTCTTTTTATTGTGATCAAAAATTAGTTCAAGAATGTAATCGAGGTTGATTTCTTGAGATTTAAGCAAATCAACTTCAAAGACCACATCGTCCCAGTCTACTGTTGACTTATCTTTGTCCTGACCTTCTTTATCGCGTCTCAACCAGTCACGGGTATCATTGTAAGTAGAGCGATAATCTTGGATAGCACGTTCGCTCGGCATATCGATGGTTTGCATTGACTCGATGTCAGCATCGTCCAAATAGTACTTTGACTTGAACTCTTCAACAGCTTGTCCATCACTGGTATCTAAGCTTTGCAGTGCTTTTAATCCAGCAAACTCATCGTAGTTTTGTAAAATATTTTCTGCTTTTAGGTATTCACCAAACAGCTTGGCAAATTCTTTTTTATCTTGTTCTTTTTCAATATTTTCTGGGTTTGGAAAACGTTCTTGCAGCTCTTTTACGATATCAACAAAACCTCGACGCGCTTGGCCAGTAGCAATATCGTTAAAACCTTCCATGTATTCTTTGTAGCTCTTCTCCAACACCACGTTTTTGGTGTTTTTGTCACCAAACAAGGTGATAGCATCAATAGTTGCCTGCTCCAAGTCCCGGAAGGTAACAATATTGCCAAAGGTCTTCGTTGCATCATAAATGCGATTAGTGCGAGAAAACGCCTGCATCAAGCCGTGATAGCGCAAATTCTTGTCAACAAACAAGGTATTGAGCGTAGGCGCATCAAAGCCCGTTAAAAACATACCGACCACTATGAGCAGATCTATTTCTTGATTCTTCACGCGCTGGGCAAGGTCACGGTAGTAGTTCTGAAAACCATTACTGTCCACGCCATAGTTAGATTTAAACATGGCGTTGTAATCCGTAATCGCGGCGCTCAAAAACTCTTTTGCGCTGCTGTTCATGGCACTGACTTCAAAACTCTCATCTAAAATATCACCAATGGCGTCCTGCTCTTCATTGGCAGCAAATGAGAAGATAGTCGCTATGCGAAGAGGCTTACTCGTGGGTCCATTTTCGGCCTCGGCCTGCAATGTTTTGAAGGTTTCATAGTACGCTTTCGCTGCATCAACACTACTTACCGCAAACATGGCGTTAAAGCCTTTGGCACCAGAATAGGCTCGATGGGTTTTCTGGTTAAAATGGCTCAGAATATACTGCGAGATTTCACCAATGCGCATGGGATGTAAAAACGCTTGCTTGGTTTCAAAGGCGCTGAGCTTCTTATCGTCCTGCTCAGTCTCAATGCTCTTAAATTGCGGGCGAACATCGTTATAGTCCACTTTGAACTTGAGTACTTTCTCATCACGAATGGCATCAGTTATCACATAAGTGTGCAACTGCTGGCCAAACACGCTGCCCGTGGTTTCAGCACCCAAGGCGTTTTCAGGGAAAATTGGCGTACCTGTGA
>RRZU010271111.1_pt1 | contig 10257 bp, 12 predicted proteins | sample 2165561 | NCBI WGS metagenome assembly RRZU01 (sample SAMN10456909, study PRJNA506462) | wastewater metagenome | isolation source: wastewater sludge | place: USA: Moscow, Idaho | reverse complement strand
GTTCGGCCTGGCTGCCCTCGTCGTCGCCGGCGTCTACGTGGCGCTTTCCCGCGACCTCGATGACGAGCCCATCTCGCAGACCATCAACGTCACCCGCCTGATGGTCGACCCTCGCACCGGCCAGGTCATCCGCGAAGAGCAACCCCTGCGGGCCCAGATCAGCGGGCTCGAGCACCTCGTCAACGAGCGGGCGCTCGAGAAGCTGCGCAACTACTCGTTCGCGTCGCTCGGCGTCCTGTTCGTGGCCAGCCTCGGCGTCGGCTGGCTCGTGGCCGGCCGCGTCCTGCGCCCCATCGGCCACATCACCGACGTTGCCAACGAGATCCAGGCCACCGACCTGTCTCGACGCATCTCCCTCCAAGGTCCCGACGACGAGCTGAAGCAGCTGGCCGACACCTTCGACGCCATGCTCGGCCGCCTGGACCACGCCTTCGAGGCGCAGCGCCGGTTCATCCAGGACACGTCGCACGAGCTCCGCAACCCGCTCGCGGTGATGCGGACGAACCTGGACGTCGCCCTGAGCGACCCCGACGCCTCGGCTGAGGACCTGCGCCAGGCGGCGTCGGTGGTCGTGCGCACGGTCGACCGCCTCACCCATCTGGTCGACGACCTCCTGCAGTTCGCCCGCCACGGCGCGCCGACCTTCGCCCACGAGCCGGTCGACCTGTCCGACGTGGTCGGGGAGGTCGCCGCCGAGTTCGCCGGTGCCGCCGCCGACCGAGGAATCGAGGTGGATGCCGCCGCACCGCCCGGACTCTGGGTGGTCGGCGACCGGGTCGCGCTGCGCCAGGCCCTGCACAACCTCGCCGGCAACGCCGTGCGCCTGGCACCGGCCGGTTCGGCGGTCCGCATCGCCGGCGGCGAGGATGGTGGCTGGGTGTGGATGGCGGTCGAGGACCGCGGACCGGGCATCCCGGAGGTGGAGCGCGACCTCGTGTTCCAGCGGTTCTGGCGCAAGTCCCGCGCCGACAACGAGGCGGAGCGGGGCAGCGGCCTCGGCCTGACCATCGTCCGCCAGGTGGCCGAGGGCCACAACGGCGAGGTCCGCCTCGCCTCCGAGGAGGGCCGCGGCTCGACCTTCTCGATCTGGCTGCCGGCGGCGCCGGCGACGGGCGACGCGGCTCGGAACGGGCCAGCCGAGGACGAAGAGGACGCCCCCGCCCCCGAAGGGGACGCGTCGCAGCCGGCCGGTGTGCACTTAGCCTGATTTTCGGGGCGTCTTATCCTGCCTTTCGGGGCGGTGCGAGACAGTGCGCTCATGGCCCTCACGGAGGAAAACGTTCAGATGTCCAACCCCTGGTCGCCGGATCCGGTGCCCCCGCTCGATCCGGGCGCCGCACCGAGCGGCCCGCCCTACGCCTACCAGCCGGCCCCGCCCTACGGCGCCCCGCCCGTCGGCCCCCCGGCGGCCGGTGCCGTCCAGCCCCAGCTCCCCCCGCCCTCGAACCGGCCCAAGGCCGGCCGTCGTGGCCCCTGGTTCTTCCTCCTCGGGCTGTTCGCCGTCCTCGGCCTGATCGCCGCGGGCTTCGGGCTCGGCAAGGTGGTCAGCGACAACGCCGACGGCAGCGCTTCGTCGGCCAGCCCCGTGCCCACTTCGGACGTCAGCCAGTCCCGGCCGGCCGACCCCGCCCCCATCGAGGGGAACGGCGTCGAGCCAATCGCCGACGTCGCTGCTGCCGTTGCGCCGACGGTCGTGCAGATCGAGACCGATTCGGGCCTCGGCTCCGGCTTCGTGTACGACGAGGAAGGCCTCATCCTCACCGCCGCCCACGTGGTCGGTGAGTCCACCGACGTGAACGTGCGCCTGGCCGACGGCACCCTGCTCGAGGGTCAGGTCCTCGGGGCCGACGACGGCGTCGACGTGGCCGTCGTGAAGGTGGACCCGAGTCAGGCCGACCTCCAGGTCGCCGCCCTCGCCACCGGTGTCCCCATCCAGGTCGGACAGACCGCGGTCGCGGTCGGCAGCCCCTTCGGTCTCGACCAGACCGTCACCGCCGGCATCGTGAGCGCCGTCGACCGGTCCTTCCCGACCAGCGCCGGCGTGGTCAACGTCATCCAGACCGACGCGCCCATCAACTCGGGCAACTCCGGTGGTGCGCTGGCCGACCGCCAGGGCCGGATCATCGGCATCAACGACGCCATCCTCACCGACGGGCAGAGCACCGGCAACGTCGGCGTCGGCTTCGCCATCCCGATCGACACCGCCTTCGCCGCCGCCCAGCGCCTGGCCGAGGGCCTGCCCGTCGAGTTCGGCTTCCTCGGCGTCGAGAGCCGGCCCAGCAGCGGCAGCCAGTCCGGCGCCCAGATCGTGAGCGTCAGCGACGGCAGCCCCGCCGCCTCGGCCGGCCTCCAGGAGGGTGACCTCATCATCCAGGTGGGCGACGACGCGGTGCAGTCCAACACCGACCTCGCCGCCGCCATCCGGGCCCACCAGCCCGGTGACACGGTGGACATCACCCTGGTGCGCAACGGCCAGGAGACCACGGTCAGCGCCACCCTGGTCAGCGCCGAGGGCAACTGACCCTCCGCCACCGACCCGCGGGTCGGGGGCGCCCTGAACCGAGACCTCACCACCGGTCGCACCGGGGACGTCCCACCGCCGTCCCCGGTGCGGCGCGTCTGGGCGGGGTGGTCCGAGGGGTCGGGCCGCTGGGGCCGGGTCGTTAGGCTCGGCCCCTCATGGAATTCATCATCATCGCCGTCGTCACGCTGGTGCTCCTCGCCGGCGTGGCCACCTACGTCGCCGCCCGGGGCCGTCGCGAGCTGACCGCTCCGGCCCCGAAGCCGGAGATCGCTGCCGGGGCCGCCGAACCCGAGGCACCCGCCGACGAGACCGTCGCCGCGGCGCCGGAGGCGCCTGCCGACTCGGTCGAGGCCCCCGGCCGCTGGCGGGACCGCCTCGGCAAGGCTCGGGGGGCCCTGTCGGGCGCCCTGGGGGCGCTGCGCTCGCGCGGCGCCATCGACGGCGAGACGTGGGACGACCTCGAAGCGGGTCTGCTGCAGGCCGACGTGGGGGTGCCCACCACGATGGCGCTCCTGGACCGCTTGAAGGACCAGGTCAAGGCCGAAGGCCTCACCGAGCCGGACCAGCTGATCGAAGCGCTCAAGGTCGACCTCAAGGAGCAGCTGGGCGGCGTCGACCGCTCGCTGCACTACGAGGAGGGCCAGCCCAACGTGTGGCTCTTCGTCGGGGTCAACGGCGTGGGCAAGACCACCACCATCGGCAAGCTGGCCAAGCGTCAGATGGGGGAGGGCCGCTCGGTCATTCTCGCCGCCGGCGACACCTTTCGCGCCGCCGCCGCCGAGCAGCTGCAGCACTGGGCCGAGCGGGCCGGCGCCGACAGCGTGCGCGGTGAGGAGGGTGGCGACCCGAGCTCGGTGATCTTCGACGCCGTGCAGCGCGCCGGCGCCCGGGGCGTGGACCTGGTCCTCGCCGACACCGCCGGCCGCCTCCACACGAAGGTCAACCTGATGGAGGAGCTGCGCAAGGTGCGCCGGGTGGCCGACCGCGACCCCGGCAAGGTCACGGAGGTGCTGCTCGTCCTCGACGCCACCACGGGCCAGAACGGCCTCACCCAGGCCCACCAGTTCACCGAGGCGGTCGAGGTCACCGGCGTGGTCCTCACCAAGCTCGACGGCTCGGCCAAGGGCGGCATCGTGCTGGCCATCCAGTCCGAGCTCGGCATCCCCGTGAAGCTCGTCGGCCTCGGCGAGACCGAGGACGACCTCGTCGCCTTCGACCCCGACGACTTCGTCGACGCCTTGTTTGCCTAGTCCCTCCTTCGTCGGGACGGCTTCGCCATCCGGTTCGTCCACCCTGCTGCCTTCGCTCCGCTCGGCAGCCTGACGCGCCGCTGCGATCTCGGTGGCCGGCGCAAGCGGCTTCGCCATCCGGTTCGTCCTGCTCGCTGCTGCCCTCCGCTCCGCCACGTCACCCCGCCATGTGCACCGGCGGTGATCGTCGGGCACCGCGCCTCCGCCGGTAGGATCAGGCCTCCATGTTCGACGCCCTCTCCGACCGTTTCGACGGCATCTTCACCCGCCTGCGGGGCCGCGGCCGCCTCAGCGAGGCCGACATCGACGAGGTCCTCCGGGAGATCCGGGTGGCCCTGCTCGAGGCCGACGTCAACGTCACCGTGGTCAAGGGCCTCGTGGCCCGCATCCGCGAGCGCTGCGTCGGCGAGGAGCTGAGCAAGAGCCTCTCGCCGGCCCAGCAGGTCATCAAGATCGTCCACGAGGAGCTCGTCACCACCCTCGGCGGCGAGACCATGAAGGTCACCTTCGCCTCGAAGCCCCCCACCGTGGTGCTGATGGCGGGCCTCCAGGGCTCTGGCAAGACCACCACCTCGGCCAAGCTCGCCCGCTGGTTCAAGCAGCAGGGCCGCAACCCGCTGCTCGTCGCCGCCGACCTCCAGCGCCCGGCCGCCATCGAGCAGCTGCGCACCCTGGCCGGCCAGGTCGACGTGCCCGTCATCGCCGGCGACCCCGGCGGCGACCCGCTCGACGTGGCCCGCCGCTGCATCGGCGAGGCCCGCTCGCTCGGCAAGGACGTCGTCATCGTCGACACCGCTGGCCGCCTCGCCATCGATGCCGAGATGATGGCCCAGGTACGCGACATCGCCTCGCTGACCGAGCCGCACTACACCTTCCTCGTCGTCGACGCGATGACCGGTCAGGACGCGGTCACCACCGCCCAGGCCTTCCACGAGACGCTGTCGCTCGACGGCGTCATCCTCACCAAGCTCGACGGCGACGCCCGCGGCGGCGCCGCCCTGTCGGTGAAGGAGGTCGTGGGCAAGCCCATCGCCTTCGCCTCCACCGGCGAGAAGCTGGCCGACTTCGACCTGTTCCACCCCGACCGCCTCGCCGGGCGCATCCTCGGCATGGGCGACGTGCTCACCCTCATCGAGAAGGCCGAGGAGGTCTACGACCAGAAGGAGGCGGAGGAAGCCGCCGCCCGTCTGTTCGAGGGCCAGTTCACCCTCGAGGACTTCCTCGAGCAGATGCAGCAGATCCGCAAGATGGGCCCCCTCTCCAACCTCATGAGCATGATGCCGGGGGTCCCCAAGGAGATGAAGAACGCCGAGATCGACGAGCGCGAGCTCGATCGCCTCGAGGCCATCATCCGCTCGATGACCGCCGAGGAGCGGGTCAACCCCGTCATCATCGACGGCTCGCGGCGTCGTCGCATCGCCGACGGCAGCGGCACCTCGCCCAACGAGGTCACCCAGCTCGTGAAGCAGTTCCGGGAGATGCAGAAGATGATGAAGAAGATGGGCGGCATGGGCGCCATGGGCGGCCGCAAGGGGAAGAAGGCCAAGAAGGGCAAGGGCCGCACCACCGCGCCACCTGCCCTTCCGGGGCCCCCGAAGGTGCCGTTGAAGCTCCCGGGTTTGAATTAGCGGCCCCCGACGCCTTCAATGGTGGGTTCTGCCGGAAGCGGGTCACCCCTGATCGCCCTCTGACGACCCGCCGACCGCACCGATCTCCACCAGCAGCACGATCTCCAAGATCAGCAACGCCAACCAGCAGCAACGACGACAGGAAGACCAACCAGTGGCAGTCAAGCTCCGCCTCATGCGGATGGGCAAGAAGAAGCAGCCGACCTACCGCATCGTGGCCGCCGACTCCCGGTCGCCCCGCAACGGCCGGTTCATCGAGATCGTGGGCACCTACGACCCTCGTCCCGATCCCTCCGACATCAAGATCGACAACGACAAGGCCGTGAGCTGGCTGCGCAAGGGCGCCCAGCCCACCGAGCGCGTGGAGAAGCTGCTGAAGGTCACCGGCGCCTGGGACGAGTTCAAGGGCGTCGCCCCTGCGGCCGCGGCAGCTCCGGCGGCCGCTGACGCGGACGAGTCGGACGCATGAGCGACGACGAGTACGAAGACACCTACGCCGACGCCGACGAGGACGACCCCAACCGGATCGACGACGACGAGCTCGATGACGACGATGACGACGACGAGGTCGGCGGCGACGCCAACACCATCACCGCCGCCAGCGCCCGCGCCGTGCTCGAGTTCCTCGCCAAGTCGGTCGTGGACGATCCCGACGGCGTGCGGGTCGAGGTCGAGGACGGCCGTCCCGTCACCCTCGAAGTGCACGTCTCCGAGGGCGACATGGGTCGCGTGATCGGCAAGCGGGGCCGGGTGGCCAACGCCATCCGCACCGTCGTGCGTGCCGCCGCCGCCCGCGACGGCGTCGAGGTCGACGTCGAATTCGTCGACTGACCCCGAACCCCTCCCACCCGTGAACCTCCTCGAGGTCGGCCGGGTGGCCAAGGCGCACGGCCTCCGAGGGGAGGTCATCGTCGCCCTCAGCACCGACCGCACCGAGCGCCTCGATCCGGGCACGGTGCTCTCCACCGACGACGGCGAGCTCACCGTGGTCACGTCCCAGCCCCACCAGCGGCGCTGGATCGTGCAGTTCGCCGGCGTCGAGTCGCGTGCGGACGCGGAGGCGCTCCACGGCCTCGTGCTGCGCGCCGAGCCCCTCGACGACCCCGACGCCCTGTTCGTCCACGAGCTCATCGGCAGCGAGGTGGTAGACGAAGCCGGCACCGTGCTCGGCACCGTCGAGTCGGTCGAACAGAACCCGGCCAGCAACCTGCTCGTGCTCGACTCGGGTGGGCTCATCCCGCTGCGCTTCCTGGTGGAACGTCGTGGCGACAGCCTGGTGGTCGAGGTGCCCCAGGGTCTGCTCGACCTCTGACGCGGCGCGGCGGGCTGTGCCTTTCAGGCGGCGGCAGCGGCGTGGGGCGCCAAGGTCGCCAAGGCGTGGCGAAGGGGCTCGAGCCCCCGGCCTTGCGCCAGCTTGATCGTCGCCGCGCTGCCGTCGGCGAAGTCGAGGTTGACGCATGGCGTCTTGAACGCCCCACTCACGACCTCGACTCGCCGCAGGTCTGTCGGTCCTGCGCCGAGGATCGGGCGCTTGAGGTTGGTGCCGAGGCCTTTCTCGAAGACCACCAGACGATGAGTTGTGACCACCAGCACGAGTGTCTGATCGCTCGACGCCGAGAGGCGGGCGGCCATGCCGCTGGTGGGTCCCTTGGGCATCGTGGCCGAACGGACGGCGTGGGCCGCGAGCCCGCCGACGGCGCCGCCGATTCCGGCAGTGTTCAGATTGGGGTTGGTGCCGACGCGGGCAGCGACCGCCTGCTCGTCGGGCATGAGGACCGCCTGCGCCTTGGCGCAGATCCTCTCGCTGGTTCCCATGGGGCTTCCTTCGTCGGGATCATCGGTGGTGCCGACTCCCTGTCGGTGAGGCACCGGTTGGTCTTGAGCGACGTCGTGGTTCGGCCGTGCCACGCTGTCGCGGCCATGAGAATCGACCTGTTCACGATCTTCCCGGACATGCTGGGTGATTTCGCCGGGCGCAGCTTGCTGGGTAAGGCCGCGGTGGAGGGGCTGCTCGATGTCCGGGTGCACGACCTGCGCTCGACCACGACCGATCCCCATCGCTCGGTTGACGACGCTCCCTACGGGGGTGGCGCCGGCATGGTGCTCATGCCCGAACCGCTCTTCGGCACGGTCGAGGCCGTCGTCCCGCCGCGGCCGCTGCTCCTGCTCGGCCCCGGGGGCCGTCGCTTCGACCAGGAGATGGCCGTCGAGTTGGCCTCTTTGGACGGGTTCTCGCTGCTGTGCGGGCGCTACGAGGGCGTGGACGAACGGGTGCGCACGGCCCTCGTGGACGGCGAGCTGTCCGTGGGTGACTACGTGCTCGCCGGCGGCGAAGTGGCCGCCATGGTGGTGCTCGAAGCGGTGGGCCGCCTCGTGCCCGGCGTGATGGGCAACGACCAGTCCGCGGGGGAGGAGTCGTTCAGCGACGGCCTGCTCGAGTACCCGCAGTACACCCGCCCCGCCGAGTTCCGGGGCATGGCCGTGCCCGACGTGTTGCGCTCCGGCGACCACGGCCGCATCGCCCGCTGGCGCCGGGCCCAGGCCCTGGTGCGCACGGCCACCCACCGCCCCGACCTGCTCGTCGCCCGTGGGGGGATCACCGCCGACGAGGAAGCGCTGCTCGACGAGTTCGGGCTCGGTGTTGGTCCCAACGCGCCCCCTCACGTATCCTGACCCATCCCGCGAACGTGCATCGTTCGCCACCGCTTCCCCTCACGGTTCCAGAGGACGTCCACGCCAGGAGCGTGCTGCACCATGAACTCCACCGATCTCGTCGACCACGCCAGCCTGCGTGACGACATCCCAGAATTCGCTGCCGGCGACACCTTGAAGGTGCACGTGCGCGTGGTCGAGGGCACCCGTGAGCGCGTCCAGGTGTTCCAGGGCGTCGTTATCCGCCGTCAGGGCTCGGGCATCCGCGAGACCTTCACGGTCCGCAAGGTGAGCTTCGGCGTAGGGGTCGAGCGCACGTTCCCCGTGCACTCGCCGATCCTCGCCAAGGTCGAGGTCCACACCCGCGGCGATGTGCGCCGGGCCAAGCTCTACTACCTGCGCGACCGTGTCGGGAAGGCCGCCAAGGTCAAGGAAAAGCGCGACTACTGACGGCCATGAGTCGCCAACGCCTCGAGCTCGGGGCGGCCGGCGAGGCGGCCGTCGCACAGTGGTACATCGCCAACGGCTACCAGGTCGTCGAAACCAACTGGCGTTGTCGTCAAGGTGAGCTCGACCTCATCGTGCGAAGGGGACGGATCCTCGTGTTCTGCGAGGTCAAGACCCGCAGCACCGCCGCCTTCGGCACCCCCGCCGAGGCCGTGACCCGCGAGAAGCGCGACCGCATCCGCCGCCTCGCCGCCGTGTGGCTGGAGGACGCTCCCTTCCGTGCCCGTGAGGTGCGCTTCGACGTCGCCGCCGTCCTGGACGGCCAGATCGAGGTCATCGAAGCCGCGTTCTGACCGTGCGGGCCCATCCGGGCCCGCCCCCAATCGCCGCTCGCGTCAGTGGCGGGGGCGGCGCCGGTGTCGGTTGGTCCAACAGGCGCGGTGCCAGTGCCGGCGCAGGTCCGGCGCCTCGATGGGCACGGCCACCATGTGCCCGGTGCCGGGTGGGATGTCGCGGTTGCAGCCCGGGCAGAGGTACGACTTCGTGGCCTGGTACGGCTGGATGAAGCGGGTCTCGACGGCGTCGTCGGCCCACGGGTCGGGGTGGGTCACCGACTAGCCGAGGAAGGCCCAGGCCACGAGGGCCACAGCCACGATGAGGGCGGCGGCCACGAACACGTAGTCGCTGTTGCGGCGGACGTGGCGCCGGGTCGGGTCCATTCCCATCGGGCCAGTGTGGCGCACGCGCAGCGTCCCGCAACGTGGACACCGGTGTCCACCCGACGAACCTGTCGTACCCCCTGCGTACGGTGGACCCACGCTTCGGCGGCCGGCGCACGGCCCCTCCCCATCCGCACCACCCGGGAGGTCCCACCGTGCTCGCCACCATCTCGTCCGCCACCGTCCTGGGTGTGGAGGGCCGGCCCGTCACCGTCGAGGTGCACGTGGCCAGCGGCCTTCCTTGCTTCACCATCGTGGGCCTGCCCGACACAGCCTGCCGCGAGGCCCGCGACCGGGTGCGTGCAGCCCTCATGTGCACCGGCCTGCCATGGCCCAACCGTCGGATCACGGTGAACCTGGCGCCGTCGGGGTTGCGCAAGGTCGGCTCGGGCCTCGACCTCGCGATCGCGGTGGCCCTGCTGGTGGCCCAGGAGGAGGTCGAGCCGGCGGCCGTGGCCGGCATCGGCTTCCTTGGCGAACTCGGACTCGACGGCTCGCTCCGACCGGTACCGGGCATGGTGTCGCTGTCCGAAGCGCTCGAGGGCGAGGTCGCGGTGGTCCCGGTGGCCGCCGCGGGAGAGGCCCGCCTGGTGGCCACCCACGAGGTGCGGCCCGTCACCCACCTTCGCGAGGTGGCGTCCGCCCTCAGGGGCGAGGAGCCCTGGCCAGATCCGCCGCCGCCGCCGGGAGCGCCGCCGCCACCGTCCGAGCCCGACCTCACCGACGTCCGGGGCCAGCCCGTCGCCCGCCTGGCCCTCGAGGTCGCCGCCGCCGGCCACCACCACCTGCTCATGGTGGGACCGCCCGGTTCGGGCAAGACGATGCTGGCTCGCCGCCTCCCGGGGCTGTTGCCCCGCCTGTGTCAGGCCCACGCCCTCGAAGCCACCCGCATCCACTCGGCCGCGGGCATCCCCCTGCGGGCGGACTCGCTCATCTGGCGGCCGCCGCTGCGGGCGCCGCACCACGGGGCCTCGCCGGTGTCGATCATCGGCGGCGGGACCGCGGTCATGCGCCCCGGTGAGGTGAGCCTCGCCCAT
>RRZU013455802.1_pt1 | contig 10258 bp, 10 predicted proteins | sample 2165561 | NCBI WGS metagenome assembly RRZU01 (sample SAMN10456909, study PRJNA506462) | wastewater metagenome | isolation source: wastewater sludge | place: USA: Moscow, Idaho | reverse complement strand
GCTCGACGATGATATTTGACGCAAGGCAATACTCAGCCTCAACTTCCCTTTATCAAGGAGTTTACCAATGAAAGCACTGATTACTCTTGTGACCCTAAGCTTCATTGCCAGCAGCACCTATGCCGCCGAGCACGAAAAGAAAGCTCCATCGCCAGCCCAACTGGCGCAACAAGAGAAAATGAAATCCTGTAATGCCGAAGCGAAAACCAATGCGCTCAAAAGCGACGAACGAAAAAAATTCGTGAGCGAATGCCTCAAGGCTGACAAAAAGTAAGGCGCAGTGAAATAGCAAAATGGCGATGCTCTTACATCGCCATTTTTTTCATTGCCTCGATCAAGCCTGCTCAAATTCCGCACAATCCGCCCCCTTGCTCGATGCAGAGGCTGCGAAACAGATTGTGCCTTTGCCATAGAGCAGACACTCCTCACGGCGCAGGAACAATTCCGGCTTATCGGTCAAGGTCACAAACGTGCCATTGGTACTGTTGTCTACAAGAAAAATTCTATCGTTGCGAAGTTCTATCAACGCATGATGCCGTGACGCACGGCGATCGCGAACCAGAACATCGCTTTCGGCATCCCGCCCCATTCGAACAACCGGATTATCCTTATCAAGTACGATGACTTTGCCCATATAGCGTAGGTTTAGCGGCGCACAATGCTGCGCCGAAATAGCAACGCCTCTTTCAACAGGTAAGGCCGACTCCGACGAAACAACCTCAAAAACATTCATTCCCGAGGGCCGACCATTCGTCAGCGTCGCACTGATATCGCGTGTTGTCACCTGCCACGAATGTGACAACCCGGATTGAGCCGGTAAGTTGGTCAGAACCTGTCCAGGCAAGGCCAATCCGACAAGATGAGCCGCCGCATTGACCGTATCGCCATCGATACTGCCACCGTTTTCATTCACTGAGCCATACGAAAACCCAACACGTATGGCCAACTTGACTCCTGACACCGGCGGCAAATCTTCTACCCGATGTTGCATATCCACGGCAGCCTGACACGCCTCATCGGCTGAGTCAAAAACTGCCATGAGTTCTCCGCCCACCGATTTCACGACGCGCCCGCTAAAACCTTCGATCGCCCGTTCCATCCGCTTCATACAGCGATCAACTGCGCGCAAGGCTTCAGCATCGCCGAGCCTCTCATGCAAACGCGCGCTTCCGGCGACATCTGCACACAGTACTGACAACGAGGGAGAAGTAACATCCATAATCAATCCAATGTCAGAAACTACTGTTCCCATACCAAACTGCGTTTCTCCAGCAACAGCAATACTCATTCATACACCTCTTTTGGCTGCACAATGGTCAGGCCGTTTATGCATAATAACAAAAGCTGGGCATCTATACTTCAAGCGCCAATTTCATTCAGGATGATGTTGCCATTCACGGTCAGTTCCTCACCGAAAAGGAACGGCGCGTCGAAAACCGTATCACCGCCATCCACTTCGTTCAATTCAGTTCCAACACGCAAACCCTTGAAATCAAAGAACACATTATCAGCCAAGTGCGATGGCACAATATTCTGCAATGCGGAAAAAACAGATTCGGTACGCCCTGGGTAGCGGCGATCCCAGTCGGCCATCATTTCGCGAATTTTTTGACGCTGAAGGTTGTTCTGTGAGCCGCACAAATTACAAGGAATGATGGGATACGCCATGCCCCGCGCAAACTTGGCAATATCGCTCTCGGCGCAGTAAGCCAGCGGCCGAATAACAACATGCGCACCGTCGTCGGTAACCAGTTTAGGGGGCATGGCCTTAAGCTTGCCGCCAAACAATAAGTTCAAAAACAGTGTGTGCACGATGTCATCACGATGATGCCCAAGCGCAATCTTGTTCGCCCCAAGCTCTTTTGCCGTGCGATAAATCACGCCTCGGCGCAGCCGCGAACACAACGAACAGGTGGTCTTACCCTCCGGGATCTTCTCTTTAACGATTGAATAGGTATCCTGCTCGACAATAAGATGCTCAACTCCCTGAGCTGCTAGATAAGCCGGCAGAACGTCGGCAGGGAACCCTGGCTGCTTCTGATCCAGATTCATCGCGATCAGACGAAAATCGACCGGTGCCCTTTCACGTAAAGCCATCAGAAGCGACAGCATGGCGTAAGAATCCTTGCCACCCGAAATACACACCAGAACGGTATCGCCATTCTCGATCATGTTGTAATCGGCAATCGCCTTACCTGCGTTACGTTCAAGACGCTTTTTTAGAAGCTGAAAGTTTTTTGACTTATCCACGAATATCCGTTAATCGATTCAATTTCGTAAGTACAACTAGAGATGGGCGGTTCGGCCACCATCCACATTGATCACCTGCCCGGTGATATACGGCGCGTCCTCAAGCAAAAAACGTACAGCACGAGCAATATCTTCCGGGCGGCCATCACGCTTCAACAAGGTATGGGACACGATTTTGTCGCGTGTCGTTCCATCAAATGCCGTATCGAGAGAGTTTTCGTCCGGCCACAAAATGGGCCCTGGCGCGACAGCATTAACGCGGACCTCCGGTGCGAGTTCGATCGCCAATGCGCGGGTCAGTCCGAGCAAACCGGCCTTGGCAGCACAATACAAAGGATAACCCGCCAAAGGTCGCTCGGCGTGAATATCGGTGATATTCACCACTGCGCCATGCGCTGCTTTAAGGTGCTGTGCAGCAGCTTGCGTCAGAAAAAGCGGTGCTTTCAGGTTACTTCCCAGCAAATCGTCCCAGGCAGCACAATCAATATCGGCCAGTGGCGTGGCGTAAAAGCTGGACGCATTGTTGACCAGCGCATCCAGACGACCAAACCGCTCAACCGTGCTTGTCACGAGAGAGAAAAGAGCATCAGTATCCGACAGATCGGCCTGCTGACACTGCGCAGAGCCCGGCCTCAAGACATTAAAAGTAGCCACGATCGCTTCAGCTTCGGCTGACGCGCTTCGATAGTGCACCATGACGTTAGCGCCGGCAGCATGCAATTCACAAGCAATCGAACGGCCCACCCGTTTTGCTGCACCGGTTACCAATACCGTTTTGCCGATCACATCCAACTCCGTCGTTTTGCTGCCACCCACAAGAAGGTGAATTTTAACGGAAATTCACCGCATCAAGCGTGCCAACGCTATTCGAAAATGAACACACACGTTAGACTCATCAGGCTTTTGCCAATCAGGATCAATCATGACGAACTCCGAAGTCCCGCTCGACGCGGACGAACTGATGAACCTTGCCGACCGCATCGAGCGGCTCCCTGCCGTCGACGCCGAGTGGGTGCGCACGCTGTTTCAGGAGTGCCTGCGCGCACGCATGCACGAAGCGGAATTACTCACCGGTATGCGCGATTCAGGTACGGCCAGTAAGAGTAACAGCGAACTGGAGTCACAACTTGCCCAGGTCGCACTGGATGCCGCAGAATGGCTTAAAACGCTATGGAACGTCGGCTACATGGGCGCCGGCAGCTTTCCCTCGCAGCCACGCTCGGCCTTTCCGCTGATCGAACTTGAAGACATCCTCAAATCGGCGCTTTTTGCCCGCATCCGGGAAGGCAAACGACCGCTGCCCTTCCCTCCACCGACGCGAAATGGCTCACCATGGCACGACCTGATTGAGCGTCGCGACGAAACACACCACGTTCAGGCCGAAATTGTTCGTGACGAAAACGGCGCAATCTTAGGTGTCGTTATCGAAGGCTGTGCCGATTGGCGGGTAATCGAAGAAGTCACCTCTGATCAAGAGTACATCGTCCAGCACCATGGCCAGGGCCCGCTGTTCCGGCTGCAGCTTGATCCGTTTTTGTCCAGTTTGCGCTGCGAACCACCACGCTGGAGCAACCGAATTCACCGGCAGGAACGTGGCGGCTTTTGCAGCTATGCTCTGGAATGGGCGGAAGAAGACGGCCGTATTCAGAACGTCCCCTTGCGCGCCGCAACTTGGGAGCGTGCCGAATCAGAAGCCAACCACTGGATTGCCAGTTCGCATCCTGAAATGTATGGGCAAGTCAGCTTCGAACGATTGGAATGAGCACCAACAGCAGCAATCAAACGCCAGCGGGCGAATAGGTGAACTGAAAGCGGTCTGGCGTTAGCGTACGTTGCCAAACAGTAAGATCAGGCGGCTGGATAAACAGGTTCCAGCCCTGTATTTGATGCCGGAAGGGTTCTTCAACGCTCTTGAAGACCTGCGGCGACAACACCGCCAGACAACGCCCATTCGGACAGTTGCGAGCCGATTCATAACGAATCAGCTGAATCGAGTTGTTGCGCGCTTGCGTTGCCAGATAGTCCGACGAACTAATCCACTCTGTCCGGCGTCCCAAAAACGACAAACAGGTCAGATCGATCATTGCCTCCGCTTTTCCGTAAAACTCAAAGAGCGTCATCTGCAAAGACGCGGATTGTGTCGAAAGCCCCGCACTATCCATCCAGAAGCGCAACCGCCAGTATGCTGCTTCAGCACAGGCCGTCTTCAATTCCTCCGCTCCGTAGAAGACGCCTGGCCCCAATGGTTAACGAAAGCGCGAACCCGAGATCGGAGGCAGATATCGAAACGGCGTACTGGGTAGAAAATGAAGTCCTTCTGCGTCCGCTGGCAGGCGCGGTTTGGCTTCACAAGGATGACTTCGAGGAAGTCCTGCTCCACCAGATTGCCATGCACCAAACCGAGCGTCGCGTTCTTATTGCGCCTCAACCGCTCGCCAACCGGCCTTCCCAGGGGCGGGCCTCAGACGCTAGCGCGATGGGCATCGACGTACTCACAGGCATGAACCAAGCCCTGAACGCTCTTTATGGCAGCGATTGGTTGTTGGTCAGCAAACGCGCGATTCGAAGAGCGCAGCCAGTTTTTCGCCAGTTGATTGTTATTGCCAACAATCAAAAACAAACCGCGCTGACAACTCCCACTCCTTGGAGTTTTCTTTAACGATAATGTTCATTCAACATTCAGGTGCCCGCGCAACAAACAGCAAAGGCTATTGCAGCAGGCGCATTCCGCATCGCTTGCCCAAGCCGCAGAACAGTTGATCAGCCAATACGTCGCAAGTGGATTGCGACCGACAACTGTGCTCCCAGCCAGCCCAAGCCGGCGCCAATTGACATCAGGACAGCGATGCTGGCCAACGATAAGCCACGCAAAGCAAAACCCCCTCCATACAGGGCGACCAACTCGCTAACCGGCGCCTCCAAAAGCAGTCCAGCCATACTGACGAGCAGAGCAGCAAAAAGGCCGCCCAACGCGCCCTGCAAAGCCCCAAAATATTGAAACGGGCGTCGAACAAAGGCATCCGTAGCGCCGATAAGCTTGGCCACTTCGATTTCTGCGGCATGCGCCAAAATCTGCAAACGAATGGTATTAAAAGTCACTACAACCAGCGCACCGGCAAAAAGGCCAGCAAGCATCACCACAGACAGCTTACCAATCTGCAGGAAGGCGTTGAAGCGCTTGACCCACGCCGAATCGAGCTGGACATGCGCAACCTTCGGCCATGCAGAAAAGGTCTTGGCTAGACCTTCCAGCGATTCCGGCTCGGTATTGGCCGGCTCAACGACAAAAGCATCCGGAAGCGGGTTCTTCGGCAGACTTTCAATGATCTCTGCCATGCCTTCAGATGATTTCAGATGTTGCAACGCTTCATCCTTGGCCACAAAACGCCACGCTCCGAGCGCAGCGTCACGCAAGCGCGATTTGATTTCAGCGACGTCCTTCTTGTCCGCATCGAGGGTCATAAACAGGCTGATCTGCTGCACCCCGGAGGCGTTCCCGGCAATCGTGCTCGAATTATCAAGAACAACCCAGCCTGCGCTCGGCAAAGCCAGCGCGGTACCGATAACGAGGAGCGAAAGAATCGTACTCAGCGGCGCCGCGACAAGCCGGCGAAAAGCGCCATACAAAGCTGCAAGATGCTGGGCAATAAAGCCTTTCATGCGGACTCCCCCACTAAACGGCCTTGCTCAAGACGCAGGATACGTGGAGAAAGATGCGCCATCCACTGGGCATCATGCGTCGAAATGACCACGGTAACGCCAACCTGATGGAATGCACGAAAAATCTCAAGAATAACCGCTGCCGAATCCGCGTCCAGATTCGCCGTCGGTTCGTCCGCGAGCAAAATCGCAGGACGATTCACCACCGCCCGCGCAATGGCCAAACGCTGCTGCTCGCCGCCGGAAAGGGCGATAGGATGCGCTTTTTCACGATCCAGCAAGCCCACCTTGTCGAGTGCGGCACGCGCACGGCGAGCGGCTTCTTTGGGCGGCAAGCCAACAATGGCGAGTGGTAGCAGCACATTATCGAGAACGCTACGATCAAAAAGCAGTTTCTGGTCCTGAAAAATCAGCCCGAAGTGGCGTCGCAGATAGGGAATGGCCCTATTGCGCAAGGCAGCAAGATTTTGCCCATTGACCACAATACTGCCCGCAGTCGGACGCTCAATCGCCGCAAGAAGACGAAACAGTGTTGATTTACCCGCCCCCGAGCGCCCGGTAATGAACACCATTTCCCCTGCCGTAATCTCGAAGCTGACTCCTTTGAGCGCTTCGAGCCCTTCGGGATAACGTTTGGTGACAGCACTCGCGGAAATCATGATTGCTCAAACAACGCGTCAACAAAATCACGGGCACAAAACGGGCGCAAGTCATCGATCCCTTCACCAACCCCTATGAAGCGGATCGGTTTTGGGCATTGCCGTGCAATGGCCGCAACCACGCCACCTTTGGCCGACCCGTCAAGCTTGGTAAGCACGAGTCCGGTGACCTCGATGGCTTTGTCAAAGGCTTTGACCTGTTGCAGAGCGTTTTGCCCGAAATTGGCATCAAGGATCAGCAAAGTCTCATGCGGCCCACTCGGATCGGCCTTCTGAATCACGCGACGCATCTTGGCAATTTCTTCCATCAGGTGCAGTTGCGTGGGCAGGCGACCTGCGGTGTCAGCCAGAACGATGTCGATACCGCGCGCCCTAGCGGCCGAGATGGCGTCAAAAACCACTGCCGCCGGATCACCGGAAACCTGCGAAACCACCGTCACACCGTTGCGCAGCCCCCAGCTTTGCAGCTGCTCACGCGCCGCGGCGCGAAAGGTATCGCCGGCAGCGAGCAGCACGGATTTCCCCTGCGCCTGAAAATACTTGGCCAGCTTGCCAATCGAAGTGGTCTTCCCTGCACCATTTACCCCGGCGATCATGATGATGAACGGACGGTGATGCGTGATTTCCAGCGGCTTCTCCAGGGGCTGCAGCAACTCGTGCAGAGCGTCCGAAAGCGCCTGCTGGATGGCTTCCGGCGTATCGATGTTGTCCCGCTTGGCACGGAGCTTAAGCTCGCCCAGCAAGTGCTGCGTGGCCTCCATTCCCACGTCACTGGTCAGCAACAAGGCTTCCAGATCGTCAAGCAACTCATCGTCGACCCTTCCGCGCGAGAAAACCAACTTGAGTTTTCCGCCAAACTGCGCCCGGGTACGCGCCAGACCCGCCTTCAGGCGCTCACGCCAAGAGGGCTGGGAAACAGCACTGGCCGGTGCTTCAGCTTGCGTGTCGGCGGGCTTTTTCAGGAAACCAAACATGTTTCTTTCTTGTCTCTACGGGCTTGTGGGAAAAGAGGCGATGGTAAGATGCCGTCGCGAATGACCTGCGAAGCAAATTTTACCAGAAGCTACCCACCCCCATGCGCTATACAAGACGAATCACCGGCCTCAGCACCCTACTGCTGGCGCTTGCCACACCCGCGGCCGTGCAGGCCAACCCCTTCGAACAGCAGCTCGACAACGGTCTGCGCATCATCGTCAAGGAAGACCACCGCGCGCCGACGGTGGTGCATATGGTCTGGTACCGCGTCGGCAGCATGGACGAAACCAACGGGACAACGGGCGTGGCGCACCTGCTGGAACACATGATGTTCAAGGGTACGCCGAGTATTGGCGCCGGTGAATTCAGCCGACTGGTGGCCGCTGCGGGCGGGCGCGACAACGCTTTTACGAGCAAGGACTACACCGCCTACTTTCAGCAAATGCCCAAACAGAAGCTGGAACAGATGATGCAACTCGAGGCGGATCGTATGCGACATCTTAACCTCGATCCGAAGGAATTCACGCAGGAAATCAGGGTGGTTATGGAGGAGCGCCGCTTGCGTACCGATGACCAGCCGCAGGCCAAGCTTCACGAGCAAATGAACGCGGTCGCCCTGCAAGCCCACCCGTACCGGGTGCCCGTCATCGGCTGGATGAACGATCTGGAAAGCATGACCGTACAGGACGCGCGCGACTGGTACGAACGCTGGTATGTGCCGAACAACGCTTATGTCATCATTGTTGGCGACGTAAATCATGAGCAGGTTTTCAAGCTGGCCAGGCAGTATTACGGCGCACTTGCGGCTCGCGCCTTGCCCGACCGCAAGCCGCAGGGCGAACCGCAGCAAGCCGGTATTCGCCGCCTGAGCGTCAAGGCACCGGCAGAAATGCCGGTGGTGTTGATGGCTTACAAAGTGCCCGTCATCCGCGATGTCGAACGCGACACCGATCCCTATGCACTTGAAATGCTCTCGGCCATTCTTGACGGCCATGAGGCCGCGCGTTTTACAAAACACCTCGTTCGCGAGCAGCGCCTGGCCGCGTCAGCCGGAGCCGGTTATGACTCGACGGCACGCGGCCCCGGACTGTTCTATCTGCTCGGCACGCCCAGCGAGGGAAAGACGCCCGCCGAACTGGAAGTAGGCTTGCGCGCCGAGATTGAACGCATCGTCAAGGAGGGGGTGACGCCGGAAGAACTCTCGCGCGCCAAGGCGCAACTCGTTGCCAGGCAAACGTACAAGCTCGATTCGATGTTTGCCCAAGCAATGGAAATCGGCCAGCTCGAAGCTATCGGCATTCCCTACCGGCAGGCCAATCGGATGATTGAAAAGCTACAAGCGGTCAGCGCAGACCAGGTTAGAGACGTGGCACGCCAGTATTTTCGTGACGACCAGCTGACCGTCGGCGAGCTTGACCCGCAGCCCCTGCCAAAGTCTCCGCGCACAACTGCTACCATGCCGCGTCATTAAGAGGTTCTCGATGTCTTCATTCAACCCATTGCTCGTGCTTTGCCTGGCCGTCCTCACGCAGATGGCCGAGGCCAGCCCGACGATCGAACACTGGACTTCGCCTAGCGGCGCACGGGTCTTCTTTGTCGAAACCCATAGTCTGCCGATTCTCGACGTAGAGCTCGCTTTTGCCGCCGGCAGCGCCCTTGACCCGCAAGACAAGCCCGGCCTGGCGGCAGCGACCCATACCTTGCTCGATCTGGGCGTGCAGGGCATGGACGAAACACAGATCGCCAACCGACTGGCGGACTTGGGCGCGTTGATTACCGGCAGCGTCGATATGGATCGCGCCTCCGTTGGTTTGCGCACGCTCTCCGCAGCGGATAAACGCACTCCGGCACTCGACATCCTGCGCACCGTGCTCATCAGCCCGCAATTCCCGCCCGCGGTCATCGAGCGGGAAAAGGCGCGCAGCATTGTCGCCATCAAGGAATCCCTGACGCGCCCGGCGACGATTGCCGGAAACGCCTTCTGGAGCGCCATGTACCCAGCGCATCCCTACGGGCGACAGCCCACTGTCGAATCGATTGCTTCGCTGGAGCGCGCCGATCTTGAAGGCTTTTATCGCGCGAACTACTCGGCGCGCCGAGCCGTTGTAACCATTGTCGGTGACGTTTCGCGCAAACAGGCCGAAGCCATTGCACAGCAACTGACGGCAAGCCTGCCGTCGGGCAGCCCAATGGCCGCGCCGGAAACGGCCAGCTTGCCGGTCGCCAGCGAGCAGCGCATCGCACATTCAGCTGCCCAGGCGCATCTTATGATCGGAGTGCCGGCGCTAAAACGGGGCGACCCCGACTTCTTCCCGCTGATCGTCGGTAACTATTCGCTTGGCGGCGGCGGCTTTGTTTCGCGCCTGATGAAAGAAGTTCGCGACAAGCGAGGCTTGGCCTACGGCGTGCAAAGCTACTTCATGCCGATGGTGCAGCCCGGACCGTTCCAGATCGGCCTGCAAACGAAGAAAGCACAGGCCAACGAGGCTTTGCAAGTGGTCCGCGAGGTACTCGCCGGTTTTCTCGCCGACGGGCCCAATGAAGAAGAACTGCAAGCGGCCAAGCAAAACCTGGTCGGCAGCTTTCCGTTACGGCTCGACAGCAACCAAAAAATTCTTGATAACGTTGCCGCCATCGGGTTTTTTGGCTTGCCGCTGGATTACCTTGACCATTATGCGGAAAACGTCGAGAAGGTGACAGCCGCCCAAATCAAG
>RRZU013234460.1_pt1 | contig 10258 bp, 7 predicted proteins | sample 2165561 | NCBI WGS metagenome assembly RRZU01 (sample SAMN10456909, study PRJNA506462) | wastewater metagenome | isolation source: wastewater sludge | place: USA: Moscow, Idaho | reverse complement strand
TCATCAAATCATACGCATCACTACCCCACTCTAATTCAACAAATGGAGCCATATTCCTACCTGTTCCATGTTCCGCTTTCAAAGCGCCTTGGAATTTAACCGCAACAGATTGAGCAACATCCGCCATGAAGTTTTCGTAGCGTGAAATCTCTTCTTGGGTATCAAATTTTTGATTGAAAACAAAGTGAAGGTTACCATCCAGGGCATGTCCGTAGATAATTGCTTCATCATAGTTATACTTTTTAAACAACTCTTGAAGCTCCAATGTCCCCTCAGCAAGAGACTCAATTGGATACGCAACATCTTCGATAATACACGTTGTTCCACTCTCACGTGATCCACCGATCGCTGGGAAAATACCTTTTCTAATTTTCCAATATTTGGTATATTCATTCACGTCTTTTGTAAATTTGATTGGCAATTCTGTCTCAATATGTGCGAGTCTTGACATAATGACTTCGATATTTTTATCAAGGATTTCAGCAGTGGCACCTCTTGATTCAACAAGAACAGCCGTTGCATTCTCACTTAGCGTTTTCAAATACGATGGAACACCTTCTTTATTCTCAATACATTTTAGACTCGCTCTATCAATCAACTCTGCTGCAGAAACTTCTGAATCTTCCCCGCCTGTTTTACATTGTGTTTTAAATACGATAACAGCATCACAGGCATCTTTAACATTTTTAAAGATCATGAGCGCACTGGCTTTATCTTTATACTCAGGAATTGTTTTAAAGGTAACTTCTTTAATAAAACCTAATGTTCCCTCACTACCAATCATCAAATGCTGAATAACATCAATAGGATCTTCAAAGTCAACCAATGAATTTAAACCATATCCACAGGTGTTCTTAATTTTGAATTTTCTAACAATTTTATCGTGCAACGATTGATTTGCTTTTGTGCTTTTTGCTAAAGCATTGACTTTATCTACCAAACTTTTATGAGTACTTTTAAATGCTTCTACACTTTTTGGTGAAGCTGTATCAAGTTCGGAACCATCATGGAAAATAATTTTCATCGATTCAAGTGTTTTATAAGAGTTGTCTGTATTACCACAACACATACCACTCGCATTGTTTGCAACGATACCACCAATCATCGCTGAGCTAATACTCGCAGGATCTGGTCCAATTTTTCTACCATAAGGCAACAACTTTGCATTGACGTCTGAGCCAACAACAGAAGGATCCATCGTAACAAGACTAGCATCTTTACTAATTTTAACATCTCTCCAATCTCTTGAAGTTACCAATAAAATAGAATCTGTAATCGCTTGTCCTGAAAGACTTGTACCTGCTGCTCTAAAACATACAGGCAATGAAAGTGAAGAAGAAATTTGGAGGATTCTGCTGACTTCATCGGCACTATTAACCCAAACAACCACTTTTGGAATTAACCGATAAAAAGAAGCATCTGTACCATACGCTAATGTATGCAAACGATCTGTAAATATACGCGTTGGAGGAATAAACGCTGTAATTTCATTGTGAAACTTAAGGTAAGATCCAGAGAGATTCTTCATGAGAGTATCCTTTGACGAGTTTTACTTTAGTTTAACAACGTGGTATAAAAATCGTATGATAATTGCACTATCAAAGTTTAAAGAAAGAAAAGGTGTTACCTTTTTACATGTAACACCCTAAAAGAAGTTTATTGGTTTATTTGAGCATCATCGAAATGCCGTACCACTGAGGTACAACGGTAAAAACAACCATCACTAAAATTTGTAAAAGAATAAAAGGAATCACCCCTTTATAAATCTCCATCGTGCTCACGCTTGGTGGGGCAACCCCTCTTAAATAAAAAAGACTAAACCCAAAAGGAGGTGTTAAAAATGAAGTTTGGAGATTTAGAGCGATTAAAAGGGCATACCACACAGGATTAATTCCAATCGCTTCTGCAATAGGTACTAAAATAGGCACTACAATATAGGCAATCTCTACAAAATCGATAAAAAAGCCCAATGCAAAAATAGCGAACATGGAAGCAAGAATAAATCCCCATTTATCTCCTGGTAAAGAGCGCATAATCTCTTCAACGATAATATCCCCCCCTGTATAAGTAAAAACCATTGAAAAAGCAGTTGCTCCCACTAAAATTGCAGAAACCATAGCTGTTGTACTCACTGTTTCCATTGCAGCATCAAAAATCATTTTAAGCGAAAACGATTTGTACATGTATGCCAAGATGACTGCACCAACACATCCAATGGCTGATGATTCTGTCGGTGTTGCAATTCCCTCAAAAATAGAACCTAAGACTAAAATAATAAGAACAAGTGGAGGAATAATGGCTTTTAAAGCGGAAACAATCTGTTGGATCTTTGATTCGGTAATCTCTTCACTTGGAATGGCAGGGGCAACATCTTTCTTAAAATATGCAAGAATAGCAATATACAAGACATAAACACCAACCAAACTCAACCCTGGCCAAAAAGCTCCCTCAAATAAATCGCCCACTGGAATTTGAAAGACATCTCCTAAAATAATCAAAACAACGGATGGAGGTATGATTTGCCCCAATGTCCCTGAGGCACAGATAGTACCACATGCTAAAGATTTTGAATAACGATACTTCATCATCACGGGCAATGAAATAACACCCATCGCAATAACACTCGCACCAACAACGCCTGTTGATGCTGCGAGTAATGCTCCAACTAAAACGGTACTGATCGCTAAGCCACCACGAACCTCGCCAAATAAAAAAGCCATAGCCTCTAATAAACGCTCAGCCAATCGTGATTTTTGTAAAATAATTCCCATAAGAACAAACATAGGAACAGAGATCAAAATGGTATTGTTCATAATGGCATAAATGCGATGGGGCATAAAGGCAAAAAGATTTATTCCCATCTGTACCCCCTCAAAAAAGGTACCTCCATCGTTGATGGATTCAAAAACACCTGCAAAAATACCAAAAAAAACAGAAACAGCACCAAAAGTAAAGGCAACAGGAAAACCAATTAAGAGCATACACATGCCCACAAAAAACATAACGATACCTATCATAGTCCCACTTCCTCATGTGTTTTTGGCATCTCTTTATGTTTGCGATACATGTTAATATTTTTTATGATGAATCCTATACTTATAAACATCAAAAGATAAAATCCAAAGGGAATAAATGCTTTGATAATCCAACGGTGTGTCAAGCCACCTGGATCCATACTAATCTCTTTTGTAGTATAGGCTTCTTGCACAAATCCAAACGAACCTGTTGCAATTAACAAAGAAAGAGGAAGAATAAAAACAATCGTGCCAATGATATTTATAAGAGCTTTTGTTTCAGGAGCAACCCGCGTATAAAGAACATCCACACGAACATGTGAATCTTCTTTTAATGCATACGCAATACCTAGCATAACAATCACGCCAAAGAGATGCCATTCCATCTCTTGCATCGCAATTGAGCCATTTTTGAAAACATATCGCATAAAAACATCATAAAAAATGTTCAACATCATTGCAACCATCAACAAAGCACAAAGATAACCAATGCCATCTGCTACACGGTTAAAAAATCGCTCCATCCTTTCCAACATTCCACTCTCCTCACCCACGTACAAATCTAAAAAAGAAATATTATATCTTATCTTTACTGATTGTCTCGTAAGTAAGCATATTCCCCGATAATAGTCCACTCTCTTACTTTACGCATATAGGCTTGTTGAGAGTCATTAATAAGCCTAAATTCTGGATTTTTAGCCAGTTGTTCTTCGACTAACTCTTTATTTGCTCTGCGCATAGCATCCATAACGGGTTTTGGAAATGTTTTTATTTTGATATCTGGAAATTCTGTCTTAATTTTATCCCATGCCGTTGCACTCATATCGTAATTTTGGATTAACATGTCATAAGCAGCTGTTTTCATGGCTGTTGTTAAAATGGCTTTATTTCTGGATGAAAGCTTGTTAAATTTATCTTTATTGACCAAAAACTGCAACTCTGTTGCTGGTTCGTGCCAGCCTGTATAATAATATGGAGCAATTTGATGAAATCCCATCGAGATATCCATCCCAGGGCCAACCCATTCAAGCGCATCAATGGTTCCACGCTCTAAAGAAGTGTACAGCTCGCCTGGTGCTATATTGGTCACAGCACAACCAAGTTTTGCGAAGATTTCTCCAGCAAATCCTGGAATTCGTATTTTTAAGCCTTTGATATCTTCAAGTGACTTAATCTCTTTTCGAAACCAACCTCCCATTTGTACACCTGTATTTCCACCAGGAAACGCATAGACACCATGTTTTTCATACGATCTTTGCATGATATCCATACCTCCTCCAAAATAGAACCATGCGTACTGTTCAAGCGCGTTCATTCCAAAAGGCATCGTGGTAAACATCAATAAAACAGAATCTTTTCCTTTATAGTAATACGAGGCAGTATGCCCCATCTCATACTGCCCAAGCTTTACCATATCCATAATGCCAAAAGCTGACTTATGTTTATTGACAGCATCTATCTTAATTTGAAATTCGCCACCGCTCATTGTCTCAACCATATAAGCCATATTCGCCACGGCATCTGTAAAGGGAGCAAACTCTGCATTCCAAGAGGTTGCCAGTTTCCATGTTATTTTTTCACGTTTCGAAGAAAAAAGATTGTTGGTTTCATTCGTACACCCAATAAAAAAACCCAAAATAATCAACCCAACAACACACTGAAAAGTCTTTATCATGCATTTAATCCTACAAACAACCTAAAATCGCAATATATAACCAACATCAACAACCGTCTCAATACACTCAAAAGGGATTTTTTTTCGCAAACGACGCATAAGCGAGCGAATAGAATCTAAACTTGCAAAATTTCCTTCCCACACCATGGCTTGTATCTTGTCAAAAGAGACAACTTTTCCCTTTTCAGTAATGAGAACATTTAACAATAATCGCTCTTTTCGTGATAAATGTTCTTCATCTTCACCAATACGCAATAAAGACGTACGAAAATCAAACTGGCATTCATGCCCCAAATCAACAATATCATTTCGAATATTGCATAATTTTTCGATTTTAATTTCTAATTCATCAATAAAAAATGGCTTTTTAATAAAATCATTGCATCCATAATTGTAGGCGTCTCGAATGACATCCAATTCTACGCTAGAACTAATAATAATGACAGGGGTTTCTTGATAAAAATCACGAATACGTTTTAAAATCTCAATACCATCAACACTGGGAACATTGATATCAAGGATAAAACACATATACCCATTATCAAGCGCATTATATGCCTCTTTCCCATCAACAAAAGCATCAATTTTATGACCTTTTGCCTCTAATCTTTTCACAATGGTGGCATTAAGACGCTGATTGTCTTCTAACAGTAAAATTTTCATGCTATCCTCTTAACTTAATTTCATTACATTAGGAACAAGAATCGTAAAGACAACATGTTTGTCATCATTATGTACACCTATGCTCCCACCCATTTTATCTTCAATAATAATTTTAGCCATATAAAGTCCAAGCCCTGTTCCATCTTTACTGGTTGTGAAATAAGGATCAAAAATAAAACCTATAATTTTTTCAGGTATCTTACCTCCATCGTCGGAAATAACAATTTTTGTTTGTGTTTCACCCTCTTCCACAAAAATATCTATTTTTTCACCCCTACTGGTTTTTATAATTTTATTTTTTGCATTGTTAATGATATTGAGTAAAACTTGTTTAAACTCATTTTCATAACCATAAATTGGGAATACCCCTTCTTCTTTAGAATAATGTGTTGTAAGATTGATATGGGCATAAAAAATTTGCCGACCTATAATTTCTAAAACATCTTCTAATGCTTTTTTTGCACAAAAGAGACTCTTTTTAGTAGATGGTTTTAAAAAATTTCTAAAATCTTTAAGCGTTTGAGACATATACTGAATTTGGATAATGGAGTCTTTGACAAATTCTTTCATCTTTTGGCTGTCCATTTCGCCAGTATTAAAACAAAACTCCATATCCTGCATGATTGCAGATAATTCTACCAAAGGCTCATTCCATTGGTGCGCAACCCCTGCAATCATCTCTCCCATTTCTGTAAGCTTTGATTGTTGGATCAGAAATTGTCTACGTTGCAGACGCTCTGTTGTATCATCCATCACGCACACAATCCCCCCAACATTGCCATCTACATTTGTATAGACTGCTTTATTAAAATTAAACAATCGTGGACGCTTTTGAGGGAAATGCAACATGAGTTCAAACGTAAATGTTCCTTTTGTTTTCAAAAGAGCAAGATCTTGTTCTCTTCGTTCTTGAGCCCACTCTTTTGGAAAAAAATCAAATGCTGTTTTTCCAATAATCTCTTCTTTCGATAGATCATATAAATTTGCAAACGCTTTATTGGTTCCCACATAAGCACCACTAACATTACTGTAATATATAGGATTGGGGATTGTATCTAGTAAAACACGAATAAACTCTAATTGATTTTTAAGAGCCATTTCACTGTGTTTTCGAACGCGAACATTTTGCATTAAAAAAAGGACAATCATCACAATAGCACTAAAAATGGAGATGATTAACCAAAAAAACTGTTTATACTCATCATAAAGTGAAAAGGGCTTATTAATCACTTCATAATTTTTAAGGATAAATGTTGGATCAATTTTATGTAAGCTCAACTCTTTATAGTCAAAAATATAACGATTTGGGCTTGTATCTACAACTGGAATGGAGGAGGGATTACGTCCTGCTAAGATCTGATCAACAATTTTTGAAGCTGCTTCAGCCTGAGAAATAGCACTTGTTAAGAAACCACCAATGATGCCATATTCCAAATAAAAATCCCATAGTCCATAAATGGGAACATGTGTTATCTTTCGAATTTCTTCTAAATTTTCTTTATAGGTAAAAAATCGTCCTGTTTTGTCTTTAAAAAGCAATACCCACAATATAACACTGTTGGAACTCAACTGACTTACCTTGGTTGCGATTTCTTCCATGTCCATGCTATCCACATGCTCAATGTCTACCATTTTTTGGTAATGCGGCAAAATAGCATCCATTTCTTTGCGCATAGCGTCCCCTGTGACCGAGCGCTCATTGATAACCAAAATCTTATCTACTCTAGGATGCAATGCCAAGATAAGATCAATGTTGCGGGTAATATCCACATTTTCTACAACACCTGTGGTGTATTTCATATTTGCAATTAAAGAGGGTGTGAAGTTATTAATACCTAAAAATACGATAGGTTTATCGACAAAAAACTCATCATAATGTTTTTTGACAAAGTCAAAAGCACTGTTATCTGCCGCCATAATGACATCGAAATGACTGTTTTTAAAACGTTCTTTGTAGTAATGATAAAATTGATCTAAATATTCTTGCGTATCTGTACGCTTTGTATCCATGTAGATTGTCGATAAGTAGATATTCTTTTTTTTGTATAAGTTTTTTTCTATAACTTTAGACATATCATCTGTCCACTTGTATCCTTTATGATACGAGTGAATGAGTAAAACATCCTTTGTCTCTTTTGCATCTAAGACACAAAGATTCAAAAAGAAAAATACTAAAATGCTAAGTAATATTTTCATTAGAAGATTTATGAAATGATAAAAAAGTTTTTAGGCGCTTTAAGAATAGCACCATGTTCTGCAATCGCTTCATCTGCAATGTGATAGCGTTCATTGAAAATTGGTTTATGAAACTGAACTTCATCATTAATAATCTCAAAAACCATCGTTTCATAGACAATCTTCTGAGCATCTCCTTCGAAAAAAGAGTGCCTAACATGCATACTTATCGTCGAAATCAAAAATTCACGATCTTCTAGCTTGATAATATTTTTTAATTCTAATTCTCTCATGAAACTCCTTCTCAAGCATATTAAAAGAAGTTGATGATAGCATATTTGAACATGAAGTTTTATAAAATTTTATAATTTCAGCAGAAAAAAGAAGAAATAATATGGTGCGGTCGACGAGACTCGAACTCGTAATGCCTAACGGCGCCACCCCCTCAAGATGGTATGTCTACCAATTTCACCACGACCGCATAAAAAAAAGAAAGAGGTCATTAAAGACCCCCTATTTAACTATTAAAGAAATGGATTTGCGTAAAGTGCAATCAAAGCAATAACAAGTGTATAAATAACTTGTGCTTCAATCATCGCAAGAGAAATAAACATTGTTGTCATTAGCTTACCGCCAAGACCTGGGTTTCTTGCAGTACCAGAAATTGTTGCTGCTGCTGTATTTCCCATACCAATAGCACCACCAAGTGCAGCCAAACCTAGACCAACACCTGCAGCAAGTACAGAATAACCTTTAAGAACTTCACCGTCACCTGCAAATGCAAATGTTGCAAATGCTACCATAAGAAAAAGAACTTTTTTCATAAAGAACTCCTTGTTGTTATCAAAGTCTGTTCGGATATAATCCCTACTTACCACTTTGTGAGTGGGATTATACCTTTGTAATTGTTAAAAACCCTTTAAATCTAACGTTGTAACTCAAGTTCAATTTTATTGCCAGTTTGTTTTAAAATTTTAACACGTACTTTTTGCTCCAATGCTAAATAATCACTCACTTTATCAACACGGTGATCTGCAATTTTTGAGACGTGCAATAAACCATCAATTCCACCTGGCAATTCAATAAAAGCACCAAAATCGACAATACGTTTTACAACGCCATCAACAACTTCATCTTGGACAAATGTTGGAATAGGCTTGGCTTCTTTGTGTTCTTTATGACCTCTATTGTCTCTCTCTCGTCCTCCGCCTCTACCACCAAAAGCAGGTTTATTTGTAATGCCTATAATGTGCTCTTTCGCCGCTTCTACTTTTTCTTTATTTTCCCCGGCAATTTTAACTTCACCTTTTTCACGATCTAAATCAATAGAAACTTCAAATTTTTCAATAATTTCACGAAGAGTGTTTCCTGCTTGACCAATAATATCAACAATTTTAGATGGATCAACATTGAAAAGTTCAAGCTTTGGTAAAATCGCATTATTAACAACAATTTCTTTACTTGCTTGCTCCATGATACCTAAGATGTGTGCACGCCCTTCTTTGGCTTGATAGAGTGCTTCTTTAAGAACATCTCTTGAAATACCACCTAATTTAATGTCCATTTGAAGTGCAGTAATGCCTTCATCTGTTCCAGCTACTTTAAAATCCATATCGCCATCATGATCTTCTAAACCCATAATGTCACTCAATACTGCGTGTTTATCGCCTTCAAAAACTAATCCCATAGCAATACCTGCTACAAGTTTTTCAACCTTTATGCCCGCTGCTTTCAATGCCAACGCACCGCCACATACCGTAGCCATTGAAGATGATCCATTGGACTCTAAAATTTCAGATACTAACCTTATAGTTTGTAGTCGATTTATATCAATGACTGGCTCCAAAGCTCTTCGTGCAAGATTTCCATGACCTAATTCTCGTCGTCCTGGAGGACGAAGTGGAGAAGCTTCCCCTACTGAAAATCCTGGGAAATTATAATTGACCATAAAGGTATCGCTTACGCCACCTTTTTCTGTTAAAAGATCATACATCTGAGCATCTTTATCATTACCTAATGTCGCGATAACAAGTGCTTGTGTTTGCCCACGTGTAAACAAACATGAACCATGTGCCATAGGTAAGAGATTTGTTTCAATACTAATAGGGCGAATTTCATTGAGTGCTCTACCATCAGCACGAACACGCTTTTGCACAATCATCTCACGAACAACTTTTTTCTTATAGGCTTGAAGCACTGTACTGACAAGCTCTTTACTCCAGCCTTCTAATGTCGCAACGGTATCATTTAAAATTTTAGTTACGATGCGGCTTAGTTCACTTGCACGTTCACTTTTTGCCATTTGGTTAATAGCTTGATACACTTCTTCTTTATAAAATTCATCAATATAGGCAAAAATAGCATCACTTTCTAAATCAGCTTTATATTCCAACTGTGCATCTTCTTTTTTAAGTGGCAAAAATGTTGTTTCATAAGCCGAGGTTGCTTCTGTAATTGCATTTTGAGCAACGTCAATGGCACGTAAAATAGCATCTTCATCAAATGCATTAATGGATTGTTCTGCTGCTAAATTTTGAACCAACGTAGGATCTAACATCGGATCAATTGCCATAGAAGGTACACACAAAGTTTCCATAGAGGCAATTGAGCGCATCTCTATCATGAGAAGCTCTTCTTTTGTTCCTGCAACGTAAAGATCAAGAGTGCTAGATTTTAACGCACTGTTACTTGGATTGACAACATACTGACCATCGATATATCCAATACGAAC
>RRZU012536428.1_pt1 | contig 10258 bp, 9 predicted proteins | sample 2165561 | NCBI WGS metagenome assembly RRZU01 (sample SAMN10456909, study PRJNA506462) | wastewater metagenome | isolation source: wastewater sludge | place: USA: Moscow, Idaho | reverse complement strand
CCACCGTACCGGTCTTCGTGTTGATGTTGAAGCCCATCACACCTTGACCGGCACGATTTTGCGGCGCGTAGTCATCGATGGGGGTGCGTTTGCCCACACCATTTTTGCCCAAACACAGCAGGTAACGGCCATGATCCATTGCCGAGGTGTCCACCATTTCCGTGGGGACTTGCACTTGCTGACCGTCGACTTCCTTCGTGACCAGTACGCTCTTCATTGGGCACGGCTGTCCATTGCCGGGAACAACCATCAACGACAGGACCTTGGCGTCATCGATGAGTTTCACGGCCCGCACACCGGCGGTCAGACGCCCCGTGGGACGCAGTTGTTCGGTATTGACTTCAAAACGGATGACACGGCCGTCGGACAAACCAAGCATGATGTGGTCGTACTCGCGGCAAATAGCGGCAGCAACGAACTTATCGTCTTCTTCGACGTTCAAGGCTTGCAGTCCCACACGGCGCAACGAGCTGCCGTATTCGGACAAAGATGTGCGCTTGATTTTGCCCCGTTCGGTCACAGTGACCAAGTAAACATCAGGCTCTTCCAGCGAAGGGACAAAAATGCAGGACTGGATCTTCGCTGCGAAATCGTCGAACAGATTGCGGATGTGGCGACCCTTTTGGGCGTTGGTGCCTTCTGGAATTTGCCATGCACGCTTGGAGCGCAACAATCCTTCTTCGCTGAACAGCATGATGAGGTCATGCGTGGAGCCGCTGTAGATGGACTGGACGTAGTCTTCGTCGCCCGTGACGATGCCTGCTTTGCCTTGGGTGTAACGATTTTGGGCATTGATGTCCCCCGCTGGCATGCGCTTGATGTAACCCGCGTGGGTCATGTGCACAACGCAAGGCTCTTTCTTGACCAAATCCGCCATCGTGATGCTGTTGGTTTCGTGCGAAATTTCCGTGAGGCGGTCGGTACCAAACCGGGCTTTGGCTTCGTTGAGCTCTGCGACAATGATCGCATCGATACGCGGCTGGTTGGCCAAAATGTCCTTGAAATCCACAACCTTGGCCATGGTGTCGTTGTAATCTTGGCGCACTTCATCGATTTGCAACGACGTCAGGCTGCGCAATTGCATGGCCAAGATGGAATCGGCCTGGCCTTGGTCGATTGCCAGCAACGCCTGCAAGGCATTGTTAGCCTCTTCACGGTTTTTCGAACCACGAATGGTCTTGATGGTTTCGTCCAGGCGCGACAGTGCCGCAATAAAACCGGTCAGCTTGTGCAAATGCGCGCTGGCCTCACGCAATTGGTATTCGGTGCGACGGCGCACGACTTCGCGGCGGAAAGCCGTGAAGCGATCAAAAATGTCCAGAATACCGAACTGGCGAGGACGCTTGCCGTCGAGCAGCATGATGTTGTAGCTGAACGCGGTTTCGGCATCGGTGCTGGCCAAAATTTGATTGAACACCACTTCGGGGTAGCTGCCCTTGCGAAGATCCAGGACCAGACGGATTTCGTTTTTGGACGATTCGTCGCGCACGGAGGTGACGTCTTCGAGCACTTTTTCCTTGACCATTTCCACAAGCTTGGCATGCAGCAGAGCCTTGTTGACGCTAAAGGGCAACTCATCAATGACGAGCATGTCCTGACCACGCTTGGTTTTCTCCACGTGGTACTTGGAGCGCACGCGCACACGGCCCTTGCCGGTCAGCAAGGCATCGCGGTAACCGCCCAATTCATGGACGATGCCGCCTGTGGGAAAATCGGGCCCGGGCATGATGGCGATGATGTCATCCACGGTGATGGCCGGGTTTGCAATCCAGGCCAGCAGCGCATCGATGGTTTCGTTGACATTGTGCGGCAATACATAGGTTGCCATACCCACGGCGATTCCGTTGACGCCGTTGATCCAGATATTGGGGTAGGTGACTGGCAATACTTCGGGTTCGGTTTCGCTACCATCGTAGTTGGGACGATAATCAACCGTTTCGCGGGCAATATCGTCAAAAAACGATGCGCTGGCCTTGGTCATGCGCATTTCGGTGTACCGCATGGCGGCAGGGCTATCGCCGTCGATGGAGCCGAAGTTGCCCTGGCCATCAATAAGGGGCACACGTTTGGCCCATGGTTGGGCCATGTGCACGGACGCGTCGTACACCGATATATCGCCGTGGGGGTGGTATTTACCAATCACGTCACCAACCATACGGGCAGACTTCTTGTACGCTGTGCCGGGGCGCATGCCCAGCACATGCATTGCGTACAAGATACGACGGTGCACGGGCTTCAAACCATCACGAACGTCGGGCAGTGCACGGTCGGTGATGACGGACACCGCGTAGTTGACATAGCTGCGCTCCATCATGTCCTTGATGGGCAGTTGTACGATGGGGTTGTGCGGCACGACGGCAGCAATTGCGGCTTGGGATTTTGATTTGCTCATGGTGTACTCGGTTGGGGTTTTTCAGAAATCGGTTGTTCGGGATGCACAGCGGGTTGTGCAAAGTGCCAGTCGATGGCCGTGTAGGCCAACGAGGACGTTGACACTTCAAGGCGCTCGGCGAGCTTTTCAAAGGTGTAGGCTTGCTCGGTAGGAATCTTCACGGTCAGCGGACGAAAGCTGGAATTGGTCTTCGGTTGCTTGATCCAAGTCCCTCGAAGCCAAGGTTCTTGCTCCATAAAGGCATAAAGAATAGCACTCACGCGCCGCTTGGTATGCACTCCGGTGGACAAGGCTTCGATTTTCAGCTTCTTGTTCAGCTCCTCTGGAAGACGTGTTTGAATAACGGTTTCCATGGTGGTATCAAAGATGGTCCCCGAGACGCTGCAGCAACGACTGTTTGAGCAAGTCCATTCGGTGACTGAGAGGGTCGGGCAGTGCTTGTTCCAGCGCAGGCTGAACTTGCATGGGGTTGGCTTGGATGTGATCCAAAATGGCCAGCAGCAAGGACGAATGCTCAGCTGGAATGGTGGCCAATGGGAATACTTCTACGGCCGCCGCATAAACCTGCGCATCGTGCAAGGACAACGCCAGAGCATTGTAGAGGATTACCATCCGCAGAGCCCGGACAAAGCCTTCGTCTTGCAAAAGGCCGTCTATGTTGATATCCCGAAGGGTATCGCTTGTGTGCTCAAAATACGTCAGGAAATTGAGAAGCTGGCCGTTGTTCACGACGCTCTCATCGCTGATCATGAGTTGCACGTTTTGAACGAGATCATGCTGAAATTCTGTTTTGTTGAACGTTGTCATAGCTATAACTTTTAGGTTTGACCATTATAGCTATGTTCAAGCAGGGCGTCAACACGACGTGATATCACTTTAAACTGTTGCAAATGGTGTATAGCAGACATACAAAATTGCGTTTCTTGTATAAGGGTGCTATGGTGAGAAAATGGAGGACAGCATATGAAAAAAGTATTCGTCGCAATGGCCGCAGTGGTAGGCGCTATGGCGCTGCCCTCCATGGCCGCAGACAAAGTGCAAGCGCGCAGCACACCTACTATTTGCGAGGGCAAGTCCAGCGCAGAGCATTACGTCAAAACGCTGTCGGACTATGAGTTGGCGGGTAGCATGCTCAATATCATGTCGGACGCCCGCTTGCTCAGTTTAAGGTCTGCCCACGATGTTGGAGTGTGGCTGCAGGACCAACCCGATTGTGCTCGGTGGGGGGACAACATGTACTTGCTCGAAGTCAAATGGCTCTACAACGAGGCCATTACTCGTGGTCTTACCATGACCATGAACAAGATTGGCCAGGGCTTGTTGCGCTGGAACCCGACCTTGAACCGGCTGGAAGAACGCCAAGGCGAACGTTGGATTGCCTGGACCACGTATCTTAAGTAAGTTCAACTGGCGCGCTGCGCTGCTTGATGAGGCCAATCCAGTGCGTGAGCATGTCCTGATTGTATTGCAGGCAAGGCGGCAATGGAGCGTCGTTCTTTTGCGATAGCTTCGTCGCATACAGCCACATCACCGCGCTCGATGGTTGCCCGGGTGGAAGCACAATCTCAATAATGGCGTTGGTGGGCGCAACAAACTTCGCCATCGGAGGCAACACGGGGACACCGTTTGGAACCACGCGCATGGGAGTAGGCTTAATTGCGTTGGGTGCCTTCTTGGTGTTCTGGGTGCGCGCTTTTTGCGTGGCGTAGGTGTGGCACCGCGCAGGGTTGAGTCCAAGGCGAACCATCAGACTTTTCCATTCCTTGCCGTGCCCCTGAATGTTGTGGCCATGCAGGTGGGCCGCTGCCAGATGGGCCCACTCGTGCCCCACGGTTTGCTCGATGAAGTGCTCGGTGTTCTCGTTGAGCAACTGCCCGTTCAAGCGAATATGGTGTTTGGCGGGAAACGCTTGGCCCGCCGTTGTGCCCCGCAAATCGAAGCTTAGGGTGGGCACTTTCATGTTGGTCGGGACCAAGGCATGGCACTCCAAAATACGGTCCACGCAGCGCTGCTGGATGTTCGGCGCAACGGGGGCGCCTTTGGTACGGCTAAACGCGATAATTTTGGATGGCTGCATGATGAAAGCCTCCCGCAGGAGGCTTCGATTGTCAAGTACGGCAGCCGCTTATTGCAGGCCGTATCCGTTGTTGACTTGTCCTTGCCCCGCACGTGTCTGCAAGCCGTAATTGAGGGCTTGGCCATTCATGCGGCCGAGCATTTGGAATTTGGCAACTTGGTCCGGGTTGTTGTGCAGCGGCAGGCCCATTTGCGAAGCCGCGTTCCAGTGCTGACCAAATGTAGCGATGGCCTTATCGCGCACGGGGTAGTTGCCGTCCAGATTGGCTTGGACCGCGATTTGAAACTGCGGCTCGGCCAATTGTTGGTAGCGTCCAAACGCTTGCTGGATGGCTTGCGACTGCACGTTGACTTGCGGCTGCTGTTGGTAGCTGCTTTGGTTGTAGTAACCGCCGTTGTTGTTGCCCTGCACACCGGCCCACATGCCGCCGCTTCCACTATTGCTGTTCGAGCCCCATTGATTTTGTTGCGCGGTTTGGTTGGGGATAAGCATGGCCGCACCGGCACCAACGACTGCTGCTGTGATGGGAGCCTTCTCTCCCTTGGTGAAAGCACCTCCTGCGAGGGCCGCCAGACCAACGAGGTTTTGTTGGGACTGGTTCAACCCGCGCTGTTCTGCGATAACGCGGGCAGCTTGGTTGGCAAAGTCCGTTTGACGTTGTTGCTGCATAACGTCGTTCAGGTTGTTGTTGGTAACGTAGCCGCCACCACCGCCTTGAACGCCGGCCCACATGTTTTGGGCTTGCGCTTGGCCGGGCGCGGCCGCAGCAAGAGCCACCAGGGTGGCGATGCCCAGCGCGGCAGGGCCTACGCCAAGACGGGAAACCACGGTGCTCAGATTTTTAGCGGGTTCGCTGAACAAGCTTTTGATTCGGTCGCCAAAACCGCCCAGGACCGACATGACGGCACCTTGGTGCGAGTTGGACAGGCTGTCTTTGATGCTTGTTTCGGGGGTATTCATACAATTCTCCTTGAGATGGTTTTATTTTATCACACTAATGCAGGTGATTTTGGGCATGTGCATCGAAAGTCTTTGCGGCCTCGTATGGGGCAATCATACGTAGTTTGAGATGCTCACTCAACCGTTCTTGCGTCCAGCCTTGTTCGTGCAGGTCGGCTGCAATCTCGTTGGGGGGCGCATCCAGTCCTTCCCAAATCGAGTACGCGGCTAGAAATTTGGTGTGCCGCAATACTTCGTCGGACTCCCCGATGATGGACATCAAGCAATCGGACGCAGCGCTCTCACCAAAAAGCATGCTTGGTACCAGTTGGGCATCGAGCCATTGGGAGAACTGGGGATTGGAGCGTTGGAACGATATTTGGGCAGGCGCTGAGAATTCCATTTTCTCGAACCAGGCATCCAGCTCGCGATTGAGCCTACGCCATTCTTGTTCCTGCGCTGCCGTTCGGTTCATACGCCGTAACTCCTTAAAACAAACTCGATTGCGGCGCCGTGGAGGTTTCTTGTTGCGCCAGCTGCGCTTTGTGCGCTTGCACGCTTTGAACCATGGAGTCCAACGTCCCCATGTCTTCTTGCAGCCGCCAATTGGGTTTGGGCGTTTCACCTTCCAAAATGGCGATGCCGTGGACTTTGATATTGAGCCCCAAATGCTGCAAACCATTCATGGCAGCGTCCATGTCTTTGGACTTGCGCATGGAGTCGCGTGGGAAATCCTCCCAGGGACCAGGGGGCAGTTCAAGGGAGCATTGGCAACGCAAGGCCTCTGGAAGAATTTTCGCTAGGGCACGTGTTTCCTTCTTATCCATGTCTTTGTAGACGGACTGTGTTTCCATCAGCCAATCGGCACCGGCTTTCCATGCAGCATCGCGGCGCAGCCACAAGGTCGTATGGTCCGTGGACTCGTGTTTGAACTGGTTGCTGTGCGCCAGATGCAGGGCGTAAATCTGGAATGCCTTGTCCACGGGCGTGACGGGATTTTCGATGGCACGAAAGCCAGGAGAGCCCCTCTTGAAGCCAAGTGCTCGAAACCCTTGGGCCAATTTGTCCGGGTCCAAGTCGTCTTGCATATGCTGCAATTGGGGAGGAATGGTTTTCAGTGAAAAAAGTGCGCTCATGGAACTATCATACTCCAAATAGGTTGTCGGTAGGACCAATCTCATCGATGGCGGGGGCCACGTCGAACGCCTGGCGCGTCCAATTTTCGACGTACTGGCGGTACAACTCGGGATCGTGGCGAACATCCATGGACGATAAGGTGGCCAGCAAATCGTCGGCATTCTTGCGGGTGAGCGCGTACAGAATGTACGTATCGCTGGTGTACTGTTTGGGGATGGTGGCCTTGAAGGCATCGGGGTTGTGCTCCTTCCACATGCTTCGTAGCGTGCTCGGAGAGAGACCCGAGATGCTTTGTACACCTACGCCATAGGCAATGGCGGGCGCGAGACGGGCCTGGTCCAGAGCACTCATTCGTGGCAGAATCATGGCCGTGAAGGGCATATTGCTTTTTTCGCTGTAGCTGTTGCTGGTCAGCCATTTTTCGGACATGCTGTCAGCGCAATTGGCTTGGGGTAGCCACCGCAAGTCCATGGGCTTGATGCGGTCCCAGATCTCGGAGGGCTTGTTGTTGTGGTTGGGGACGCTTCGCATGAGCATGGCGAGCGCCATGTTGGCCAATACGGGATTGCTGGCCGAAAAATCGTTGAAGCGTGCATCGAATTTTTCCGGGGCCATGTATCCAACGGCGTCTCGGTTGGTCCGACAGTGAGGGAGCAACGCCTGCAGACCCTTGATGGTTGTTTGCAACGCAGGGCTCGGGTTGGCATAATCAACAAGGCCCGCGTTGTGCAGCCGCATGCTCCAGTCCCACCATGGGCTAATGCTGTTGTCGGGTTTGGCTTCGGGCAACGGTACAAGAAGTTGGAGCGTATCGCCCAGGCCAGGATTTTTTGCCAGGGCTATTTTTATTTGGCTGGATACCACGTTGGTGTTGAGCATGTCCAAGAGCATGCTGATGGTTTCCACCGCATTTTGGGTATGAAACTCTTGGGGCGTGCGCTCTTCGTTGTATCGGCCAACACCCGTGGGCATTCGTGTTTTTGCGGGCGTTACTACAAGGCCAAGGAATTCACTAAGAGGCAAACGGTCTTGCACCACCAGCGCGCCCAATCCATGAATATCGTGTTTATCGTGCAGGAATTTCACAAGCCTTGCGTTGTTTACGTTCGACAATGTTTGCGCCACCGTACTTCCGGTGCTGTCCCAGCCGTATTGGTAAAGCTCTTCTTCGTCGAAAACGCGGCGGCGCCCGCGTTCGGGCAAGGCCCCGGCGGGTTTGTCCTTCCCGGGCTCAAGGGCCTCCACGATGCTGGTCAGGTAGGCGTTTTGTGCTTCTTCGCTGTTGTCGTACTGCACAAGGCATTGCAACGCAATCTCCCATTGGCTAGGCGTGCGGAGATGCGATTTGAGGGCGGCGCCTGTATCGCTTTGACCCAAGGGCCGTTGGTGGGCCGCCTCAAAAATGGTGGTTAGGCATCCAAGGGCATCCTTGTAACCGGTGGACAAGTTGAAATGTTGGCGCAGCTGACGGTGCAACTGCATGAGGGCGGTGAGGCCCCTGTCCCGGTCGGTTCGTTCCACGTGCACGGCCGTGTCGATTTGGTCGGCTTTTAGGCCCGTATCCAGCATCAATTGGGCCATCTGGCTGGTATCGGGCCAATTGTTGCTGTACGTGTAGTCCCGTTCGCGGCGTACGTCCCAGAAATCCTGGATGGTAAAGGGACCCAAACGCAAGGGATTGGCCCAGGCCAAGGAGCCCAACGGACTCGTCAAAAGCGCGCGAATGCGCTCACGTGGTGTGGTCGGGGTGGTGGTCTGTCTGGACCACCGCTGTTTGGGATCAACATTTTGAGACATGCTTGCATTTTACCACGGCCCCGACGGTTCCATGGATCAACGTCCAGCATCCATCGTGGCCTGCACATCCGGGTGCAATTGCGCGATGCCCTCGCTCGCGCCCATGGCCAGAACTCGTCCGTAGTGATGGGGCTCAGCGGGCACGGGATTGACTTGCCACGTAAGAGGATGGCCCAAACGCTGGGAGGGAAGCATCTTTTCAATGGAGATCACGTTCATGGCAGAGCCCACCACGATAACGATGTCCTGGCCACGGATGCTCTTGCGCATCGCCATCAAATGCGCGTACTCGGGCGCTTCTTCCTGAAAGAAGACCACCCCGGGTTTGACGCCTTTCAAGCTATCGCATCGAGGACAACGGGTATGGGCATGGTACGCATCAAGCTCCACGGGCCATTGGAGGCCGCAAGCGGTGCATTGGAGGTCGCCCATGTTGCCATGCAGATGAACCACTCTTGGAGCTCCCGCTTTCTCCAAGAGGCCATCCACATTTTGGGTGAGCAGCACCACGCGTTCGGGGCCCCAACGCTGCTGCCATTGTGCGAGCTGAATATGCGCCGCATTGGGTCGGGTATCTTGGTATTCCCGGCGGCGATTGGCGTAAAAGTCGAATACCTTGTCGCGGTTCTTCTTCCACGTCAGGATGTTGCAGACTTCGTTGACGTCCACATTGGCCCACGTGCCGTCGTTCCCGCGAAAGGTGGGAATGCCACTTTCTGCGGAAAGGCCCGCGCCGGAGAAAATGTAGAGTTTGGGATTGGGGGTCATTGTTGCAGGATAAGACAAATGCCCCTGTTTTTGCAAACAGGGGCATCTTGATGATGGGCTTTTGAGCGATTATACGTCCACGTCCGCCATTTCGGCGTTTTCTTCAATGAACTTGCGCCGTGGTGGTACTTCTTCGCCCATCAGCATGTCGAACGTGATGACAGCACCTGCGGCACCGCCGTCGCCGTAGGTCACGCGGCCCAATGTGCGCGCCATGGGGTCCATGGTGGTTTCCCACAGCTGCTCGGGGTTCATTTCGCCCAAGCCCTTGAATCGTTGCGCTGGCCATTCCGACTTTTCGTGGGTTTGGTAGAAACGCGCCAAATCGGCTTCGGAGGCAATGTAATGGGATTTGGTCCCCTTTTTCACCTTGAAGAGCGGTGGCATGGCCACGTACACGTAGCCGCCTTCGATGAGGGCAGGCAGGTAATTGTGAAAGAGGGTCAACAACAGCGTTGCGATGTGGGCTCCATCCACGTCGGCATCGGTCATAATGACCACCTTGTGGTAACGCAGCTTGGAAATATCGATTTGCTGGCCCGCCCCGGTGCCAAGAGCAATGACGATGTTCTTGACTTCTTCGCTCTTGTACACGTTGGCCAGCTCGGCCCGGTGGGAGTTCAGAATTTTGCCGCGCAGGGGCAAAATGGCTTGGGTGGCCCGGTCGCGGGCTTGCTTTGCAGAACCACCGGCGGAGTCGCCCTCTACCAGGAAAAGTTCGCACTCGGACGGCTCGCTCGACTGGCAGTCGGCCAGCTTGCCGGGCAGGGCCATGTTGCCGGTGAATTCCTTTTTCTGCGACACGAGGTCACGCGCACGGCGGGCGGCTTCGCGTGCCTTGGCGGCACGCACCCCACGGTTGAGCCAATCCTTGGCGGACTTGGGGTTTTCCTCGAACATCTTGGACAGAAGTTCATAGACAACCGTCTGCACGGCACCCTGAACTTCGCGGTTGCCCAGCTTGTCCTTGGTTTGGCCTTCAAACTTGGCGTCGCGCACGCGCACAAGCACGGCAGCAGCCAAACCTTCTTGGACATCCTCGCCGGTCAGGGTGTCTTTGAGAATCTTGTTGTCCGTGCCGTACTTGTTGATGGTGCGAAGTAGGGCCGACTTGAAGCCCGTTTCGTGCGTGCCACCACCGGGCGTGT
>RRZU013168119.1_pt1 | contig 10259 bp, 12 predicted proteins | sample 2165561 | NCBI WGS metagenome assembly RRZU01 (sample SAMN10456909, study PRJNA506462) | wastewater metagenome | isolation source: wastewater sludge | place: USA: Moscow, Idaho | reverse complement strand
GCAATCGCCACGCCGGCGATGGCCACGCTATGCGCCACCCAGCGTGGAATGATGCGGCAGAACAGGCCGGCGATGACGGCGCCGAGCAGCGGAGCCAGCGGAACCAGCAGGTAGAGCTTTTGCATTTCCATGTTCAACCCTTCAAGCTGTCCAGATCATCCACATGGATGGTCTTCAGGTTGCGGAACAGCACCACGAGAATCGCCAGCCCGATTGCCGACTCGGCAGCGGCGACGGTCAGAATGAAGAAGACAAAGACCTGCCCGGCCAGATCCTGCAAGTAGTGCGAAAAGGCAATGAAATTCAGGTTCACCGCCAGCAGCATCAACTCGATCGACATCAGGATGATGATCAGGTTTTTGCGGTTGAGGAATATGCCGACGACGCTGATCGCGAACAGGATCGCGCCCAGGATCAAAAAATGGGACAGTGTAAGCAAGGTGCCTCCCTGGTTCCTTCTGCATGGGGTGGGGCAATCCGCCACCACCCGCTGTTATTCTCGGTCTTGGTGCTCTACCGGCGTGCTCAGTCGCGCTTCTCGGCGGGCATCTGCAGCACGCGATAGCGATCCTTGGCTTTGACGAAAACCTGCTGCGAAGGATCGACTGCCTTGTTCTTCCGCTTCTCGCGTTGCGTCAGGGCAACCGCAGCGACAATTCCCACGAGGAGGATGACCGACGCCAGCTCGAACGGATAGACGTATTCGGTGAACATCAGGCGACCAACGGCTTGAACATTGCTGAAGTCTGCGCTGGTCTGCGCGACGCTGCTCTCGAACAATCCAAGGTAATTACCACCCAGAACCAGCCCCATTTCTGCAGCCATGAGCAGCCCAATGATCGCGCCGAGTGGCAGATAACTCCAGAATCCTTCACGAATGCGGTCGAGATTGATGTCGAGCATCATCACGACAAACAGGAAGAGGACCATCACCGCGCCGACATAGACGAGCACCAGCGCAATCGCCAGGAACTCTGCCTGCAACAGCATCCACACGCCACTCGCCGTAAAGAAGGCCAGCACAAGGTACAGCGCGGCATGTACCGGATTGCGTGCAGTGATCACGCGCAAGCCGGCAAACACCAGAATCACCGAGAGAAAATAGAAAACGAAGGTCTTGAATTCCATCGCGATGGCCTGTCAGCGGTATTTCGAATCGAGTTCGCGGTCTGCCGCGATCTGTTCTTCGTAACGATCACCATTGGCCAGCAACATCGGCTTGGTGTAGTAAAGGTCGCCACGCGTTTCGCCGTGGTACTCGTAGATCCGTGTCTCAACGATGGCATCGACCGGACACGCCTCTTCGCAGAAGCCGCAGAAAATGCACTTCGTCAAGTCAATGTCGTAGCGCGTGGTGCGCCGCGAGCCGTCGTCACGCTGCTCCGATTCGATGGTGATGGCCAGCGCCGGGCAGACCGCTTCGCACAGCTTGCAGGCGATACACCTTTCCTCGCCGTTCGGGTAGCGTCGCAAGGCATGCAAACCGCGGAAACGGAAGCTTTGCGGTGTCTTCTCTTCGGGGTACTGGACAGTAATCTTGCGGGCAAACATGTATCGCCCGGTCACTGACAAGCCCTTCAACAGTTCCTTGAGCAGGAGGCTGTTGAAAATTTCCTTCATTGAACCCATGACTAGCCTCTCACTTCCAGATGTTCAAGGGCGACATCATCCAGGTGCCGACCACAACCAGCCATATCAGGCACAGCGGGATGAACACTTTCCAGCCCAGACGCATGATCTGGTCGTAGCGATAGCGAGGGAAGGTAGCGCGAACCCAGAGGAAGACGAACAGAACCGCCGAGATTTTCAGGAATAGCCACAGAATCCCATCCGGCAGGAAGCCCACCGGCGACAGCCAGCCGCCGAGAAACAGGATTGCGGTCAGCGTTGACACCAGGATCATGTTGGCATATTCGGCAAGGAAGAACACCGCAAAAGCCATTCCCGAATATTCAACGTGGAAGCCAACGATCTCGGATTCGCCTTCCGCCAGATCGAATGGCGCACGGTTGGTTTCGGCGACGACCGAGGTCAGATAAACAACAAACATCGGCAGCAGCGGCAACCAGTTCCACGACAGGAATCCCAGCCCCCGATCAACGAAGTAGCCCCGCCCCTGGCCGTTCACAATGTCGCCAAGGTTGAGGCTGTTCGAAACCATCAACACCACCACCAGCGCCAGCCCCATGGCAACTTCGTACGAAATCATCTGGGCTGCGGAGCGCATGCCCCCGAGAAAGGCATATTTCGAATTCGAAGCCCAGCCCGAAAGAATGATTCCATAGACGCCGATCGAGGTGATTGACATGATGTAGAGCAGGCTGGCGTTGACGTTCGCCAGGACCAGCGTGTCGTTGAACGGAACCACCGCCCAGGCGGCCAGCGCCGGCGCAAAGGCGAACATCGGCGCGAGCAGAAAGACGCTCTTGTCCGATCCGGTCGGGATGACCACTTCCTTTAACAACAGCTTCAGGCCGTCGGCGATCGGCTGAATCAGCCCCCAGGGACCGACACGGTTCGGGCCGATACGCACCTGCATCCAGCCGATGACCTTGCGTTCCCAGAAAGTCAGATAGGCAACGCAGAGCAGCAATGGCGCGATGATCAGAACGATCTTGAGCAGAACCCAGATCAGCGGAAATACCGACCCGAAAATCCCTTGCAACAATCCCTGCAGCGCATCGATCATCATGCACGCTCCACGTTGATCGCACCGAACATTTCACCCAGCGCTGCCGTCGTCACATGCGCTGCAGAGATGCGAACACAGCCCGCAGGTACCGTTTCGTCGGCCCTGGCGGTGAGAACAGCCTCGCAGCTCCCCTGACTGATACGTACCGGAGCCCCGTCGGTGACGACCAGCCTCGCCAGCGTTGCCGCATTCATGCGCGCCGTCGGAGCCACCGCATCACGCGTCTTCTGGAGTGACGGAGCGCGACGAGCAATCGGGTCGGCAAAATAGATCGGCACATCGGCAATGCGCTGCAACTCGCCAGTCGTCTCCGTCAGTGACAGGGAAACGCCGCTGACGCCGTTGTCCAGGCCGGCAACGAATGCGGCTCCTGCGGGAACCATTTCGTCTCGCACCTGCTCACTCGAATTCTGGTCGAAACCGGGTAGTGCCAGCAGATTGCCCAGTACGCGCAGCACTTTCCAGCCGGGGCGCGCATCGCCCAGGGGGCGAACGACACCGGTGAAACTCTGGATACGGCCTTCGGTGTTTACGAAGGACCCCGAAGTCTCGGTAAAGGGCGTGATCGGCAGCAGGACGTCGGCGTAGTCCCTTGCCGCGCCGTCGCTGAATGGCGTCAACATCACGACCAGTGCGGCGTCCTTGAGTGCGGCCATGGCCTGTTGCGGGTCGTGACAATCGAGTTCTGGTTCAAGGCCGAGCAGGATATAGGCCTTGCGGGGTTGAGCGAACATTTCGTAAGCGTTGAGCGCTGTCGGCAAAGCCTTCGCGACATACCCACCAACGCTATTGGCGGCCTCTCCGATGAAGCCACAGGTGGCACCTGTCAGCCGTGCGAGTTCGACGGCCAGGGCGTGCAGTTGCGCTGCCTGTGGATGTTGCTCGGCTGCATTGCCAAGGAAAACCGCCCGCTTCTCGCCTTCGAGCAGGCTCCTGGCGATCGCCTGGCTGGTCGCGCCAGGGTCGACCGACTCGAGTCCGGCTGGCACCAGCTCGCCTTTCAATTGTGCCGCCGCCTTGACAATCATAGCCATTGCCAGCGGCAGTTCAGCGGGAGAAACGGTCAGCTGCGCGTGCAAATTGATCAGCGAATCGTCGCCACTGGACGAAAGCAGGCTGACCTTGCCCCATTTCTTGGCCAACTGACGCAAACGCTGAGCGAATAGAGGATGGTCCTTGCGCAGGAAGCTGCCCACCACCAATGCTGCGTCGAGATCCTTGATTTCGGAGAGCTTGAGACCGAGCCAGGGAATGCCACCAAGCTTGCCATCGGCCGAAAAGTCACGACGCCGCGGACGAAAGTCGACGCTGCCCGATCCGAGAGCACGCGTCAGCTTCTGCAGCAGGTAGAGTTCTTCGAGCGTCGCCTGCGGCGAGGCCAGCGCTGCCAGCGCTGCTGCGCCGCTATTGCCGACGACATCCTTGAGGGCATGCGAAACGTAATCGAGGGCGACATTCCAATCGACTTCGCGCAGCGCCCCATCGACACGAATCATCGGCTTGCCGAGCCTGGCCGGAGAATTCAGCGCTTCGTAGGAAAAGCGTTCCTTGTCGGAAATCCAGCACTCATTGACGTCTTCGTTGTCACGCGGCAGAACGCGCATCACGACGTTGTTCTTGACCTGCACGGTCAGGTTGGCGCCAATGCTGTCGTGCGGACTGATCGACCGGCGCCGCGACAACTCCCAGCTCCGTGCCGAGTAGCGAAAAGGCCGGGAGGTCAGAGCACCCACCGGGCACAGGTCGATCATGTTTCCGGAAAGTTCCGAATCGACCGAGCGACCAACAAAAGTCGTGATCTCCGAGTGCATGTTGCGACTGGCCATGCCGAGTTCCATCACGCCGGCAATTTCCTGCCCGAAGCGAACGCAGCGAGTGCAATGAATGCAGCGTGCCATTTCCTGCATCGAGATCAGAGGACCGACATCCTTGTGGAAAACGACCCGTTTGTCTTCCTGAAAACGCGATGCGCCGCCGCCGTAACCGACCGCCAGGTCCTGGAGTTGGCACTCACCACCCTGGTCGCAGATCGGGCAATCCAGCGGGTGATTGATCAGCAGGAACTCCATCACGCCTTTCTGCGCCTTGACCGCCAGTTCGGAATGAGTGAACACCTTCATGCCGTTGGTGACCGGTGTCGCGCAGGCAGGCAGGGGCTTCGGCGCCTTCTCTACCTGCACCAGACACATCCGGCAATTGGCAGCGATCGAGAGCTTCTTGTGATAGCAGAAATGCGGGATATAGGCCCCCAACTGCTGTGCAGCATCCATGATGGTACTGCCATCAGGCACCTGTGCCATCTTGCCGTCGATTTCGATTTCCATCGTCTCGTACCCTAAACCGTTGCCATAAAGAAGCCACTGCCGGCACGCTGCACATCAACGGGCACGAGGCACTTCTTGTGTTCGATGTGGTACGAGAACTCGTCGCGATAATGTTTGATAAAGCTCTGTACCGGCATCGATGCGGCATCGCCAAGCGCGCAAATGGTGCGGCCCATGATGTTGGTGGTCACACTCTCGAGCAGTTCGAGATCATCGGGACGACCCTTGCCGCTCTCTATTCGATGCACCACCTTGTAAAGCCAGCTGGTTCCTTCACGGCATGGCGTGCACTGGCCACAGGATTCCTCGTAGTAGAAGAACGAGAGCCGCTCGAGCGCCTTCACCATGCAGGTCGTCTCGTCCATGACGATGACCGCGCCCGAGCCCAGCATCGAGCCCGCCTTGCTGATACCATCGTAGTCCATGGTGGCATTCATCATCATCGCCGCGGGAACGACCGGCGCCGAGGAACCACCCGGAATACAGGCCTTCAATTTCCGACCACCACGCATGCCGCCAGCCATTTCGAGCAGCGTGGCGAACGGTGTCCCAAGGGGAATTTCGTAGTTCCCTGGCCGGTTTACGTGACCCGAAACCGAGAATAGCTTGGTCCCGCCGTTATTCGGCTTACCGGCTTCGAGATAGGCCTCGCCGCCAAGATTCATGATGTAAGGGATCGAGGCAAAGGTTTCGGTATTGTTGATCGTGGTCGGTTTGCCATAAAGGCCGAATGAGGCAGGGAAAGGCGGCTTGAAGCGCGGCTGCCCCTTCTTGCCTTCGATCGATTCGAGCAGCGCAGTTTCTTCGCCGCAGATATAGGCACCGTAACCGTGATGCGCGAAGAGTTCAAAATTGAAACCCGAGCCCAGTAGGTCGGAGCCGAGAAAGCCAGCGGCTCGAGCTTCATCGAGGGCTTCCTCGAAGCGCTCGTAGAGTTCCCAGACTTCGCCATGGATGTAGTTGTAACCCCGTGCGGCGCCCATCGCGTAGCCGGCAATGACCATCCCCTCGATTACCGAATGCGGGTTGTAGCGCAGGATGTCGCGATCCTTGAAAGTACCGGGTTCGCCTTCATCGGAATTGCATACCACGTACTTATCCCCGGGAAAGGAACGTGGCATGAAACTCCATTTGAGGCCGGTCGGAAATCCGGCGCCGCCGCGACCCCGCAGAACCGACTTCTTGACCTCGTTGATGACCTCGCCCTGGGGCATCTTTTCTTCGAGAACTCGCCGTAGCGCCGAATAACCGCCACGCTTGACGTAATCCGCCAGGCGCCAGGCCTTGTCGCCGTCCAGACCGACGCTGAGCATTGGGTTGAGTGCACCGAGAATCGCCATTACTTGAGCTCCGCCAGCAGTTTGTCGATTTGCTCGGGATTCATCCAGCTGCACATGCGACGGTTATTGACGATCATCACCGGCGCGTCGCCACAGGCACCCATGCACTCACTCTCCTTGAGCGTGATCAGTCCGTCGGGAGTCGTCTCGTTGTAGCCGATTCCCAATTTTTTCTGCAGGTATTCGCCGGCATCGACTCCGCCGGTGAGCATGCATGGCAAGTTGGTACACACCGACACCTTATACTTGCCAACCGGCTTGAGGTCGTACATGTTGTAGAAGGTCGCCACCTCGTAGGCGGCGATCGGCGGCATGCCAAGGTAGTTGGCAACAGCCTCGATGGCTTCGCTGGAGAGCCAGCCCAGCTGTTCCTGCGCGATGGCGAGCGCCGCCATGACCGCTGACTGTTTCTGGTCAGCCGGGTACTTGGCAATTTCGCGATCAATTCTCTTGAGGGATTCTGAAGTCAACATCAGCGGTCAATCTCGCCAAAAACAACGTCCTGGGAACCAATGATCGTCACCACGTCGGCCAGCATGTGACCGCGCACCATCTCGTCCATTGCCGACAGGTGCACATAACCCGGAGGACGGATCTTCAAGCGATAGGGCTTGTTGGCACCGTCGGAAATCACGTAGATGCCGAACTCTCCCTTGGGGTGCTCGACCGCTGAATAGACTTCACCCTCCGGCACATGCATGCCTTCGGTACAGAGCTTGAAGTGGTGGATCAATTCTTCCATATTGGACTTCATCGCTTCGCGATCCGGCGGCGCAACCTTGTGATTGTCGGACATCACCGGACCCGGGTTCTGCCGTAACCAGTCGATACACTGTTTGACGATGCGGTTGGACTGGCGCATTTCTTCCATGCGGACCAGATAGCGATCGTAGGAATCACCGGTGACGCCTACCGGGATGTCGAAATCCATCCGGTCATAGACTTCGTAGGGCTGTTTCTTGCGCAGATCCCAGGCAATACCGGACCCACGCAACATCGGCCCGGTAAAGCCGCGCTGCAGCGCCCGCTCCGGTGAAACGATGCCGACATTCACCAGACGCTGTTTCCAGATGCGGTTATCCGTGAGCAGCGTTTCGTACTCGTCGAGCAACTTCGGAAAGCGACTCACGAAATCGTCGAGAAAGTCCAGCAGGGAGCCGCTGCGCACCTCGTTGAAGGGCTTGATCTGGGCGGCGCTCTTCCACTTCGACTCCTGATACTGTGCCATGCGATCAGGCAGGTCGCGGTAAACACCGCCCGGCCGATAGTAGGCGGCATGCATGCGTGCGCCCGAAACCGCCTCGTAGGCATCAATCAGGTCTTCACGCTCCCGGAAGGCATAAAGCACCATGGTCATCGCACCGACGTCGAGGCCGTGACAGCCGACCCAGAGCAGATGATTGAGGATACGGGTGATCTCGTCGAACATTACCCGGATGTATTGGGCACGGATCGGCACCTCGACATTCAACAGCCTTTCGATCGCCATGCAGTAGGCATGCTCGTTACACATCATCGACATGTAGTCGAGGCGATCCATGTAGGGCACCGACTGGATCCAGGTCTTGTTCTCGGCAAGCTTTTCGGTAGCGCGGTGGAGCAAGCCAATATGCGGATCGGCACGCATCACCACTTCACCGTCCAACTCAAGCACCATCCGCAGAACACCGTGCGCCGCCGGATGCTGCGGCCCGAAATTCAGGGTAAAGTTGCGCAGTTCAGGCATTGTCGACGTTCCCGTAGGTCGCTTCGCGAACGATCCGCGGCGTGATCTCGCGCGGCTCGATGGTCACCGGCTGATAGATGACCCGCTGCTGCTCCGGGTCGTAGCGCATTTCGACATAGCCTGAAATCGGGAAATCCTTGCGGAACGGATGTCCGATAAAGCCATAGTCGGTGAGGATGCGGCGCAAATCTTCGTGCCCTGGGAAAACAATTCCAAACAGGTCGAAAGCCTCGCGCTCGAACCAGTTGACACTGTTCCAGACCGAGGTAACCGAAGGCAGAGAGGGGAAATCGTCATCGGGCGCAAAGCAGCGAACGCGCAGCCGCCAGTTCCTGCTGATCGACAAGAGCTGACTGACCGCAGCGAAACGCCGCCCCTCTCGCTGCACGTTGCCATAGACCGAATAGTCGACGCCACAGAGGTCGATCAATTCTTCGAAACACAGTTCCGGCTCGTCGTGAAGAGTCTGCATCACCACCAGGTAGTCGGCGGCATCGACCTCGATGGTCACTTCACCGAGCGCCACCTTCAGGGATTTGACTCGATCACCGAGATGTTTCTGCAAATTCTGGCTAAGCGCTTCCAGCGTGGCGGACATGGCTCACTCTCGGTTGGTTGTTTTCAGCGGGCGATGGTACTGGTCCGACGAATCTTGTTCTGTAACTGAATCAGGCCGTAGATCAACGCCTCGGCAGTCGGAGGGCAACCCGGAACGTAGATGTCGACAGGAACGATCCGATCGCAACCGCGTACCACGGAGTACGCGTAATGATAGTAACCGCCACCATTGGCGCAGGAACCCATCGAAACCACCCAGCGCGGCTCGGCCATCTGATCGTAAACTTTGCGCATCGCTGGCGCCATTTTGTTGGTCAGAGTCCCGGCAACGACCATCACATCGGACTGCCGAGGGCTGGGGCGAAAAACGATTCCAAAACGGTCCAGATCATAGCGCGAGCAACCGGCATGAATCATCTCGATGGCGCAGCAGGCGAGCCCGAAGCTCATCGGCCAAATCGAACCGGTTCGAACGTAATTGATCAGCTTGTCGGCCGTGGTGGTGACGAAGCCTTCCTGAAGAATGCCTTCAATGCCCATCACTCACTCCCAATCCAGCGCGCCTTTGGCCCAGGCGTAGATGTAACCCACGACGAGGATGGCGATGAAGACCAGCATCTCGATGAAACCGAACCACCGGACCGAATCGGTCTGCGTGATTTCCTTGAAGATCGTCGCCCAGGGCAACAGAAAGGCCACTTCAAGGTCGAAAAGGATGAAGATGATGGCGATCAGGTAATAACGCACGTCGAACTTCATGCGTGCATCTTCGAAAGCCTCGAAGCCACACTCGTAAGGAGAGAGCTTTTCGCTGTCCGGGCGATGCGGCGCGACCACCAGGCCAGTCACGACGGGCGCAATACCAAAGGCAATGCCAATCAGTATGAAGACAAATACCGGGAAATAGCTTTCCAGCATGATCCGCCCCACAAGTGCTCATTTCAGACTTCAGCCACCCGACCGGATGGCTTCTCCTGGTGCCGACGATGAGACTCGAACTCATACGACCTAAGTCACTACCCCCTCAAGATAGCGTGTATACCAATTTCACCACGTCGGCACTACCACGGACAGCGGACGAGTCAACCGAGGAATCCTGCATCTCTCGCCGCCACCTTGAAACCAGATTACTTGGGAATATCCTTGGCCTTCGAATCGGGACCCGCCAGACCTGTTCCCTGCTCAACGCCACTCGCAGGCGGCGCTGAAACAGGCCTGGAGTTTACCGCATCCTGCATCACACTGCCAGTCGTTTTTGGTTTGCTCGATGCCAGATAGGCAAGCGACATGCTGGTCAAAAAAAACACCGTCGCCAGAACGGCAGTAGCGCGACTCAGGAAGTTGGCGGAACCGGTGGCGCCGAACAGGCTTCCGGAAGCACCGCTACCAAAAGCAGCGCCCATGTCGGCGCCTTTTCCGTGCTGAACCAGAACCAGGCCGATCACGCCGATCGCCGCCAGAATGTGCACCGCCAGCACCACAGAAAAAAGATAGTCCATATCACCTCTTGTTCGACCCAGCGCCGGACAGTCGCAGGCTGGAGCACGCCGAAAAAACCTGTGGAGTATAGCCAGTTTGAACCGTTCTGGTCAATTGCCCCGGAAGGAATGAAGGAATGG
>RRZU012642642.1_pt1 | contig 10259 bp, 6 predicted proteins | sample 2165561 | NCBI WGS metagenome assembly RRZU01 (sample SAMN10456909, study PRJNA506462) | wastewater metagenome | isolation source: wastewater sludge | place: USA: Moscow, Idaho | reverse complement strand
CCGCGGGTGGCTGCCGGACCGGTTGAAGGCCAGCTGAAAGAAGCGCCGGGTCTGGGGCTCGGTGCCGCCGTACATCAGCCGGGCAAACCCGCCTTCGGGGCGGTTGAACTCCTCCCGCAGGCGGGCCTCGAGAGTCTCCCACAGGGCCTCGGCGGCGGTATCGGTGAGCGCCTCGTCGTCTCCATCCTCCTCTTCGTCGGCGGGCTCGCAGACGGCGTCGAGGAGCGCCGCAAAGGCCCCGGCCACCGGCAGGGGCGCGTCGCTGTCACGCTCGCCGGGGGCCAGTTCGTGGAGCGCCTGGGCCACCAGCGCGAGGACACCGTCGGCCTGCCCGGCCTCCCGGGCCACGGCCTGGCGGAAGGCCTCGAAGACCTTGCGCGGGCGCCCCTGGGGCGGCAGGCCGGCATCGAGCCGCTCCAGCAGACCGGTGCGAAAATCGCGGCGGCGGTTGTCCAGCTCGCGGTACTGGCGGCGCAGCCGCGCGTCGAGGGCCTGCCGGTCCGCCGCGCCGGCCCGGCCGAGCTGGCGGTGGGCCGCCTGGACGGCCGTCCATTCGCCGTCGTGGACCTTGGCCTGGGCCCACGGCTCGCCGGCGTCGAGGGCCCGCAGCATCTGGCGCGCGTTGAGCAGGCGTTCGAGGGCCTGCAGCGGCAGCGTGAAGCGTCCGAACACCAGCACCTTCTCGCCGGCCCCGGTCACCGCCTCGATCGCCTCCACGGCCGCCAGCAGGGCCGGGTGCGCGTACAGCGGGTCGCCGTCGCCCTCGAAGGCGCCACCGATCACCTCCCGCCACCAGGCGGCCCGCCGGGCGCGCTTGGCGGCGGCGGGCGAGGCGGCCCTGGAAGCATCGATGGCGTCCGTCTCCCGCGGATCGTCATCGGCGTCGGCGGCGAGCGGGTCGTGGCCCTCCGCCGCATCGCGCCGCACCTGGTCGATCAGGGTCGCGATGCCGTGGCCACTGCCCAGGGTCAGGCGCAGGCGCTTCGAGAAGGAATCGTCGCTCCCCCGCGAGACCATCGACAGGGCCTCGGCCGCGCACACTGCCTGCTTCCAGGCCGGGCCCAGGTGGAGGGTGTCCACGGCAACCTCCCGCTCCTCCCGGTAGGCGTGGAAGGGCAGCCCGGTGTGCGCCGCGAAGGCCTGCACGGCGGCCACCTCGCGCTTGTCCCGGCGCAGCAGGAAGCGCGTCAGCGCGGTGTGGAAGGCTTCTGCAACGGTGCGGAAGGCTTCCCGCGTCGCGCGGCTGTCCGGCGACTGGCGCACCTGCTGGCAGGCCTTGGCGTAGCGGTCGAAGATGTCGCCGTCGGAGCCGGAGAGCCCCGACGGGTTCACGCCGATGCGCCGCAGCGTATGGCGCCACTGGCCCACGTCGAGTTCCACCGGGGTCGCCGTCATCGCCAGGTGGCGCATGGTCTTGCCCGCCAGCACCACGCCGTCGAGGATGCGCGCCAGGCCGCTGTCGTGGCCGCGGCTCTTGTGGGCCTCGTCGATGATCACCAGATCGAACACCCCCAGGCCGAGCCCGACGACCCGCTCCAGGTCGGGCCGCAGCCCCTCGTGGCGCCGGTAGCTGGCGCCGTCCAGCGCCGCCGGCCAGTGGATGCGGGTGACGAGCTCATCCAGCAGGCTGACGGCCGGGTGGTCGCGCTGACCGGCGGGCCGGCCGGGGTCCCGCAGGGTGCCGACGGCGTCGACGATGCTGCGGGCGGCGCCCTGCACCCAGCTGTCGTCGAGCTTCTGGTGGCGCCACAGCAGGCTGTGGGGATGGGCGGCCCGCCGCGCGTGGGCGTACACCGCCGGCAGCAGCGCCCAGCGCCAGGGGTCGCAGCCGGGGCCCAGCTTCCAGCGGGTGAAGGTGTGGGACAGCAGCACGACGTCCTGCTCGAACCACGGCGTCTCCGGGGAGCCGTCCGGCGCCCACACGGAGAGGTACTGCCACAGGGTGCGCAGCAGGTCGGGGGCCGCCACGCCGCCATCGCGCAGCTCGGCGCGCCACTGGAAGCCCAGCCCCGGCGGCACCAGGATCACCCCCCGCCCGCCGCCGGCGGTCACGCTGCGGGTCAGGGCCACCGCGATGCGGGTCTTGCCCATGCCCACCTCGTCGGCGATCACCACGCCGTTCTTGGGCAGCCGCGCGGCGATGCCCCGCAGGCTCGCACACTGGCCGTCGTTGAGGGGCCAGCCCGACCGGCCCTGTGCTTCGGCGAGGGCCTCCAGCTCCCGGCCCACCGCCATCCATCCCTTGAAACGCTGCTTCATCGCACCCCCGCTCCAATCACCTGCAGGGCCGCGACACCCCACTTCTCCTCCACCCGCGCCAGCAGCGCCGCGTACATCGCCCCCTCCGGCGAGTCATCCGCCTCGGCAAAATCCGGCCGGAAAGCCTCGCCCCGCAGCGGACTCAGGGGGTTGAGCCCGAGCGTCCGGAAGTAGTCCACCACCGGGCTGTCGGCGATCCGGGCCAGGGTCTGCTCCAGGCGGGCGCACCAGGCCGGCCAGTCGGCGCGGGCCAGGGCGGTCTGCTTGGCGGCGATGTTCTCGACGAGCTCCATCATCTGGCGCACCGGATAGGGCGCCACGCCGCCGGCGCCGCCACCTCCACCGCCCCCGTCGTCATCGTCGTCATCATCGCCGCCGGGGCCGTCGTCGGCACCGGGCGGCGGGTCGTCGTCGGGGGCGGCGGGAAAGCCCATCAGCGCCCACCAGGCCTCCTCGAAGCCGAGGGTGGCCAGCTCGGCGGCGGCGAGCCGGCCGAACTCGTCCATCACCGGCACCAGGCACTCCCGCTCCCGGCCGGCGTCCTGCCAGCGCAGGCGCACCTGGCGCGGTTTCGGCGCCGGCCACAGGAAACCGTCGGCCAAGCGCGCGCAGGGCGTGCCCGCGGTGTCGAGCACGGCCAGCCCGTCGGGCACCGCCTCCTCCGCCTGCAGCAGGCCGTCCGTCCCGCGGGTCGTCCACGTCAGCCAGGCCAGCGGCGGGGCCACGTGGGCCTCGCCCGGCGCGGGCATGTCGGGGCCGGCGGCGGGGGGCGCGTCGGCGTTGAAATCGTCGTCCCACTGCAGGGGCAGCAGGTTGGTGACCAGCGTCGCCGGGGCCTGCCGCCCGCCCCGGGGCCACTCGAGCCCGCCGGGCGCGAAGACCACCCCGGCCTCCAGGTTGCCGCCGTGGGCCGACATCGGGCTGGCGAAGCCCGGGCCGGTGAGGTTGCCGGAGCCCAGATACACCCACGCGGCCGCGCAGGCGGCCGAGTTGCTGCGCTCCCGGGCGCTGAACAGGAACTTGGCGTGAAGGCTGCGCCGGGCGTGGCGGCCGAAGACCGCCTCCATGGCCGCCGCCGGCCGTACCGACCAGCCGGCCTCACCGATCGCCCCGACCGCGCCGGCTACCCCCTGGCAGGCCAGCGGGTTGACGAACACGTCGATCATCGCCGAGGCCGTCAGCAGCCCCGCCCCGCGGAGAGCTGCGACGATGGCCGCGAGCACCGTGGGCACCTGGTCGGCACGGGCATCCGCCGCCGCCTCGAAAAAGCCCGAGCCCAGCGCCAGGTAGTTGCGGGCCCCGTCGCCCGCCTCGGCCCGCAGCAGCGGCACCAGCTGGTCGAGGAACGAGCGCCGGCGGTTGTCGATGAAACGCGCCCGCGGGCCGGCCACCGCCACGCAGCGGGCAACCCAGGCGGCCAGGCTGTCCCGCGCCGCCACCGTCTCGCTGTGACGGCGCGTGCGGCCGGCGTCGAGCAGGCGCAGGTCGAACAGGCCCTGCAGGAAATCCAGCAGCCCCCAGGCGGCCTTCACGTCAGCGCAGCGCGCGGCGAGGTCGCCATCGTCGGGGGCGGCCAGCTCGGCGGCATCGATGTCGATGGACCAGGCCAGATCCAGGCTCTCCTCAACCGTCTGGCGCGTCCAGTTGCCGGTGGACACGATCAGCCGCAGCCGCCAGGCGTCCTCCCCCGGCCCGCGGAAACCCAGCAGCGCGAACTTGGCGTGGAGCAGCCGGAACGGCCGCGCGTCGGCCCGGCGCAGCGGCAGATGGGCCAGCCCCGGCACCTCCACCGGGCTCAAGGCCGGCTGGGCCGGATCGAGGATCAGCGCCAGCGACACACGGCCCCGGTGGGCGCGCTGGGCCGCGGTCTCCAGCGTGAAACGCTCCAGCGCCTGGTCGAGGAAGTCGGCATCGGCCGAGTAGCCGCACAACCAGCCGAACATGCCCCGATGCTCCGGCGGCGCGTCGAACAGCTGGGCCAGGGACGGCGGACACAAGGGTTTGTCAGCCATGGGCGACCTCCCCGGTGGCGGGCTGCAGCCAGGCCTCCAGCAGCCCGTCCACATCGAGGCCGAGCCACCACAGGTTATGGATGCGGTGGGAGATGCCCGCCGGCCACGCCGGATCATCGGCCGGTGGTGCATCGTCGGGGGCCGCCGTGGCATCGGCGGCGCCGTCGGCCTCCCCCACCCTGCCGCGGAAGGCCGGGCCCGGACAGGCCTGGTCGCCCAGCCGGCGCAGGATGCGCCCGTCCCGGTCGAGCAGATGGCCGAGCACCTCGGCGTCAAGCGGCGCGATGCATTCGGTGCAGAAGCGCGTCGCCTCCCGGGCCGGGTGGCAGGCCTTGAGGAAGGCCGCCGCCGCCTCGCGCAGCGTGGCCAGCCCGGCCTGGACGGCCCCCGGCAGCGGGCCGCCGATCGCCACCCGACGCTCCGGCGTGTCGATTTCCTGCTCCAGCGCGTCGAGCACCGCCAGGGCCGCGTCGCGGGCGAGAAAGAACAGCGCCCCGGCGTGCAGGTCGGCCCAGTGGGCGGCCTGGGTGATCTCCGCCGGGCGCGCCTCCCACGCCACCGGCGGCGCCCCCCGGCGCCGCGCACGCACCCAGCGCAGCGCGTCGCCGCGGCGGGTGCGGTCGTCCGCCGCCTCGCCGGCGGCGCCCTGTTCGAGCCGGGTGTGCAGCAGCTGGCGGGCCCGGGGCGGCAGGGGCAGCACCGGCGCCAGCCCGCGGTAAACGGCGTCGGTGTTGACCTGGTCGGTCTCGCCGCACACCCACAGCGCGAGGTGCTCCACCAGCTCGCGCCCGAAGGGGTGGCAGTCCGCGACGACGGCGTCGATGAAGGCCGCGCCGTCGGCGTTGCACGCAAAAGCGCTGAAGCGGCTGCCCGTCGCGTCGGCAAAGCCCAGCGCCGGCAGCGCACTGACGGTGGCCATGCGCATCGGCTGCGAGACGTAGAAGCCTGGCTGGCTCACGCTGCGGAAGCTCAGGTCGGTCTTGCCGGCGAGCAGGGTGGTGCCGCGCACGCGGCCCTCGCCGGCGCGCAGCCCGCCCCTGATGGCCAGCCAGCAGCCCAGGGCCTCGATGGCGTTCGCCACCGCGATCTTGCCGGCGCTGCTGCCCCGCTCGGCGGCCCGCTCGGCGACCCGCAGGCCCAGGGTGGCCAGATACAGCTGCCGGCCGAACCACACGTTGCCGAGCCCGGGCACCGCCCGCTCGTTGAAATGCCGCGTGGTGGCGGCCAGTTGCAGCGTGCGCACGCGGCGGACGCTTTCGATGCTGCCGGGGCCCAGGATGCCCCATGTGAAGTTCATTGCGCTGCTCCTCCGGATAGGGCCGGCATGGACCCCGTGAACACAGGGTCTTACGTCCTCGGCACGGCGCCCTTTAGCCGTGTCGATGGCGCCAGCTTACGGCCGGGTACGACATAGCCTGTCGTGCCGGACTGCTTCAATGCGCCCTGTCACCCCCCTGGAGATCGCCATGACCGCCAAGAAAACCCCGCCCCTGTCGTCCCGGGCGCTGCTCGCCAAGCTCGGGATCGACGAAGCCGCCCCCGAGCTGCTGCTCTTCGACGACGAACCCCTCGGCTCGCCCCTCGACAACCTGGCCGCGGCCCTGCGCGAGCGCTTCGAGGGCCTCACCCACTCCCACAGCCTGCGCCCCGGCGACGTGGTGAGCTGGAAGCCCGGCCTGCGCAACCGCCGCTGGCCGAGCTACGGCAAGCCGGCCATCGTGGTCGAGACCTTCGCCACGCCTGTGTACGACGGCGAGACCAACTCCGGCAGCCCCTACTTCCGCGAACCCCTCGACGTGGCGCTCGGCGTCTTCGTGGAGGACGGCGAACACCGGGGCGACTTCCTGGTGTGGCACGTGGACAGCCGCCGCCTGCAACCCTTCACCGACGGAGGCTGCTGAAAATGGCCCGCACGTCCAAGACCTCGCCCTGGCGCCGGGATTTCGCCACCGTTCCCGCCGAAACCCGCCGCGCCGGCCGCTACGCCCTGCAGATGCTGCGGGGGCAGCCGGCCCTGCTGCGCCGCCTCGCCGACAGCGACTTCACCGCCGCCCTGTGGGCCCTGTGCCTGCCGCTGCTCGACCCCGCGGTGCTCGCCCGGCTGGAGGCCGAGTGGTCCGCCAGACGCAACATCGACGACGACGACGATGACGACGGCGACGACGGGCTGCCGGCCTTCCTGCTGAGCCCCGACCGCCGCCACCTGCGCGGCCCGCGCGGCCGCCGGGTGCGCGCCTTCCTGGCCGACGCGCTGGCCCGGGTGCCGGAGGGCGTGTACGCGCGCCTCGCCCGGCAGGACGGCAGCCGCCCGACCCACCCGGGGGTGGCCCTGATCGCCGAGTGCGCGGGCCTCGATGCCACCGAGACCGCGGTCCTCGACTTCATCGACAAGCGCGTGCAGATGCCGGTGTTCAGCACCCTCCTGCGGGAGACCGGCAGCAACGGCCTGCGCGACAACCTCGCCAACCTGGCCGCCGCGCTGGACACCCCGGCAACAAGCCTGAAGCAGGTCTTCGGCCGGGCCGGCACCCTGCGCCAGCTCGGCCTGATCCGGCCGCCGCGGGCGCGGGAAGACCTGGAGGATTTCTGCGGTGCCGAGGATCTCCTCAACGAGATCCTCCTCACCGCCCCCGAGACCCGTGCCGACCTGCTGGCGATGATCGTCGAGCCCGTCGCACCCTCGCCATGGACGCTGGCCGACTACCCCCACCTGGCCGACGCCGGCGAACGCCTGCGCCGCACGCTCGGCCGGGCCGCCGGCGCGCGGGCGGCGGGGGTCAACGCGCTGCTCTACGGCCCGCCGGGCACCGGCAAGACCGAGTTCGCCCAGGCCGTCGCCAGCGCCGCCGGGCTGGTGGCCTGGCGGGTGCGCACGGGGGACGACGAAGGCGAGGGCCTGTCGCGCCGCGGCCGGCTGTCCGCCTACCTGCTGCTGCAGCGCCTGCTGCGCGGCCGCGACGACAGCCTGGTGATCTTCGACGAGGTGGAGGACGCCTTCGGCGGCGGCGACAACCTCCTGCTCGCCCTCTTCGGCAAGCCCTCGGGCAGCCCCCACGGCGACAAGGGCTGGATGAACCGGACCCTCGAGGAGAACCCCCTGCCGGCGATCTGGATCACCAACGACACCCGCGGCATGGACCCCGCCTTCCTGCGGCGCTTCCTGCTGCCGGTGGCCTTCACCACGCCGCCCCGGGCCGTGCGCCGGCGGATGGTCGAGCGCCACCTGGGCGACACCGCGGTGCCCGCCGCGCTGCTCGACGAGCTGGCCGCCGACGAAGCCCTGGTGCCGGCCCAGTTCGGCGCGGCCCGGCGGCTGCTCGATCTGCAGCCCGACCACGACCCGGCCGACGCCCTGCGCGGCGGCATCGCCGCCACCCGGCGCCTCCTCACCGGCCGCGGCGTGCCCCGGCGGCGCCAGCCGGCCACCGAATTCGACATCGGCTGCCTCAACCTCGCCGGCGGCATCGCCCCGGCGCGCATCGCCGACGCGCTGCTGCGCACCGGCCAGGGCCGGCTGTGCTTCTACGGCCCTCCGGGCACCGGCAAGACCGAGTTCGCCCACATCCTGGCCGACGCCCTCGGCCGCGAGCTGGTGGTGCGGACCACCGCCGACCTGGTGTCGAAATACGTGGGGGAGACCGAGCAGCAACTGGCCGCGCTCTTCGACGGCCTCGACGCCGAACACAGCGTTCTGTTTCTGGACGAGGTGGACAGCCTGCTGCGCGACCGACGGCTGGCCCGCCACAGCTGGGAAACCACCCAGGTGAACGAGCTCCTGCAGCAGATCGAACGCTTCCCGGGGATCTTCATCGCCGCCACCAACCTGATGGACGGCCTCGACCCGGCGGCGCCGCGGCGCTTCGACTTCAAGCTGCACTTCCGCCCGCTGACACCGGCCCAGCGCCTCCGGCTGTTTGCCCGCGAAGCCCTCGGCGAGGGGGCCATCGAGACCATTCCGCCGCGCCTCGCCCGCACGCTGGAGGGGCTGGACGGGCTGACCCCCGGCGACTTTGCCAACGTGGTGCGCCAGCGCACGCTGCTCGGCGAGAGCCTGTCGCCGGAGGACTTCCTGCGCCGGCTGATGCAGGAATACCGCTGGAAGGCCGCCGGCGGGCTGCACCCGGCGGCGGCCTGACGGCACGCCCGGCCAGGTGGCGCGCCGTCAGGCCGGCAGCGGGCCGGGGACCTTCACGACCCGCGCCAGCTGGCGGGAGACGCGCTGATGCAGGCGTTCGGTGGCCCGCTCGATGGAGCGCTGGATGTTGCTCCCCAGCTCCTCGATGACCACCGCCGAATGCCCCTTCAGCGTGAGGGCGATGCGGCACAGCTTGTCGACGCCGCCACGGTCCGCACCGTTGATGTCAAGCAGGCGGACCGATGCCCCTTCGATGCGATCGGCGAAACAGGAAAGCGCGACGTCGAGCTTCCGGGTGGCAAAGCGACGCAGCTGGGCTGCGCCCGGAAGACCGACGACCTTGATGTGAACTCGCATGCGATGCTCCTGTAAAGCTCAGCAAAGGTGCTGCACGGGCGATACTCTAGACCACGCAATCGATTCGGGATATCCGTATATTTCGCGGGTTTTATCAGTTTATTCCGAAGCTTTGCGCGCACCGCCCGCCGCGCCCGAGGCCGGGACGAGGCTCGCCCACCACAGCCGTGCCCGCATCCCGAGGGCGGTGGTGTAGCCCACCGCCACCGTGCGCAGCCGGCCGTCGGCGTCGATCACCGCCAGCGCCGGCACGCCGGCGAGGCCGTAGCGGCTGGCGATCGCGCCACTCTCGTCCACCACCGTCGGCCAGGCCAGCCCGCGCTCGGCCAGCACCCGGGCCACCTCCGCCGGCGAGCCGGACTGCATCGCCACGGTGAGCACCGGCCAATCCCCGGCGAGGCTGGCGACGCTGCCCTGCTGGGCCTTGCAGATCGGGCACCAGTCGGCCCAGAAATACACCGCCACCGGCCGGCCGGGGTGATCCGCGCGCCAGGCCGCGAGCCCCATGGCTCCGCCCGTCGCCAGCGGCCCGGCAAAATCCGGCGCCGCGCCGAAGGGCACGTGGCGGGTCTGCCACAGCTGCACGGCCACGATCACCAGCACGATCAGCGCGGCGTCGAGCGCCCAGCGCAGCCAGCGGTGGCGTTCGACGGGTTTCGGCGGATGGGGGTCGGGAGCAGACATCGGACGTCCGGTTCGGGTAACAGATGGCGCGAGCTTACCCCGCCGGCCGGGCGGCCTCCACGGCCTTTTCAGGATTCGCGATTAGCTTCGTCATTTTTCTTGGTTCGCCGCGGCGGGCGCTGTCCCTAGACTCCACGCCATCCCCCGACAATCAAGGACATAACGATGCGCTCCCCCCTCAAGCCCCGCCTCGCCCGCAGCCTGCTGGCCGCCCTGCTGTCCGTCGGCCTCGCCGGCCAGGCCCTCGCCGACGTGACCCTGCTCAACGTCTCCTACGACCCGACCCGCGAGCTGTACCAGGACTTCAACGCCGCCTTCGCCAAATACTGGAAGAACCGCAGCAACGAGACGGTCACCATCAAGCAGTCCCACGGCGGCTCCGGCAAGCAGGCCCGCTCGGTGATCGACGGCCTGGAGGCCGACGTGGTCACCCTGGCCCTCGCCTACGACGTGGATGCCCTCCACGAGAAGGGCAAGCTGATCCCCGCCGACTGGCAGAAGCGCCTGCCCCACAACGCCGCGCCCTACACCTCGACCATCGTGTTCCTGGTACGCAAGGGCAACCCCAAGAAGATCCGCGACTGGAACGACCTCGCCAAGCCCGGCATCGAGGTGATCACGCCCAACCCCAAGACCTCCGGCGGCGCCCGCTGGAACTACCTGGCCGCCTGGGGCTACGCCCTCAAGCAGCCGGGCGGCAACGACGCCACCGCCGAGGACTTCGTCAAGAAGATCTTCGGCAACGTCAAGGTGCTCGACTCGGGTGCCCGCGGCTCCACCACCACCTTCGTCGAGCGCGGCATCGGCGACGT
>RRZU012575403.1_pt1 | contig 10259 bp, 5 predicted proteins | sample 2165561 | NCBI WGS metagenome assembly RRZU01 (sample SAMN10456909, study PRJNA506462) | wastewater metagenome | isolation source: wastewater sludge | place: USA: Moscow, Idaho | reverse complement strand
ACACGCTGCACACCGACAGCGGTGTTGATAACCATGGGCCAGATGGAGCAGATGAAGATGGTCCAGATGGCGGCCGGGTTCGCCCCCTTGAACACCAGCAGGCCAATCGGCAGCCAGGCCAGCGGCGACACGGGACGCAGCAGGCTGATCAGCGGATTGAACATGCGCGAGAGAAAGTTGAAGCGCCCGATCAAAAAGCCTGCCGGAATGCCCACCAGCGCCGCCAAGCCAAAACCCAGCGCCACGCGCTGCAGCGACGACAGCACGTTCCAGCCCACCCCCTGATCGTTGGGGCCGTTGCGATAGAACGGATCGCGAAAAACCTCGACCGCCTGCGTCCATGTCTCTGCCGGGGTGGGAATACTGTGGCCCGTGGTGCTGGAGACGATGGACCACAAGCCCACCAGCAGCGCCAGCCCCAGCAGCGGCGGCAGCACCGAGCCCATCAGTCCTTCAGCACGCTGGCGCCAGCGGCTGGGTGGAAACACAACGGGCGCAACGGCTGCAGCAGATGCCGCTTTGGGTTTTGATTCTTTTTTCACTGTAACCCTTGCAGGTTCTGCGCTATCAGCTATCTCTTTGGAAGCATTCAAGCGTGCATCGTTGGCCGCCTGTATGGCCAGTTGCGGATCATGGGGAGGATCCAGTTCAAGACGGGATGGAAGTGCGGCACTGACCATGGTGAATCTCCTTGGGGGTGTCGGCCTCAGGCCTTGATCTTGAAACTGTCGGCGTACTGGGCGGGGTTCTTGCCATCCCACACCACGCCGTCCATCAGCTTGCTGCTGCGCAAGGCATCCTTGGGCACGTTCACCTTCAGCTGGCTTGCCGCCTGCGTGTACAGGTCAATGCGGTTGATCTGCTTGGCCACGGCCAGATAGTCGGGATGACTCTTGAGCAGGCCCCAGCGCTTGTGCTGGGTCAGGAACCACATGCCATCCGACAGATAAGGGAAGTTCACCGCACCATCGTTGAAGAACTTCATGTGGTTGGGGTCGTCCCAGGTCTTGCCCAGACCGTTCTGGTAGCGCCCCAGAATGCGCTGATTGATGGCGTCCACGCTGGTGTTGATATACGACTTCTGGGCCACGGTCTCGGCCATCTTCATCTTGTTTTGCAGGCTGGCATCAATCCAGCGGCTAGCCTCCAGAATCGCCATCATCACGGCGCGGCAGGTGTTGGGATTTTTGTTGGCAAAGTCGCCCGTGGTGCCCAGCACTTTTTCGGGGTGGTCCTTCCAGATGTCCTGCGTGGTGTTGGCCGTGATGCCTATGCCGTCCATGATGGCGCGATGGTTCCACGGCTCGCCCACGCAAAAGCCGTCCATATTGCCCACGCGCATATTCGCCACCATCTGGGGCGGCGGCACGGTGATCAGTTTGGCACCTGACAGCGGGTTGATGCCTGCCGCCGCCAGCCAGTAGTGCATCCACATGGCATGGGTGCCGGTGGGGAAGGTGCTTGCAAACGTGTATTCGCGCTTTTCCTTGGCCATCACTTGGGCGAGGCTTGCGCCATCCACAGCGCCCTTGTCAGCCAGCGCTTTGGACAGGGTGATGGCCTGACCGTTGTTGTTCAGGTTCATCAGCACCGCCATGTCTTTTTTGGGGCCACCAATGCCCAGATGCAGGCCGTAGACCAGTCCGTACAGCACATGGGCAAAGTCCAGCTCGCCATTGACCATTTTGTCGCGCACGCTGGCCCAGCTCGCTTCCTTGCTGGGGACGATCTTCACGCCGTATTTCTGATCGAAACCCAGCACCGACGCCATGACCACGCTGGCGCAATCCGTCAGCGGGATAAAGCCAATCTTGACTTCCTTCTTCTCGGGGACATCCGAGCCCGCAGCCCAGACGCCGTGGTGACCTAATGCCCCATAGAGTGCGGCACCGCCTGCAACGCGCAGAAAGTCTCTGCGGCCAGACTCCTGAGAAAGAACTGGGGATGGGAAAAGGCGCTTGCTCATGAGAAAACTCCATCAAGAATCGTGGTGAAGGCGATCCGGAAAACAAAACGGCGTCCTTCCCTCCTCGGATGAGAGGAGAAAAGGACGCCGTTGTCCCAGGTCACTCGTAATAACGCTTTAAGCGCGACCGCCTTTGGTCTGCTTGACATCAACAGTCATGCACAAACCGTGCCAGACCTTTCGCACTCGAAAGAAAACGACTTGCGCCCGATTTCAGCCCGACTTTGGTGCGCCGCAACAACCCATGCGACCCCATGCTACGAATTGGTGCTGCCAGGCAGCAGATCTACCGTCGCCAGAATGGCCTCGGCCACATCCAGCATGCGCCGGTTCTGGTTCATGGCTGTCTGACGGATCAGCTTGTAGGCATCGCCCTCGCTGAGCTGGCGGTAGTTCATGAGCACGCCCTTGGCGCGTTCTATGGTCTTGCGCTCCTTCAGCGTGGAGCGCGCCTTGTCGATCTCGGTCTGCATATCCTGCAGCCGGGCTGCCTGCTCCTGCACCAGTCCCACAATGCTTTTCTCCAGCTGCAGCCCATAAGCACCTTCGGCAGGCAGGGCCACGCCAGACTGCGCGGGACTGAGGATAAAGGCCGCGGCAGCCTCTGCGCGAGTCGCAGGCGCCAGCATGGACTCCAGCAGTGCCTGCTGCTGGGCCAGGGCCGCGCCCGCCTGGTCGAGTTTCTTCAGGCATTGCGCCTGAAGCTCCAGCGCCAGAAATGCCTCAATCTGGTGCATGGCATCCAGCCGGCTGGAGCAGGCTTCAAACCAGGGCAAACTCAAGCTGCCATCCAGAGGTGCGCCATGCCCTGCCGTGCAGCCGATGCGGCGCAGGCGCTCGATCACCGTCATATCGGGACAGCTGCCGCACTGCAGTTGCCAGCGCTCTGCGCCAGCCTCGCTGGCGAAATCCGCAAACACCTGAAAGCAGCGATCCTGCGATTCGATCAGATGCAGCCAATGGCGCTGGCGCTCCGGCTTGCTGATGCCGCTGGTAAAGGCCGCAGCCCCCGTCGCACGTTCCTGTCCCGCCAGTTCCTTGCCCTGCATGAAATGAAACAGCGCCACCAGCAGTCTTGCGACATCGGGATCGCTGGCACTGTCTGCCGCCTCGAACACCACGGTCAGGCAGGCGGCAATCATGCGGATCAACGCCTGCGTGCAATCCTCAGCGCTCAGCTCCAGCGCATCGCGCTTGCGGCGCAGCAAGGGCAAAGCCTCGAAGCCCTGCAGCGCATTGGCAATCGCATTAAACAGACGCGCCCCGTGCGCGCCCGGGGAGCGCTCTCCCAATGCCTCCAGCACCCCGCAAACGCGGGCCATGGCCTCGTCCACCTGCGGCAGATGGGCCTGCAACACCTGCTGCGCCTGTGCCCCGCCGCTGGCCAGAAAGATATTGGACAGCCCGCGCTCCTTCTGCAGCGCGTGGACGAGCTCGGACATGCTGGCCACCAGCGTACTGGCGCGGCTGATCTGCTCCAGCTCGGCCATCTCGCTTTGCCGAGCCGCCACCAGATAGTGCAAGGGCGTTTTCATGGGGTAGTGCTTTTCGTCATGCTTATGCTCGAGAAAAGCAGCACGATTCATGCCATCTCAGCCCCTGCGCAGACCTGCCCTCTCCCAGCCACGATCGACCGCAAGACCCAGAGCAATTCCTGCCGCATAAGCCACCAGATCCAGCGGATCAAAACCATTGCCCAGAACCAGATACGCCAGCTTGTTGGCGCGCAGGGCCTGCATCCACGGGGCTTGGTAGAGCTGCAGAAACTCGATGGCAAAGGCGATCACCAGCGACCAGCTCGCCAGCCGGGTCCGCGTGATGGCGGGCCGCACCCAGGCCACGCACAGCAATACCACCCATGCCCAGAGCGCATCACCGGGGTAATTTCCCAGCACCGCAGGGAACGGCACATAACCCCGGCGAGAGGCAAGGCCGATGGCGATGACCAGCAGGATAAGAATCGCCAGCCAAAAACGGGAGCGACGGAACTGAGCAGCAGTGTTCAAAGGCATCTGGCAGAAAAAAGAAGATCAATCGTTGGGGCATCAGTCGTTCGAGCGACTTTAGAGCAGCACCAGCCCCGGTGGCAGGCTGTCGCCCAGACTGCGTTTCTGGTCCTCGGCCTGCATCTGCACCACCTGCTCGACCATGGCGATCCAGCGCTCGGGGGCTCCGCTGCTGCGCATCTTCTCCAGCACCTGCGCGCGTACCTCATCAGGCAGGTCGCGGGCGCGATCGCCGGTCATTCGCGCCATTTGCACGACAGCAAACATAGCAGTCTCGTTCTTGCGCCAGTCCTGCGCCAGCGTGGCATTGAGAAACTCCTGCGCTGCCTCGGGCGGCATGACCCGATGCGCATTCGCCGCCAACGACTGGCGTGCCGCCAGACGGCCTATGGCCCACCAGGTCTGCACGGTTTCATCCGGGCGTTTCAGGCGCTGCAGCATCCACTGACCCATTTCCTGGCGGTACTGCCAGGGCACGGCCTCCATGGCGGCGAACAGGCGCAGCATGTCGTCGTAACTGCCGTGGCTGGTCTTGCCGCCGGATCTTGTGGTCTGCTGCACGGCCTTTTGCATCTGGTCGGCCACGTCTTCCAGCAATTCCATCTGCTGGGCCTCGTTCAAGCCAGCGGCCACGCGGCGCCAGAACACCCACCACTCCGTCCAGTTGGCAGACTCTTTGGCGTGACCCAGCCCTGCAGCGTACAGCGCCCAGACCTGGGTGATGCGCCAGCCATCCAACTCGGCCCCCACGCCGGGGCGCAGACACCAGCCTGCGAGGTTGAGCCACACACGCTCATGGTCGGCCGTGCGGCGGCGGCGTTTGGCACGGCTCAGCAGCGCATCAAACAAGGCGCGCAGCAGGCCCACATCCCAGCTATCGCGGGGGCCCAGAATTTTCTCCAGCGACGGGCGCAGCTGGCGCACTTCCTTGCCGGTGACTTCTTGTGCCTGCGCGCCAAAAATACGGTCAATCAGCGCCACGGCTTCTGGCAGTTTGGCGGCCAGAGAATTCAAGCTTTTTTGGCCCTCTGCGCTTGATGCATCTGCGCTGACAGCTATGGTTTCTGAAGAAACCGCACCGCGCACAGCAAAAGGCAGCAACCAGGACTGCGCAGCATCCTGCACCGCCACGCAACGCACTTCCAGCGTGCCCACCTCACTCATGCAGGCCTGCAACTGCACTTCGACCTGCGCAGCGGCCACGCCTTCCGGCGCAGGCAGCACGGTCGCCAGCGGCGGCAGCTCTACCCAGCCATCACCCATCAGCGGCGCAATCTGCCCGGCCTGCACGGGGGCGTGGCTCTGGCTGTTGGCCAGCAAATTAAAGCGCACGGCCTGCCCCAGCTTGAGGGCAAAACGCCGCCCGGAAAGCACGATGCGCACGCCCTCTTCCGTGCCGCGTGGCAGCAGGCAAAGGCCTTGGGGTGGTTCGCCTTTTTTGCCCGGCAGCAGCAACCAGTAGCTGCGCGCTGCGCCGCCGCCAATGTGCGGAATACTATTTTTGATAGCTGCTGGCGCTTTCTGTGCTTGCGCTGCGGGCTGATTTACTTCTGATGCAGCTTGCCGCTCAGCCTGCACCCGTGCCAGCCCATAGGCCGCTGCGCCACGGGCCACGGCCCAGTCAGGATGCGGGTTGTGCAGCACCCGTACGGGGCTGCCGCGCCAGCGGCTGAGCAAGTCGGTCAGCCGCTCAACCAGCGCATGGGCGTGAAATACGCCGCCATTGAGCAGCACGGTATCTGGCAGCGCGCCGCCCGCCTGCAAACTCAAAAATTGCGCCAGATGGCGGCTGATGGCGGCATCGGCCGGGTACGGCAGGCCAAAGCCGCGCAGCGCGCCTTGGCGCTTGCTGGGCAGATCAGTGATCTGAGCGGGCGGCAAAAAGCCTTCAACCACCTGCTGCTGTACCTGCCCACGGGTCAGCGTGGCCGTCTGCGTGGCGGCCAGCAAACGGCTACCGCCGCCCAGCAAGGTAATGCTGACGTGATCGGGCGCATCCGCAGCCAGCAACTGCTCCTTGGCCATGCGGCAGCGCTGCACCAGCTGGGCAAAACGCTGGGCAGGCAGCTTGCTACCTTCGTCGGCAAAAGCCAGTTCGAGCTGATGCGCCAGCGCCAGATCCATGTTGTCTCCGCCCAGCATCAAATGCTCGCCCACGGCGGTGCGGGTCAGCGTGGGCAGGCCACCGTCGAGCGCTTTTGCGACACGAATCAAGGTCAGGTCTGTCGTACCGCCGCCCACATCGACCACCAGCACCAGTCGGCTATCGGCCAGTTGAGGCGCGAGTTGCTCACCTTGCAGCACCAGCCAGTCGTGGAATGCGGCCTTGGGTTCTTCCAGCAACTGCACGCCGGGCAGGCCCGCCAGTTGCGCCGCCTCCAGCGTCAGCGCCCGGGCACCTTCGTCAAACGAGGCGGGCACCGTCAGCACCACGCTTTGCTGGTGCAGCGGTGCTTCAGGATGGGCCCTGTCCCAGGCGGCTTTGACGTGGGCCAGATAGGAGGCCGACGCCGCCAGCGGCGACAGCTTGGCGACATCATCCCCAGCCCCCCAGGGCAGGATGGGCGCAGTGCGGTCTACACCGGTGTGCGAGAGCCAGCTTTTGGCGCTGGCCACCAGCCGTCCCGGCACGGCAGCACCCAAATCGCGCGCCCAGCGGCCAATGACAGCGGGAGCTTGCACATCAGCGCCTTGCGGCGGCCACGGCTGCTGCCAGCTATCGCCCAGCTCGCCGGGTGCCGCCTGGTAGCGCACAGAGGGCAGCAAGGCTTGTGAAATCACCTCGCCCGCCGTGCTGCGCTGCGCCATGTTGAGCAACTCAATATCTGCAGCCACCCCAGCCACCCCCACGCTGGCCGCCACGGTGTGGCTGGTGCCGAGGTCGATGCCGACGATGTAGGTTGGGCGAGGTGGATGCATGGGCTGAAACGGAAGCACGTAAAACTGTGTCGCCGATCGTAACAAGAGCTGTATGCCTGAATTGCGGGATGGGATGGAGAGGCTTGGGGGGCTAGCACTCTCGCCGCTCAGGCACTTTTTGATAGCTTGCTGCGCTTAATGTGATTGGGCTGGCGGCTTGTTTGGCTTTTGTCTGGTTTTGACTTCATGCCTGATTAATGGACAGAGGGCGGGTCTCGGCCCGCCTTGCCGACCTACTTTCTGCGGCCAGAAAGTAGGCAAAGAGCCAGCCCCTGCTACCCACGTCCCCTTCGCTGCGCTGCGGGGCAACCTGCGCCATCAAGTTCTTGGAGCTGTGCGGCAAAACTCGCTGTGAGCTTCGCTCTCCGCTCAAACAGCTTGCCGCAAATTTGATGAGGATGCAGTTGCACTCTTCGGTGCAACTGCCAGCCCCAAGAACTTGCCGTCGCAGGCCTGGGCACAAGGGGCGATACTGGATGCGGGATAGCTTCTTTCAGATTTCATAGCCGCTACCGCAATCCAGATAAGCGCTAGAGGCTGATTTCGTCACAACTCTGGCAGGCCGTCCGTACCCGCATCCACCCGTGTGTCTGCGCCTGCGGCACGCGATTCAGGCTACGGGCATTGGCACCGAAGAGTGCCAATGCTTCGTGCTCTGACTTGCCGCCGTTTGTCTGAGCGAAGCGCTGCAAGCGCGCAGCGAGTTGGGCGGTACCGCAGACTGAATGGCGTGACGCAGGTTTGCCCGTAGCGAAGCGCAGGGACGTAGACAGTCGGGGCGTGTTCTTTGCTTACTTTCTTGCACGAGCAAGAAAGTAAGTCGCCTTCCGGTGCGACAAACCGGCCTCGAACAGCAATGCAATAGCAAGCGTCAGCACAAAAAAACATAGCTAGTCGCGCTTTCTACATAAGCGCTATAGCCATAAATAATCACCAACAAAAAAACCCGCCAACCCATCGGTCAGCGGGCTTTGGCCTTCAAGTGTTTAAACCGCTTTACTCAGCCGCTTCAACCGAAGTCTCGGCGCGCACATCAAATTCCACCTTCCAGCGGTCAGTGCCACCCACGGGCACCGCATTGAGTTCCAGCGTACCAATATCGGTGACACGCGCTTCCAGCGTGACAGGAACGACTTCACCCGCCGCACGACCGGCCGCTGGCAAGTTCAGCTCGATTTCCTGCAACTCGACCAGCTCTTCCGGGCCCCAGAAGTCCAGCATGGTGCCGACAACATCGGTGCGGCGCACGGAGGAGCCGAAGAAGCGCAGGCGCACGGGCTCGCCAACGACCAGACCCAGTTCCAGATCGCTCAAGGCCACTTCCGTGCCCTCTTCCATGCCGAACGGTGCCAGGCACAGGGCGGACAGGGGCGGCTCCATGCCGGGAATGGCGGGCATGTTCGATTCCACGCCCACGTAGTACGACTGGGCCGTGCCGCCGCGGATGCGCACGCCGCGGCCGCTGGTGGCGATATGGCCGTAATAGGCCGCGCCACGGGCGACAGCCAGATCCAGGTTGGCACCATCCAGCAGGCGGGCGGGCTCCGACGCTTCCTCATCCAGCCAGCCATTGATGACTTCCAGAATGCGCTGCTCGATTTGCGGTGCCTTGAGTACGCCGCCGTTGAACAGGATTGCCGTGGGGTGCAGGAAGGTGGAGCCGTCCGTCTGCTCTGCGTTCAGGCCGTCAATATCGGCCAGTGCGTTGACCTGGCGGCTCAGGAAGGCGGCCAGATGGCGCGTGACTGCGGCATCTTGTGCATAGGGCAGGCCCAGTTGCGTGAGCGCCGCGCGGGCGCGGGTCTGGGGTTTGGCGCTGACCGCGACCTTGGGAAAGAAGCCTTCGACCAGCATGGCCAACACTTCGTCACGCGTGACTTCGGTGCGGATGCTGCCGCCGATAAGCTTGCTGCCGCGGCTGGGCACAACCACGGGCACGGATTGCAGGTTCGCGTCAGCCAGCAATTGCTCTTTGGCCGCGCGGCAGCCGTGGGCCAGCGCGCGGGTTTGCCAGGCGTCCAGCTGCTTGCCTTCCTGTGCCAGCTTGCGGGCCACGCCGTAGGCCAGCGCCAGGTCCATGTCGTCGCCAGCGAGCAAGATGTGCTCACCCACAGCAATGCGTTGCAGCTCCAGATTGCCTTCGCGCTCGCGCACGGCGATCAGCGAGAGGTCGGTGGTGCCGCCGCCCACGTCCACCACCAGAATGATGTCGCCGTGCTGCACTTGCTTGCGCCACTGACCGCCGCTGGCCTGAATCCCCCCCCCGACCGCGGCCTGCGGCCCTTCCAGCAGGGTCAGGTTGGCAAAGCCGGCCGCCTTGCAGGCCTCGGCCGTCAGCTCGCGTGCAGCGGGGTCAAACGATGCGGGGATGGTGACGGTGATGTCTTGCTGGGCAAACGGTGCCTCGGGGTGGGCTTGCTCCCACGCCCAGCGCAGATGCTCCAGATAGCGAATCGATGCCGTCAGCGGCGAGATGCGGCTGACTTCTTCGGGCGCATCGGCGGGCAGCAGGGGCGAGCGGCGATCCACACCGGGGTGGCAGAGCCAGCTTTTAGCACTGCTGACCAGACGGATGGGCGTGGCCGCGCCACGGCTGCGGGCGAATTCGCCGGTGATGAAGTCGCTGGATGCAGCGCCAGGCAGCGTGCGCTCGGCCTCGCTCAGTTCGCTCTCATGCGGCAGATAGAGAAAAGATGGCAGCAGCGGCTTGGCTTCGACGCTGGCAGGGGCGCAGAGCTGGAGGATGTCCAGCACGCCTTGCACGATCTGGTCGCCATCGCTGGCGATTTTGTCCACATAGGACAGCGCACAGTGCGTGGTACCCAGGTCAATACCGATGCTGAACTGCGCACCGGAATTTTGAGTGTTATTTGGGCCTGTAGCGCTTACAGATTGAGCGGTAGCAGCTACGGAATCAGGAGTAGAGGCTGCCGTTTGAGCCGCGCCGGATGCGGCGATGGAGGCAAACATATTCATGGCTTACAGCTCCACTTCGGCCTGGGCCAGAACAAAGGCGGCCTGAATATCGGTCAGCTGGGGCAGCTTGACATCGGTGACCTGCCAGCCACGGTGGCTCAGCGTGCCGGTGAACGGGGCCTGGCCGACGACATTGCCGGTCAGGCGCACGGCAGCGGCGTCAAAACCGGCTTGCAGGGTGATGCGGCTGCCTTCGGCTTCGGCACGCACAGGTGCAATGGCGAAATGCTCGCGCAGCACCTTGCGGCAGCCTTCATGCACCACGCGAGCGGCGGCACCAATTTCAGCGTCGGTATACGGGGCTACGTCTTCTTGAATAAAGTCCACAAAGCGTGCTTCGCGCTGCATCAAGCCCAGCAGTTGCAGGGCGGCCGTGTCGGTGGCCACCAGTT
>RRZU011927327.1_pt1 | contig 10261 bp, 7 predicted proteins | sample 2165561 | NCBI WGS metagenome assembly RRZU01 (sample SAMN10456909, study PRJNA506462) | wastewater metagenome | isolation source: wastewater sludge | place: USA: Moscow, Idaho | reverse complement strand
TGCGGACTGCGCGTGCCGTGCTCGACCTCCGCGGGATCGAATTCGTGCGATGCCGTGGCGCGCTCGCGCACCACCAGGTCATGCGCCGCGCGGGAGGCCGAGCCGACCGGGCCGGCGAAACCTTCGCCGGCCCGGCGCGCGGCAGCCTCGGCGCGCGCCAGCCACCATAGCCCAAAGCCGAGCATGATGGCGGCCGCGATGAAGCCCAGGCCGGGCGCGGCGAACGGAGTGGTGCCGAAGAACGGCATCGGGATCGCATTCTGGATCGCCGGCGTGCCCGGCAAGGCCGACATCGTGAAGGTCGCGGTACCCAGCATCACTGCCCCGGGCAGCAACCGGTTCGGAACGTCGGCGGCGCGGAACAGGGCCTGGCCCATCGGCGCCAGCACGAACATCGCGACGAACACGCTGACGCCGCCGTAGGTGACCAATGCGCCGGCCAGTACCACGGCCAGGATGGCGCGGTGTGGTCCGAGTCGCTCGGTCATGAATTGCGCAATGGCGGTGACCGAACCACTGTCATCCATCAGTTTGCCGAATAGCGCACCAAGCAGGAACAGCGGAAAAAACTGCGCAATAAAACCTGCAGCCGAACCCATGAAGGTCTGGGTCCAGTTCGCGAGCAGTGGATCGCCCGCGAAAGCCGCAGCGACCAGTGCGGCGACGGGTGCCAGCCCGAGAACGCTCCAGCCGCGAAAAGCCAGCCAAACGAGCAGTCCGAGACCGAGCAGGATGCCAAGTAGACCCATGGTCAGAGTGTCTTCAGCAGGGCGCTACCATCGAACATGGGTTGTTTGCCATCGTTTCTGGGCCGCAGGATAGGAAATCCAAGGACGCCATCAAGAGTATATGCGCCCCCATCAAGGGGCGTCAATCGCAATCTCGCAGCTGCAGCCCTGACGAATCGACAGCGTTTGCCGTTGGCGCCCACGCTTTTCCGGCCGAGGCGGTCAGCTTGCGGGTAGCGGGCGGATGCAGGGTGCCAGTGCCTTGAGCGCCTGCACCAGGCGCATGACGAGGCAAATGACAGGGATCGGCGGCCTCCTCAGGCGCACGACGAGAGCTGCCACAAGCCGTCTGGTCCACACCGACGGCTATCCCGCCCGCCTCGCTGTGCACGCCAGGCGGCAGGGTGTTCCAGGGCGGTCCGGCGCGTGCGATCTGGTAACCGATATCGTACAGTTGTTGCATCACCACCGGATCGAAAGTTTCGTCGCCGGAGAGGTTGATGCCTTCGGGAATGGTGATCCAGTGGTACCCGGAGCGCTCACGCAGCGCCTGCGCGTAGATGCGGAAGAGGTCGCCGATGACGGCTGACATGCCGGCGGCCTTGAAGGTGCGTCGCGCAATGTCCGGCACCGAGCGGCGCGTGGTCGCGGTAGCTGCGGCCATCTGGCCGTTGTGGACCACATAGATGTCCTCGCGCGCCGTGCCGCGACCGGCCTTCTGGCGTAGCTCACGCGCGCTGAACAGTCCACCGGTATAGAACACGTGCGCGGCCACGCCGCCATCAACATGCATCTCGTCATAGCGGCGTCCGGCGGCTTCAACTTCGAAGAATACCGGCGAAAAGGCAACGGGAATGGCGGCCGATGCCAGCATCACGCGGCGGAAGAGTGGCAGCGCTTCGGGATGGCCGCTGCTGGCGATCAGCCCCATGTTCCAGATGATGAAGCGCTGCGAATCGAGATCCACGCTGCCGATGTACAGGCGCCGACCGCTCAGATGCGCCAGCGCAATCTCGTGCAGGAAGGCCGCGTCGATGTGCCGTTCGATCAGCGCGATGAGCGGGCTGGTGTCGGCGAGGCCTTCGCCGAACAACAATTGCCTGACGGTCGACAGGAAGTCCCCGAGCGCGAAAATGTCGCGCGAGCGCGTGGTGGTATAGAACTCGCGCAGCGCATCATCCCCGGCTGGGCCAAGAAACGCAAACGGCGCCATCAGCGCGCCGGTCGATACCCCGGTGACCACCTTGAAGACGGGGCGCTTGCCGGTGCTCGACCAGCCGTTCAGAAAGCCGGCACCGAACGCACCGTTGGCGCCTCCACCCGACAGGGCAAGGTGTGGATAGAGCACGATACCGTCCGCCATCGCCGGGAAGTCGCTGGCCGACTCCTGGGCAAAGGATTCTGCCATGTCGCGCTCCATGACCGGGCTTGGCAGACCGGTCGGCGCACGCACGTCCGGCATGCCCGGGATGGTGGCGTCGGACATCAATTCGCTGGGTACGCCATTGCGCGGTAGCGAGCCGCAGCCGACGAGCGCCAGCGCCAGGAGCAGCAGCGCCCAGTGCGCCAGCCAGGCGAGTGGTTGCAGCGGGGTCATCGGCGTTCTCGCTCCGCTCCCGGACGAATGCAACCCCCACGGGGATTTCCTGCGGGGACTGTTCAAAGCCGTTTCAAGCGGGTGGTATCGGTTCAGGTGCTTCCCCAATCAGGCCGGCCGGCTGAAAAACGGCGCGGTCTCGAATACCGGCTTCGCAAAGCCCTGGCCGTCCTTGTTCAGGCTGCGTTTCAGGACGAAATCGTAGAGCAGGACGTTGATGTCACGCAGCCGGCGCAAGGGCTCGACGGTGCTCGCCTCGAGCAGGTGCCGATCGACCAGCGCGGTCAGGGAAATCAGGGGCACGACGCCGGGCAGGGGATAGTCCGAGCCGTTCAACAGGCGGTCGTGCCAGTCGCGACGCTCCAGCAGGGTGGCGACCACGCTCATCCGGTTGCTTTGCGTAATGGCCGAGATATCGCCGAACAGGTTGGGGCGATAGCGCCCATCGTCCATCAGTTGCGCGAACAGGTCGAAATTGCTGAGTTTCCCCGTGCGCAGATCGTCGATGTGCGCGCTGCCCAGCGAAGCACAGTGCGCGACCACCACCCGCACCCCGGCGTCGAGGGGTCGCCGCAGGCGCAGCGGATTGCCCAGGTGTTCGCCGAAACCATGCACCGCACGCTCGTCGCCGGCGTGCGTGATGAGCGGCATGCGCAAGGCAACGAGTTTGCCGTAGAAGCGCTCGCAGCGTGCGTCAGCGGGGTCGATGTTCTGCGCCGAGGGCAGCCACTTGATGGCCAGCGCGCCGCGCGCCGCCGCAGCGTCGAGCCGATCGAGCGCGCGCGGGTCGTAAGGATGAATCGACGCCACCCACGCGAAATGCGCAGGATGGCTGAAGGCCAGACCGGCCACGTAGTCGTCCGGCACGTAAAGGGTTGAGCGCTCCGCCAGCGTCACCCCGGCCTCATCGCGTGCCCAGTCGAAAGCGAAAAGAAGCGCACGGAAACCGGGGGCCATACCCCGGCACTGCGCCAGCAGGCGCTCGACGAAACTCGTGTCGACCTTGCCTGGCGTTTCGTCCACGCAGGACGCGTTGACGTAAAACGCACGCTGTACGTAGCCGCGTGGATGCCAGATCTGCTGCATGCGCGGATTGAACCAGAGGCCGCTGCCCGAATCGCCATTGCCGAACACATGGCAATGGGTGTCCAGGACTTTGGCAGCGTCGAGCCCGTTCCACGCGGCCGTGACGAGCGGATGTTCGCGCAGGTCGGGCGGCAGTTCGCCAAGGCAGGCATTGAACACCCCGTCGCGCAACGAGAAATCACAGCCGGTGAGCCACCCGGAGACGGCGGCGCTGCCGCCCAGCAGCAGGCGGCGGCGCTTGCGCCCAAACGGAGTCACTTCAGGCCTACCGCGGCCGGCGAGAGAAGAATCCTCAGTTGGGCCCCTGACTGAGCAACGCGATGCCGTTTGCCGTGACGCGGACACGGTCGCCAATGCGCAGGGCCGGTGCGGTCGTCTGCTGGATCGTGGCCAGGGAGCCATCGTCGTAACGGACCCCGATGCGCCAGACCAGGTTCTGGCGCGTGGCGACCTGGTTCCCGACCAGGGCACCGCCGCCCGCACCTATGACGGTAGCCGCAGTCTGGCCCCGGCCGCCACCGATCTGATTGCCGAGCAGGCCGCCGATCACCGCACCGCCGATGGTACCGACGGCGGCGTTGCCGCTCTGTACCGTGTCCTGCACGATCGACTCGACCGTGCCGTCACGCGAAGAGGGCTCGGAAACCTGGAACGTCGGCGTTGTTTCGCAGCCGGCGGCGAGCAGCAGCGCAAAGCCTGCGCTCAATACTGCGGCAAAACGCCGCCATCCTGACAGCTTGGTCATTTTCATTCTCTCCAGTACGGATTAACGGATTGTTCAGTTGGGAATCGAATTCAGCAGGAACATGGCTGCCAGCAAGCCGGTCGGCTGCCCCAGCTTGCCCAGCCATTGGGCGAAGATCTGTTCGATGTCGCCGCCCATGTAGACCTGCGTCAGCGCCTTGTTGACCTCGAGACGGAAAGCCGAGTCATTGCGTGGCAAGGCCATCGCGTAGGGTTCGATCGACAGATCTTCCGCCACCAGCGCCAGCGTGGCGGGTGCCTTCGCCTGAACGGCCAGCCCCACGAGTTTGACCTTGTCGCCGGCATAGGCGTCGACGCTGCCGGCCTCAAGCATCACCAGGCCGGCGTTGGCATCCGCGACGGTCACCACGGTCGCGCCGATCTGACGCAGGCGCAGCATGTCATTGAGCCGCGTCTCGGTGGTCGTTCCCTTGAGCACCGCGACCCGCTTTCCAGCCAGGTCGGTGAATTGATTGACCGGCGATCCGGCCTTGACCAGCAGCCCGCCGCCATCAATGAAGATCAGATTGGAAAAATCGACATTGGCCAGACGCGACTGTGTCTGCGTTGTATTGGCGCATTCGAGATCGGCGCGACCCTTGGCGACCATCTGCAAGCGTTCGCTGACCGAGCCGGCAATCCAGTTCACCTTCAGGTTGGGGTCGCCAACTGCACGCGCAATCTGCGCAATGACGCGCTTGCACAGATCGATCGAATACCCGGCCGGCTCGTTGTTGGGTCCGGCAAAGGAGAACGGTGACGAATCGTGGGAGTAGGCGACGTTGATGACCTTCGCCGACTTGATCTTGCCCAGTGTTCGGGAGCCGGTCTGCGCCGTGGCGGTGCCGCCCATCAGCGTTGTGGTGACGATGAGTGCCGCAAGAAGAGTCTTGATCATTGAGTCCTCAATTTCCTATGAGACGAAGAAGGGGAAGCGGCGTGATCCGTTCCCCTGACTGGATAAATCGCGGTGCAGTCTACTACAGCTTTTCGCCGCCTCACAAACTGAAGTCCCGTCTGCGATCGTACAATAAATCAGCGCGGCGCCTGCGACGCCGGTGATCACGGCGCTTGCCATGCTGATCGGGACGTCGGGAATAAACAGCGCAGAGCAGGCCGCTCGCCAGAACGAGCATGGCCAAGGCGTCGAGCAGCGCATGGACCATCACTTTCAGCGTCACTGGCGGACCTGCGCACTGGTCCATGCCGGTCTACTTGACGCGCATGCCGGGCTGCGCGCCGGCGTCTGGCGAGAGTAGAAAGATGCCGGGGGTTTGACCGTCGGGGTCGGAGGCGGCGAGCACCATTCCTTCCGAAAGGCCGAACCTCATCTTGCGCGGCGCCAGGTTGGCGACCATCACCGTCAGTCGGCCGACCAGCGTTGCCGGATCGTAGGCCGCCTTGATCCCGGCAAAGACCTGGCGGGTGCCGAGCGGGCCGATGTCGAGCAGCAGCCGCACGAGTTTGTCGGCGCCCTCGACCCGTGTCGCTTCGCTGATGCGCGCAATACGCAGGTCGACCGCCAGAAAATCGTCGATGCTGAGATGCGGCCCGGCCACTGTTGCGATGGCGGCCTGCGCGACGGCGACAGCGGCCGCCTTCTCCTGCTGCTCGGCGTGTTTTTGCGGCACTGCTTGCGGAATGGCGGCCAGTGACTCGAGGCTGGCCTCGACTAGCGCTTCGACCTGTTTCTTATCTACCCGCGTCAGCAGATGCCGATAAGCATTGATGGTGTGCCCGGCAGCGAGGACCGTGCTGCTGTCGTCCCAGACGAAGGGGGCGACGTTGAGGAAGGCCTCGGCTCTGGCGCCGAGTGCTGGCAAGACTGGCTTGAGCAGAATGGCGAACAGGCGGAAGAGGTTCAGCGCGTTGCTGCACGCCTCCTGCAAGTCGTTTTCGCGCCCTGCCTGGCGGGCCAGTTCCCAGGGTTTGACGCTGTCGACGTACTGATTGGCAAGGTCAGCGAGAGCCATGATCTCACGGATCGCCTTGCCGAATTCGCGCGCTTCGTAGTGGTCGGCGATCGCTGCCCGGCGCTGGCGAATGGCCTGGATCGCTGGTAACGATTCGTCGCAGGTGCACAACTGGCCGGCGAAGTGTTTGACAATGAAGCCTGCCGAGCGGCTGGCGATGTTCACAAACTTGCCCACCAGGTCGGAATTGACGCGAGCGATAAAGTCGTCGAGATTGAGGTCGATATCCTCCATCGAACTCGAAAGCTTGGCGGCATAGTAGTAACGCAGCCACTCCGGGTCGAGGCCCTGCGCCAGATAGCTTTCGGCGGTGATGAAAGTTCCGCGCGACTTCGACATCTTGGCGCCATCGACGGTCAGAAAACCGTGCGCAAAAACCTTGCTCGGCGTCCGGTAGCCAGCGTGGGCCAGTTCGGCCGGCCAGAAAAGGGCATGAAAATAGAGGATATCCTTGCCGATGAAGTGGTAGAGCTCGGCATTCGAATCCGGCCGCCAGTAGGCGTCGAAATCGAGCCCCTCCCTGGCGCAAAGATTCCTGAACGCGCCCATGTAGCCAATGGGCGCATCGAGCCAGACGTAGAAATACTTGCCTGGTGCGTCGGGAATTTCGAAGCCGAAGTAGGGTGAATCGCGCGAAATGTCCCAGTCGGTCAGCTTGTTGTCACCTTCGTTACCCAGCCACTCCTGCAGCTTGTTGGCGGCTTCGGTCTGCAGCCTGCCCTCGCCCTGCGTCCAGCGGCGCAGGAAGGCCTGGCAGCGCGGGTCGGACAGCCTGAAGAAGAAGTGCTCGGATTGACGCAACTCGGGCCGGGCGCCGGAAACCGCCGAATAGGGGTTTTTCAGCTCGTTGGCAGTGTATGCCGAACCGCAGCTCTCGCAGTTGTCACCGTACTGATCGTGCGCGCCACACTTCGGGCATTCGCCCTTGATGAAGCGATCCGGCAGGAACATCTGCTTGAGCGGGTCGTAATACTGCTCGATGGTGCGCGTGTCGATCAAACCGGCAGCCTGCAGACGGGCGTAGATTTCGTTGGCGCAGCTGCGGGTCTCTTCGGAATGGGTGGTGTAATAGTTGTCGAACCCGACGTGGAAACCCGCGAAGTCGCGTGTGTGTTCGCCATGAACACGGTCGATCAGCGCCTCCGGGGTGATCCCTTCCTTCTCGGCACGCAGCATGATCGGCGTGCCGTGCGTGTCGTCCGCGCATACGTACCAGCATTCATGTCCACGCATCTTCTGGAAGCGTACCCAGATGTCGGTCTGAATGTACTCGACCAGATGGCCGAGGTGGATTGCGCCGTTGGCATACGGCAGGGCAGAGGTGACGAGAATCTTGCGTGTCATTGGCTTTGTCGCAACCGGGCTAAAACGGCATTCTACCAAAGCGGGCTCCAGGCGGGCGGGATTGGCGACCAGCGATCGCCATTGAGAAAGCATCAGCCGAGCAGTTGATCGTGGAAGCGAGCTATTTCGTAGTCGACACCACTGCTTTCCACTTCCACCGGCGTCAGGCGATGCGCGCTGCCATCCAGGCTGCAGTCGAGGGTTTCCCGCACATTGAAGCCGCCAAGTGGTAGCACGATGCGCGCTACGCCAGGCTCGCCGCCGTCATGCAGGTAGATGCCGGGATTGGCGACTGCCGCTGAAAAGCCACTACGGCGCGGTCGCAGCTCAACGCTCTGCGCTTGCCTGGAGAGAACCTGGATTCCCAGATTGGCGCGACCGTCAAGCTTGTTCAAGCGTCTTGCCGTGCCGAGCAACCAGTTATCGCCACCTTCCGGCTGCATGCAGAGCAGGGCACCAATCCTGATCCGCTCGCCAGCCGAGGCATCGAAGCAGACGCGGAATCCTCCGCGGCTGACGTTTTCCACCACCCAGTTGCGCGTGCCAGTGGAGATTTCCGGTTGTGTTGCCATTCCCGAGAACAATGCATAGCTGCGCTCAAAGCCATGCACCACGGCCATTTTCGCCTTCACAGCGTGGCGCTGATGGCGTCGTTTCGGCGGCTGCAGTGCCCAGTAGATGCGCAGATGTCGCAGCACCTGGAGCAAGGCCTTCTGCGAATATCCTCCACCCAGGTTGACGCCGACCGGTACTTCATCGCGTTCGACGACATGGATCAGTTCTTCGAGCGCCGGTAGCGCCGGCCCCGTCGACACGTAACGCAGACTGGATCTTGTCGCCTGCGGATGGCTGGCCAGGCGAGCTGGTGGTGAGCCGCTCGCTGCGTCGACCCGGTACAGGCTATCCGGACGGCAATCCGAAGAACAAATGAAGCTGGGCACAAAGTGTGTGATCACTCGATCAGCGAGTTCAATCTGCTGCGGCAACAGGCCATCCATCGCCGAGGCGAAAAATACAAGGGCATGGAGATATTGTTGCGCAACGCTGCTCGATCCCGCCTGGCCTGGATAAAGCTGCACCATCTTTTGCGCATGGCCAGCCCCTTCGGCCGCCAGAAAGCTTCGCCCGAAGGCCTTCCAGCAGTCGCGCGAAGCGGACTCGTAGCGATACGCCAGCCACTTGAGGCAGCTACGGCGAGCTGCTTGCAAGCGCACCTCGGCGAGAGCCAGCGAGGCGTTGAACGCGCCCGTGCCGCGGCCCTTGGGATCGATCCGGGCACGTTCGATGCATGCGGAATAGTGTCCGGCAACGACGTTCCAGTAAGCAAAACTGAGCTCCCATAGCCGTTGCCGTTCCAGCGTCGATAGCTGTGGTGAGTCGAGGTAATCGCGCACCAGGTTCCGCAGGTGCTGCTGCCCAGCATCGTCAAGCTGGCGCAGGACGTCGAAATAGTGATCAAGCCGGAAGTTCTCGGCATGCTGCAGAGACTCGAACCAGCCGACCAGTTCATCGACGGCCTTGGCCGCCTTGTCGACGTGCAACTCGGCAAGAATCCGCTTGAATTCCTTGGCGTCGGCGAGCGGATGATCGGGACGTTGCGGAAACAGTTTGAGGATCATGTGAAGCCAGCCTTATCACGGACCGCCGGGTTGCGAGGGCGCATTGTAAACCAGGAGCGCAAGCGCTGCCGATGAATGGGCGCCACCGTGGGTAACGGCAGAACGCCGTGTTTACTTTACAATACGCGCTGGCAGATCGACAGGCACAAGGCATGCAGCAGTATCGGGACCTGATGCGTCATGTCCTCGACCACGGCAGCTCCAAGGCAGACCGTACCGGCACCGGGACACGTTCGGTTTTTGGCTGGCAGATGCGTTTCGACCTCAGCGCTGGTTTTCCCGTACTCACCACCAAGAAGCTGCACCTGCGTTCGATCGTCCACGAGCTGTTATGGTTTCTCAAAGGCGACACCAACATTCGCTATCTGCAGGAAAACGGCGTCCGTATCTGGGACGAATGGGCTGACCAGAACGGTGATCTGGGTCCGGTCTATGGCCATCAGTGGCGTCACTGGAAGGCTCCTGATGGACGCGAAATTGACCAGATAGCGCTGCTCGTTGACGGCCTGAAGAACCACCCCGACTCCCGCCGCCACCTGGTGAGCGCCTGGAATCCGGCGGACGTCGACCGTATGGCATTACCGCCATGTCACGCGCTGTTCCAGTTGTATGTTGCTCCGGCAGCCGCCGCCGACCGCGACCAACGCGCCAGGCTGTCCTGCCAGCTCTACCAGCGCAGCGCCGACATCTTTCTCGGCCTGCCCTTCAACATCGCATCCTATGCCCTGCTGACGATGATGCTGGCGCAAGTCTGCGGTTATCGACCGGGCGACTTCGTACATACCCTTGGCGACGCGCACCTCTACAGCAATCACTTCGACCAGGCGCGCCTGCAGCTGACTCGCTCTACGGGCAGCTTGCCGACGATGCGAATCAACCCTGCGGTGCGCGATCTGTTCAGCTTCCGTTTCGAGGACTTTGCCCTCGAAGGCTACGCACCGCAGCCCCCCATCGCGGCACCGATCGCGGTCTGAACCGATGAGCAGCGGGACCATGCCGGCACCGGGATCGCCTCCGACGATTTCGCTGATCGCCGCCGTCGCCAGAAACGGCGCTATCGGTCGTGGCCAGCAGTTGCTTTGGCAGCTGCCCGCCGACCTGCGACATTTTCGCGAAACGACCAGCGGCAAGGCCGTGATCATGGGCAGAAAAACCTGGGAATCCTTGCCG
>RRZU011546766.1_pt1 | contig 10261 bp, 9 predicted proteins | sample 2165561 | NCBI WGS metagenome assembly RRZU01 (sample SAMN10456909, study PRJNA506462) | wastewater metagenome | isolation source: wastewater sludge | place: USA: Moscow, Idaho | reverse complement strand
TATTGGTAGTCTTAATTGTATTTTATCATCAGAGCCATTAACTACTCCACCCCATCCTTCTGCTTGATCTCCGAATCTACTTCTACCAGTATTTCCCCATTGCCTACCTCCAAGCATATACCAGTATCGAATAGATGTAGGTCTTATTCTTATGTAGTATTCTTCAGATTCTTGATAGCAGTATTCACCATAAGTACGTGTTTCAGATATAGGTTGCATAACTTCTTGGCTCATTCCATTTCCGTCGTATACTTTTACTTTTTCATAGCCAGTAATAATTGTTTCACTTACATTTTGGAACCAGTATGTTCCTATAGGTCTTGTAGCTGGTTTAACCACTACCCAAGACTCTACACTATAACTTTGATGTATACCAAGTCCATCAAATGCTATGTTTACTGAAGCAGCACTTTTGTTTTGACTATACTTACTATAGTTTTGCCTTACATTAACTATTGTAACAAAGAATTCAAACACATACTGTATAAGACCTGGATTACTAGAACTAAAAGGTATACCAAAGAATAAATAAGCATCACATATCTCAGACTGTCTTATACTATCATGAAAGTCTTTACCCTCTAGTCCTATCTTCTTAAGTACTATATCCATCTTTTTACTGTTTACTAAATTAAAGTTTCTCTTTAGAGGTATTATAGGATATGAGTCTGCTTGTTCTTTTACTATAAAACTTTTATAAATATTACCTAATGCAAAGGTTTTTTTTACACCATCAATGTCTTCTCTATCTACACCATAGTCCCAAATAAGCTTTCTAACGTTATCTATTACTGCTTGCTCTATTTGAGTTACTTTCTGCGCTTGATAACTAACTACTCCATTACCCCATGCACTGTTTTGATATTTATCTTGATTGCTAGGAGGTGGTGCATACATATTGTAACTAAACTCGCCATTTCCTATATAGGTAACAGTAAAAGTACCATACACAGTAACAGTTTCTGTAAACCCTGAACTTTCACTACCACCCTCTACAGTATAAGTACCTGTAGTAGTAAAAGGTCCTGAATGTTGTTGAGCTATTGCATACATCTGTGCTTCTTCTGTATCTAGTACAGTAAAATATATAAATATACAGTCTATATTTTCAGTAGATAAACCTAGTTTTTGAAGTGTTACTATTTCTCCATTAACTTCTTCATTTTCATAGTATATGTATTCTACTTCTGCTTTCCAGTATACACTACCATTATTTACTAAAGGGTATGTATTTAATTTAAGTATCGCATAACCATCAGTGTATTTATTCTCTAAATAAGGTGTAACTGTATCTTCTTTATTCATATAACAAGATATGTCTATATATGACCCATTCTGCACTGAAGTAAAGTAATAGTACTTTTTACTATCTGTATGTGTAAATGACATCTCAGATCTTTTAAAATCAGGTTTATCTTGTAGTTCTAGTATAGCTTGATCTAAAGTACCTAAAGTATTAACTATTGGATTAGATACATAAGTAGCCATACTATTTATGTTATTTTTAGTATATTCTAGTACTTTACCTTCACTTATCTTTTCAATAAGTACATTATCATTAGGAGCATAACCCATAGCTTCTAAGTACTTTTTATTATACATACTCTTAATCTCTACTATACTTTGCCCTCTAGCTTTTACAACTACATTCATTCCACTAGAAATATATTTACCATTATCTAACATTATCTTCTTTTTTAAAGCACCAAATTTTTTAGATAGTCCTATAACTTGAGCACTTCTTATAGTTTCAGAACCTCCACCCATAGTTTACCTTTTTGTTCTATTTACAAATTCTTCTAATGCTATTAAATCTATTTCACCGTTATTAGCATAATGAGTTATAGCATCCACTTTACTATGTAGTTTTTTATAGTTTAATCTTTTACTTTTAAATTCTTCTACAAGTTTACTATGCAGTGGAACCATAACACTTCTGTAAGTTCTATATTTTGGAACTACAAAGAAGTGAGCTAATGTGTTTTCATGATACTGTCTTTCATATATTATAAAAGCTATGATAACTCCATTGTCTTCTATTCTATATGCTCCATTATATCTATCTCTAATTAGAAATTCTATATTAGAGCTAACTGCAAATGGGTCAGTTATTACTCCATTATTTCGAGCTTCATCATTTATGTAGTTACATATGATAGCTATATCTTCTAGCTCTATTTCTTTTAGTTCACTAATCATCATTAAGGCTTTAATGCATTATATAATGAACTAGCAGAGTCATTACTAATAATTTGAGGTTTATCTGAAAGTAAACCAGACGAGAACATTAAGGCCCATGCATTCATTTGAGCTTCAAACAGCTTTTGATATTTATTATCATCAAATCCTTTAATTTGTCTTCTGTACAAATCTTCTTGAGCGTCTATAAGATCTAAATTTTTAACACTAGCTTCTTTTTGTAACAGAAATTTAATAGATTCTTGTAAAACTGTAGGAACAACTCCAACATAGACAGTAGCAAAATTTTCTGCTTTAAGTCTTTGTGCCTTATATTGAGCAAGCATATGCACATTTAGCGTTCTCATTATACTATCAAATACACCATCACCAGTAACCTCAAAAGTTGTAGGATCCATTTTAACATTTGATGTAAGTTCTTCAATTTTAATAATTCTATCAGATTCCATTCTATACTCTACTAATTCTGTATTAGTGTAAGGAGGAGCATCTGTTGTAACTGCCCAAGAACTCCAAGAATCTGTAGGTAACGCTCTTGTTCTTTTTTCAATTTTTAGTGTCATTACTTATTCCTTTTTTAGTTTACTATAGAGCCTACCTAAGTAAGCTCTAACTAAACTAGTCTTTAAACTTTCTAGTATTTTGTGCTCTTTTTAAAGAATCAATTTCTTCTTGAGTAAAGCCATCTACTTTAGTGATTCTAAACCTTGGTTGAGATCTAACAATAGGGTTTCCTTGACCATCTTTAGTATGAACAGTCATTAGAACTTCTTCTAATTTCATTGCTACACTAAATGGAAGTGCTTGGGGGTTACCATGTAAACCTACATTCCAGTTTTTTGGACCTGTTGTTAAATTACCATATTGAATAGGGAAAGTTCTTGTTACATCATCATCTTCAATTGTAACTGAATTTTGATGGTCTGTAACAATGTATTTATACATAATTTGTTTTAACTTTGCTCTTTCATTAGGGTCAACCACAATTTTTAAACCAGCATCCGCAGGTTTGTTCTCTTTTTCATTTTCAACTTTTTCTAACTCTTCTTTTGTATCAGAGTTAATTTCATCTTGTGAAGCTTTAAAAGCTTCTAATACTGTTACGTATTCAGCATTAGTAATATTCTCTTTGTCTTTTGCAGACTCAATAACTTTATCCATTAACCCAAAACTGTTTACTGCTTTGATTAATTCTTCTTTATTCATTTGTTTAAATGATTTTGTTGACATATATTTTCCTTTATAGGTAGTTTTCACCATTGCTATTTTATATTTCTAAGTATTTCAACTTACACAATTTTCTTAAATATATTTTATCTATTATTAACTTAATTAGTATTTAAAACTAGGTGAGAAAACTCACCCAGTTATTAAGCTGAAACGATTGCTGGGTTCTTATTTACGTTGAATTTCAATGAACAAATTCTTTCAGATCTGTACACTAACATACCGTATGACCAGTTTGCAGCTATACCAGCCATTTGAGCGTGCATATCATTATGAACGTCAGATTTTGGTGCTATATAGTTAGCAGATGTGTTATTTCCACCAAACCCAGTAATTGTAAACGAATCATCTCCAACAACTAAAGCAGAGAATACATCATATCTGTATTTACCATTAGGTAGTAAAGTTTTATAAGCAGATGCTTGTGTTGCAGCGTTAGCTCCATCAGTACCTTTTCCAGCATCTACAGCTAAACCAACTTCTAATCCAGCACCATATTCTCTTTCAAGGTCTTTTACAACAACGAATCTGAATTGTCCAATAGCACCTTGCTCACCATCAAGTAATTCAGTACCAGCAGCATAAACTTCTTTTGGCTTCCATACTAATACGTTACCAGGACCTTTCATTGCTCTCAATGTTGGAAGTACTTCAGTGTTAACATAGATAATCCATCCATCAGAAACAGTTTTAGTATCAACTAAATCTACTCCAGTAAGAATTTCAGTTTCCATTGGAACATCATTGTTTAACAAGTATTGCTCTAATGTTTCTAATGCAGTGTAAGTTAATACATCTAGTCCATCAATTTCTCCAACTGTATCAGTTGCAGGATTTTGAGTAGCATTACACACGATTGAGTTAATTGAACCAGCAGCTAGTAAGTCTCTTCTAACTTGCATTTCTTTAAGGTCTTGAACAGCATCTGCCATGTATTGGATTTTTCTTGCAATTAGCCCTTGTCTTGAATCTAAGTCTACAGATCTCATTGAGAACTTATGACCAACAGCATGAAAAGTGATTTTTGCAGAAACCATTTTACTGTAATGTGTTAGTAAGTTAATTACTCCACCTTCTTCAGGCATTTCAACTAGTGGTCCTTCAGTAGCAGCATAAGCAGCTTCACCATTTACCATTCCACCTGAACCCGATACAACTTCTTCAGCAACACCTGCATCAGCTATTGCAGCAGCTTTAGCAGCAGCTCTTGCTAGTGCCCATGTTGCATAAGTACCAGTAGCAAAGTAACTTTTTGTATCAAAGATTGCAGTTGCTGAAGTAATGTCTTTTGAACCTTTTGGAACAACATACCAAACATCTTGGATAATTGTTGCAGTGTTTGCATCAACTCCACCATCAACTAATACTCTTTTATCTAACATACCATACGAAACTTCTCTTGAAAGTTTGTCACCACTATTTTTAGGCATAGAGATTCTATTTGCTCTAATTGAGAAATATCTTTTTCTTTTTGGTACTTCTACCACCGCTTTTGTTACAAACTCTTCTGTAAACTGTCTATCAATTGTAGTTGATGTTAATCCACCAGAATTGAATTTTCCTTGTAATTCTGCCATACGTTTTCCTTATTTTTAAATTGAGTTAATGAGCTCTTAACTCATTAACATTTTGTTGAATTCAGCTCTAAAGTCACTACCACTTAACTCTTCAAGTTTTGGTTTTGTCTCAGGCTTTTTAACCACTTTCTTTTTACTTACAGAAGCAGCTTTACGTCTTTCCTCAGCAATTCTAGCTTCTTTTTCAACAGCAAGTCTTTTGAATTCAGCTTCAGCCTTAGTTTTTTCAGCTTCTGCTATTTTATCAACTGTAACCTTAGTTGAAGCTTGTACAGTAGGCACTCTTTGATTTTGCTTGTAAATTCTTTCTGTTGCCATTCTGTATTTATCAATTGAGGTCATACCATTAAGTACTCCAGTAGCATCTAATAGCTCCATTTTTTTAATCTCGTTTGAAACTATGTCATATGTACCATCACTTAAGTGTTGAAGTAAGTCTGCTCTAACAGCATTATTAGTAACAAGTTCTTGAAGACTTTTAATATCCCAATCTTTATTAATAACTTTTGTAAACTTATCTCCAACACCAAGATTTTCAGCTTGTTCATACGTATCTTCTATAAGCATTTGTGCTTGTGAAGGTAATGTATTTTTTTCTGTATACTTTATGTCCTCTAAGTCTAACTCTAAAGGGTCTATCCCTTTTTCTTTTAGAACTTTTTTAATTGCTTCAGGGTCACCATCAACTATGCTCATAGCTAAATTGAATTTATCCGCATCAGTAGTAAGCTTTCTTTCTTCTAAGGCTTTTAGGAATGGTTTGTATTCTTTGAATACTTTCATTTTATCACTATAACCATGAAGCATTTGTTGTGCTCTAATTAAATCTGCAGGATCTTTAAACCCTTCAACTTCTTTACCATTAGCTGTAAATTTAGCTAAAGCAACTTGCTCATAGAACTCTTTGTAATTAGGCTCCGAGCCAGTATTATCTGATTCATCATTAGATTCTTCAGAGTTGTTATGAGAGTTTTCTTCCAGGTCTGATTCAGAATTTTCTGAAGTGTCTTCAGAAGAATCGTCATTATTCTGATCTGTTTCTTCTTCCTCTTCTTCATCAGAACCTTGGTCTGTGTCCTCATAGTCCTCATTTTCAGACTCTTCTGTGTTTTCAGTATTAACCTCAGTACTTTCCTCTTCTATTGGAGGAGTTCCATCAGTTCCTTCATCATTAGCACCATTGTCATTCAAAGTTTCATCAACATATGTACCATTTATCATTGCTTCTAATTGTTCTGCAGCAGTTAAACTCATAGTTTTTCTCCTTTACCAGAAGCAATTAGCTCTTGCTTTGTTGCAACCAAGTCACTTATGTACTTTTTAGCATTATTAGCTGTTATAGCAACTATACCGGCATAGTTTTCACAACCTAAATATCTTCCAATATTTTTTATTGTTTCTAATTGAGACAAGTATGAAGATTTTTCTTCAGGTTTAGTTGTTAGTGGATGAGTTAATAGTTCAAATACTCTTTGAGCCTCAACTTCTAGGTATCCTTCAAATATAACTAATCTAAAGTCTTCATTTTCTTTAAGCCTTTTTAGAGCTTCTCCTCTTTTAAGAAACCATTCTTGTGTTTCTATATCATTGTCAATTTCTTTGATTTGTTCGTCAATGTTAAGTGTTTCACTCATTGCATTAATCCTTAGTGTTTAATTTACAGCTTTTATAAAGGACATCAGGTTCTGGTCCTAGCAATTTATCTTATTTGCCCAAGTCCAGAATTTGCTGTACGTGCTTTAACTGCATTAAGCAAACCCTCTTTGAATTGTGGAAGTATGCTGTCATCCTCTAATACTGCACCAACTGGAACTTGTCCTTTTGAAGCAGCATCAATCATTGCCATGCTGTATGTTTCTTGGTCTTCTACACTATTTGCCACATTTGTTGCAAACATAGTATAACCACCTGCAGAGTCTTCTCTAGGAACTAAACCTTGTTGTGCTCCTCTATTCATATACTCAGAAAGTACAGGATTAGGAGTAACTCTAGATTGTGCTTCATTAGCTAAAGCATCTCTTTCAGCCATTTGATTTTGTGTAGCTTCTTTTTCTGCTCTAGCTCTAGTAATATCTTGATATGTTGGTACTCTATCCATTATATAACTCCTGTTGTTTTGTCAATTTTAGCATTACTAACCTTATAGTTGGCTTTCTTTTTAGCTAACTCAGCCGCTAATTTAAACTCTTGATCTATCTCATGCTCTATTCTTTTTTGCCCTGACACATCTTTTACAAACTCATTAGCTAAAGCATCAGCTTGTTCTATTAACAATTGTGCTCTTGCTAGAGTTTCTTTTGCTTTAGCATCTTTTAATACTCTATCATAAGTATTTTCTTCTGTTCTACTTACTCTTTCAACTATTCTAGAATCCATCTCTTCTATTTGTTTAGTTAATACACTCAATTCTAATTTAGCTTTTTCTAATTGCATCATTTGAATTTGTTGTTGAATAGGATCAGCTTGAGGTTCATAAGTTTCTATTGATTTAGCTAAGTCAGGTTGTTTCCATAATTTAGCAATCTTAGCTCTATATATTCTAGCTTCAGAAGGGTCCATACTTGAAGCATTAGTTTGAAGTAACATATTTAATTTATTAGCTGTGTCTTCATCTTTTTCTGGTGTAGATACATCAATCTTTAAGTCAAACTCTCCTGCTAAGTCATCTCTTCTTATAGTAACAAACTCTTCATTAGTTACTCTTACAACTTCTTCTTCACTTAAGTAAGCTTGATTCATAGCAATAGTTAATCTAGCCATATCTTTGAATAACTCACTAACTCTTCTTAGAATACTTAAGTCTCTTTGACTAGTTGCATCTAAGGCAGACCTTATTCCACCAACACTATTACCAAGTGCATCTCCATTAATTCCTCCACTAAAGGCTTTTGTACCTGTTAATGATTCAGCTTCAGTTTGTTGCCATTGAATCATATTGAATATACTAGGTGGTACTGGAGCTATGTCTTTTTTGTATATTGAATTTTTAGGGCTCATTCCAGCTCTGTAATAAACTGTATTACCTTTTTCATACTGTTGTTTTACAGATATACTAGGGAATAGAGTTTCATCTATGAACTCTTGTCCAACAGCTTGTTCACTAGTTATATCATGAGCAGCTCTTGTCATTTTACCTATAGATTCTTGATTTTCTCTAATTAACTCAGCATCTGGTTCTCCCATTACTTCTTTTTTTATAGGCATATAAGTAGCTATACTAAACGGAAGTCTTTTATGAGGGAATGGATTTTCTTCAAGTCTTATAAGCACATCACCAACCCAAGTAGCAACTATTGGAGTTAATGTATCATCACCATTTATATCCCAGTAACCCCAGTATTCATAAGCTGTTAGTTTTTTTCTAGCTTTGTCTGTAAATTTAAACTCATTATAAGCATCACTTTTATGTTCATCATAAGCTAACTCTCCATCTTTATATTTTAGTAGAGATATATTTTTATAAACACCACTAACTTCACCAGTTTCTGGGTCTTTATAATACTCTTCTGCTTTTAATTCAGCTATATTAGTATCGTATTCATGTATTATAAAGTTAGCTTCTTCTATATTACCTTCACAAGTTGGATCTATAATTATGTTTGCATTATTACAAACTTCATACTTAGGTTGGTTTTTTACTATCTTTTGAACTTCTACTTCAACCATTTTAACACCAACTTGCATTGGGTCGCCATTAGACATTCTAGCTTGGAATTCTTCAACTGTCATTTCACCAGAGTTCACTGCTCTTTCCATTAGAATTATTGATTCTTCTGGTCCAGCATACACAGGCTCTTCTTGCATAACTTTAACAGTCTCTTCTTTAACTGTCCAACCTGTTTTAACTACAACAGTTCCTTCATCAACCAAGTATCTAACAACATCATTAACAAGTTTTACTTTAGGTATTTTTGTAGACCATTGATAGTTTAGTAATAAAGCATTCTGTTCAGCAGCTTTAGTATCTTCCCAAGTTCTTGGTCTAATCTCAAACATATCTTCTGTATTTAGGAATGGGTCTTCTAATTTAGGGTATTTCCACTCTGCATTCTTTCTAACCACTTTTGGTCTAGCTGTAGATTTACCTGGTCTGGCTGTTATTTTCTTACCGCCCTCTCTATCTTCAGCATATTGTAATAATTTTCTTTTATACTCTTCATGAAAACTTGAGGATTTTTCATAGTCATTTTTTAAGTCTTGACAAGTAGGTTCATTACTCCATTGAGTTAATTTAGCCTTTTCTTTTTTACTATTTTGTTTCATGCACTATCCTATAATAAGTCAATTTATTTTAATTATACACTCTAAATACTTAATTGTATCTTTTTATAAACCAATTAAGTATCTAATATCATTTATATAACTTTTGTATATAATCAATTGTAACTTTAGCAAAGTGATGTTTATTATCTTTTAGTTTTAACATCTTTCTATTGTCACCTTTTTTATGTGCTATATGAACCCATCCTTGAGGAAAGTACTCTGCTATAATTTCACTCCATTCAGGTAATTCATAAGCAGCTTCTAACACATTAACCAATGGTATCTTATGTGTATCAACATCAACAGCACATCCTAATCTGTGGAATGATGTTTCACTTCCACCTGCTAGTTTATTTAACTTACTATTTCTAAACCCGCTATTAATAGTTAATGGAATACCTAATTTATCTCTTAGTGGTTGTAGTATAGTTTTAACTACAAACTCTATATTCTGCCATTCTTGTTCATTAGGTATATTCTTTATTCCATTTTTCATAGCAGTTTCACTTGAAACAAATTCCCAGTACTTAAAGTTTTCAGAAATGTTAGCTGTTAAATCTCTACCATAGTCTGTGTCTAAATATACATGTTTCATTTTACTCTCCTTACTGCTCTGGTTCTTTATCTTTTTTAATTTTAAACTTACTTCCAGCAATTTGCAGAACCATTTTAAGCATACCTCTCATACCGTATATTACAGTAACCATACCAACAAGTATATACATATACCAATCTGGAACCAGTGCTAAGCTAGCAAACCCTGCAACTACATAAGGCTGCCATTCAGGAATAAAACTCATCACTACTGGTGTTAACCATATCAGTAGTATCAATTCATCCTTCCAAGATTTATCCATATTTTGCATAGCTATTCTATCCAAATCATAATCCATCTCTGCTTCTCTTTCTAACCTTTTAGCTTTGCTTTCTGCTTCAGCCATTATAAGTAACTTGTCTGCTTCAACTTGTACTTTTTTAATTTCATTCTTATCTTT
>RRZU011146762.1_pt1 | contig 10261 bp, 12 predicted proteins | sample 2165561 | NCBI WGS metagenome assembly RRZU01 (sample SAMN10456909, study PRJNA506462) | wastewater metagenome | isolation source: wastewater sludge | place: USA: Moscow, Idaho | reverse complement strand
TTTTTCAGAAACAAAATTATCAAATTCAATTCCTAAATCTTTTAAATCTTTAATTATTATATCCATAACTAAATCTTTTGAGAAAAAAGCTATTTCTTTGAATCTTGATTCATCATAAATGATCTCTTTTCCAAATTTTTCAATTACTACATTTGCAATATCAATTAAATATTCACCTCTGTAATAAGTCTCTGGGTAAGTTATGTCTTCTTTAAAAATAAAATCTCTAGCAGCTAATGAAACTGATAATCCCAATAAATCCATTTGAGCACCAGCATCATTTATATAATATTCAGTTGTAATATCATAACCTAAATATTTTCCTACACGAGCAAGCGCATCCCCAGCTATGGCACCTCTTGCATGACCAATATGCAAGGGTCCTGTTGGATTTGCTGAAACATATTCTAATAAGATTTTCTCATCTTTTATATTTTGTTTTGCAAATGATTCTTTATTATTTAAAGCATTATCAACTAATGACTGCAAAAATGATGACGATAATTTAAAATTTATAAAACCTTTAACCGACTCAACTTTTTCAAACATATCCGAATCACTTAAATTTACAGCTAATTCATCAGCTATAACCATAGGTGATTTTTTAAGTTCTTTTGCTAGTGAAAAAGCAACAGGTGTAGCATAATGACCAAAAGATATATCTTTTGGTTTCTCTAGTACAATATTTGTATTTAATTTCTTTTCAATAAATTCTTTAACTAAATTTTGCAATATTTTCTCTTATGCTTGTTTTGTTTCATTTTTTTCAGTTGAAGTTGTTGAAGGTTTTCTTTCAATTTCATCTGACTTATTCACAACTTCATCTTCATCATCTTTTACAGCTTTTTTGAAGTTCTTAATACCTGATCCTAGACCTTTTGCTAATTCTGGTATTTTTTTACCACCGAATAATAATAATACAACTAACGCTATTAATAACCACTCCATACCACCTGGCATACTCATGATATATCCTTCTATTGATTTTGTATTATTATAACTACATAATGCTTAAAAAAATTTTGTACCATTACTTTAGGAAAAAATGCATTATTTTAAATCCACTTCCCGCAGCAACTATAGTTCCTACCAAATTTAATGTTATATTTGCAATAGCTAAATATAATGAAGTTCCAAATAATAAATAAGATTCAATAGCAAAGGTTGAATATGTAGTTAAAGCTCCTAAAAATCCTGTAGTTAAAAATGCTTTGATATTAGGAGAAACTGTATAATGAGAAAAGTAAGCAAAAAGTAAGCCAATAATAAATGAACCAACTAAATTTACAAGCAATATTCCTAAAGGAAATTCTATAGGAATATATTTGTTAGTAAAATGAACGGAATATGCTCTTGCTATTGAACCTAAAAATCCTCCTAAACCAATAGCTAAAATCATAGACCAATTAAGAGACATAATTGTTAGACTCTTTATTAAATACTTCATTCATATTTTTTTCTAATACCTCAAACCAATCTGTATTTTTATCTGCTTGAATTGGTTCTAAATAAACAACTTTTACAATCCCTGGTGTTGCTAATAATTTTTTTGAATCAACTATATTTCTTGTATTAAATAAAACTATTGGCTGAACTTTTAAGTTATATCTATTTGCCAGCATTTTTGCACCTGGTCTAAAACTTAACATTGATTTTCCATCACTTCTTGTTCCTTCTGGAAACATCGCGATTGGTCGACCTTTATCTAATCTATCTTTTGCTTCTTTTAGAAGATGAATAATTCCTGCTTTATTTTCTCTATCTATACTAATCATTCTTGGAGCTTTTATAATATGACCAAAAAAGAATAAGTCTGTTATCTCTTTTTTTGCAACCCAAGCTAAATCCCTAGAATGAATATATTCCATAACAATAATATCAAGTAAAGATTGATGATTCATCAAAATCATGTCACAAGATTCATCAAGTTTTCCCTGTGTTTCTAATTTTATTCCTAAAACATACATTTGGAAAGTCATCCAAACTTTTATTACTTTATGTGTATGATTTTTAAAAATATACATTAAAACTACAGTTATAGCAACTGTAATTGAAAATTGTATAAGTAGTATTATTCCTCTAATTCGTGCCAAAACTTTCTTCCTTTATCCAACCAATAAAATCACTATCACTTCCTAAAACTTTTATAAAACCATTCTTTTTATCTAGAATTTCAACTTTTTGTTCGCTTTCTAATTTAAAAAATATTGTTGAATTTTTTGTAGGTAAAATATATACAAATGAACCTTTTTTAACTATTCCTGTACTATTTGGTAAAAAATATACTATTGAAAATATTAAAAATATTATAGAAATTATCAAAAATATCTTTTTTCTTTTCCAAATAAATAAAATTAAAAAACAAATAAATAAAATAACTGAAGCTACTTTTTTATATTTTTCAAAACTAGAATCATTTGGATTTAAATCTGTTTGTGTACTTACAAGTTCATTTTGTAATAATATAGGTATTGTTACATCTTTTAAACTTTTTGTTCTTGTATTATAATAAGTTATAACTAATTTCTTTTTATATATTGGTGTTACAAAATAATAGACTAGATTTTGTTTATCTTCCAGCTCTTTTATACTAGAGATACCTTGTTCTTCTATATCTTTTAATTTAAAATCTTCTAAATTTGCATTTATTGCATCAACATCAATTATTGTTAAAGCTTCATTATTATTATATTGTTTTGTTTTGTATGCTTTTAGAAAAAAATCATCAGCAATTACACCAGAAAATCTTTCATCACCTTTTCCAACATCCGAATATTTAATAATTGGAGAAGACAAATCACTAACATCTATTTGAGAGCCTGATCCTAATAATTTAACACTAATATCAGGGAATTTAAAATTTCCTTGTTTTACTTTAAAATAATAACTATTTTCATAAGTATCATTTGAAACTTTTTTCCAAGGATTTTTTGGATTTAATATTGTTATATTAGAAGAATTAGAAAAAGAAGTAGATAATTCATCAAAATTATCTGTTGTAATTAATGCTTTAACAATTACTTCAAATTTTTGATTTTTATAAACATTGGTAGGTATTTTATTATAAGAAAGATATAAGTTTTTTGAAGCAAAAAGATTTATACATAAAAAAAGATTTAATAAAATAGCTAATTTTAGGATTTTTTCCATTTTAACTTTCTACAATAAAGAGATTTAACTCTCTATTGTAAAAAACCCTTCAACATGTTAACACCATCTGTAGAACCTAATAGTTCTTCAATAGCTCGTTCTGGATGAGGCATTAAACCAAACACATTTTTTTCTTTGTTACAAATACCAGCAATATTTGATACAGAACCGTTCATGTTTACTAAGTTTCCATCTTTATCACAATATTTTAAAAGAATTTGATTGTTATCTTCTAACTCTTTCAATCCATCTGCATCAATATAATAATTACCATCATGGTGAGCTACAGGAATATTAAGAACTTCATCTTTATTTAATAAAGATAAAAATGTGTTATCTGTATTTACTACTTTTAAAGTATGATATTTTGAAATAAAATGTAAAGAATCATTTCTTTTCATAGCACCTGGTAATAATCCAGCTTCTAATAAAATTTGGAATCCATTACAAATCCCTAAAACTTTTCCACCATTTGCAGCATATGCTTGAACTGAATCCATAATATTTGCAAATCTTGCAATTGCACCACTTCTTAAATAATCTCCATAAGAGAATCCACCAGGAATTACTAATAAATCAGTATCAGCTGGAATATCTTTCTCTTTATGCCAAATTATTTGTACATCACAACCTAATTGTTCAAAAGCATATTTTGTATCATATTCACAGTTTGTTCCAGGAAATTGTAATACTGAAATTTTCATATTAACCTACTATTTCTATATCATAATCTTCAATAACAGTATTAGCTAAAAGTTTTTGACACATTTTTGTAACTTCTTCTTTAGCAGCAGCTTCATCAGTAGAGTTTAATTCAATAATAATTTGTTTACCGATTCTTACATTTTTAACTAACTCTTTAAAACCTAATGTATCTAGTGCATGATGTGTTGCTTTACCTTGATCATCTAATACACCTTGTTTTAATGCTACATTTACAATTGCTTTCATTTATCACCTTCAATTTATATTTTTACTATTATATCTAAAACTGCCTTATAGCAATTTAGTCAACTATCTCTTTGTTATTATTTACTTAATCTATTAAGGATAGTTGTATATCCACTTAATATTTTATCTTTAATTTCAACAGGAACATTTACCTCTAGTTTTTCACCAGATTTTAAACTTTTTGCTTTTTCTTTCCAATTATCAGCTTTTCCAAAATCTCTTAATATTTGTTTATCCATAGAGATATAATTTTGAGCATCAAAATCTTCTTTAGAGATGAATCTTGAACTTTCAGGTGTTAAAACTTCATCACCTAAAACCCACTCACCTTTTGAATTAACAAATATTTCAAATTTAGTATCAACTACAATAATACCTCTATCTTGAGCAAAAGAAGTAAAATTTTTAAATAAATTTTCAAGACTTGTAATTATTTCAGGAAATAACTCTCTAACTTTTTGAGAACTCAAAGGCTCATCTTTTATACCTTTTGTTGTTGGTGTAAAGATTGGAGTTTCAAATTTATGCCATTGTTCTAAACCACTTGGTAAATCTAAACCATAAGGATCCGTTCCATTTTGACAAGCATCAAATAAAGAACCTGTTAAATAATTTCTAAAAATTAACTCAAATTGAACTAAGTCTCCATCAACAACAGCTTCTAAAGGCTTACATAATTCCATTAATTGACATCTTGGAGCAATTGCCAAAGAAGAATCAACAGTTTCAGATAAAATTGCTGTTCTTATTCCTGCTTCTTTTGCAAATGATGCCCCATTATTAGAGATTGCCGTTTGAGAAACACCTTTCCCTTCGATTAAAAGATTTAATGGAATATCAAACACTGAACATCTATCACTTCTTACAAGTAAAACTTTTGGCTCATCTCCTGGACAAGTATAAAGATCTGCATTTTTACCAATATAAAAAAGGTTATATCCTAAATCTTCAAGTTCAGCAATTCCTTTTTGCGTTGTTGTTTTCTTTGATTGTGGCCAAAGACCAAGTTTTGTAATTTCAGTTATATTCATTTAGTCTCCTATTATTTATTCATTATTATTAAACTTTTTAAAATAGCAATTGAAGTATTCAATTGATTATCTCCTAATATATCTTCTTTTGTAATTACTTTTTTATTTTCATCAATTACAGCTTTTTCTTCTTTTTTCACTTCTTTAGTTTTTTCAAGTTCACCTTCAAGATGTTTTTTTAAATCTGCTTCTTTAATTTTAAATTTATCATCTTCATCTTGCGTAACTTTTCCAGAATTTACAATAACATCAGGTGTTACTCCTGTTGCTTGAATTGTTCTTCCACTTGGTAAGTAATATTTTGCAATAGTTAATTTTATATTTTCACTTCTATCATTTTCAATAGGTAAAACTGCTTGAACTGAACCTTTTCCAAATGTTTTTTCACCAACAATAATTGCTCTTTTATGATCTTGTAAAGAACCACTTACAATTTCAGAAGCTGATGCTGAACCTTCATTTACAAGAACAACTAAAGGTAATTTACTTTTTGTTTTTAATGCACTTGCTTCAAATTTTTCTTCATCTTCTGGATTTCTACCTTTTTGAGAAACAATTACTCCACTATCTACAAATAAATCAACTACTCCAATAGCTTGTGAAAGCAGTCCTCCTGGATTATTTCTTAAGTCTAAAACTAGACCTTTTACATTTTTATTTTCTTGGATAATTTTCTCTAAATCTTCTGTAACTTTTGTATCAAAACTAGAGATTCTTAAATATAGTAGATTTTCATTTTCAATAGTTTTAGAAAATACAGATTGAATCTTGATTATATCTCTTTTCATTTTTATTTCTAAAGGTTTTGACTCACCTTTTCGTACAATTGTTAATGTAATATCAGTCTGAGGTTTTCCTCTCATTAGATTTACTGCTTCATCTAAAGTCATATTTATAGATGATGTATTATCAATTTTTAAAATTATATCCGATGCTTTAATACCTGCTTTAAATGCTGGTGTATCATCAATTGGAGAGATTACAGTTAAAGCTCCATCTCTCATTCCTACAGTTATACCTAAACCACCAAATTCACCTTGTGTTTGAATAGTCATTTCTTTAGATGCTTTTTTATCTAAATACGATGAATGAGCGTCTAACTCTTGCATTAAACCTTTTAATGCTTTATCAACAATCTCTTGTAGTTTTATATCATCAACATAGTATTTTTCAACAGTACCTATTACTTTTGTTAATTTTGATAAAGATTCGAATCTCGATTGTTCAGGAACTGGTTCCTCTTTGGCAAAAAGAGCTTGTGATAGAACAAATGAAAGTGTAGAAGCTAATAATAATCTCTTCATATTTTTTATAACCTTATAAATTTATAGAGAAATATTATACAAAAAGTAAGATAAAAGTAAGATTTTATCAAAAATTTTGTACCATATCAACTACTTTTAAAAAAGGTTATAAAAATGAGTATAAAAGAAAATGTTGATTATGTTAAATCAGAGCTAAGTAGCGAAGAGAAATTTTTAGAGAATTTCGTAAAAGGTGAAAGATTTTTTAAAAAATATAAAACATTAATCTTTGGATTTATAGCAGTTATATTTATAGGAATAATTACTGTTTTTATCAAAAACAATATAGATGAATCAAATAAATTTGAAGCAAATATTGCTTTTAATAAAGTTTTAGAAAATACTAATGATACACAAGCACTTGCTGATTTGAAAGAAAAAAATCCGCAACTTTACGATATTGCCAAATTTTTACAAGCAAAAAATGAAGCTAAACAAACAGATATTAATGTTCCTTTATTGAAAGAATTATCAAAATACCAAACAGCTTTAGCTAATAAAAGTATTTCTGAATTAGATAATTTATCAATGCAAAAAGATTTTTTATTAAAAGAATTCGCTATTTTTAACAAAGCACTTTTTTTAACTAATGAAGGAAAATTTAATGAAGCAAAAACAACTTTAGCTTTAATTCCGCAAAGTTCAAAAGCTTATGAATTAGCTAAATTGCTAAATCACTATCTACTTACAAAATAAGGAAAACCTATGAAATATCTTTTAATTTCGTTATGTGCGATATTTTTATTTACAGCTTGTTCAGGGAAAAAATACTTTGAACCAGAAGATGTGAGTAGTAATATAAAATTAAACAAAGAATCTATGTCTTCATCAATTACTGCGATGAATAAAATTGGTGCGACACTTGATGATAAAAGAATCATTACTGAAAAAGGAATTTCTTCTTTTGAATTACCTGAAAACTTTGATTTCCTAAATACATCATCTGATGGAAAAATAATTGCAACCAATTATATTGATAAAATTTTAATCGGAAATGAAGAAAGAGTTGTAAAAGATGTTGTTGTTGCTGCATCTTTAAAAGATAATAAACTTGCTTTAGTTTATTCTAGTAATACAATTGAATTAATTGATATATCTACAAATAAAACGTTATTTAAAGAATATTTACCCGCATCATTAGCAAATGATACAAGAATTACTAATCCATATTTTATGGGTAATTTAATACTTTTCCCGACTCTTAATGGAAAAGTTATTATTGTTTCATCTTCAACAAACGAATCTGTAAGAAATATATCTGTTGATCCAGATAGTGAGTTTAATAACATTATTTCGTTAAATGTAATAGAAAGTTCACAAACATTAATTGTTGCAAGTCCCAATAAAGTTGTATCAATTTCTCCAAAAGAGATACTTTCAAAACCATATGATGTGAGAGATATTATTGTAAAAAATGACGATATTTATTTAGCTACAATTGATGGACAAATCATTAAATTAACTCCAAATTTAGTAGAAGTTGCAAAGAAAAAATATAAATATGCAAAAATTCACGCTTTAGCATATTCAGATTCATTATACGCTGTTGAATCGCAAGGTTATTTAATAAATTTAAATCAGGACTTTACCGATGATAAAATTTATGATTTTAGCTTTGATAATGAAGAAAGAATGATTGCAATTGGAAATAAAATATATTACGATTCAAAATATATAACTCTTCCATAGTAAATAATTTGAAATAAAAAAGGGATATTTGGTTTTCCAAATATCCCTTTTTTTTACTAAACTTTTTTAAAAGTTCTACGAGAAATTCCTATTTGCTAAATATTCAACTAACACTGTTGCATAAGAGCCTTTAGGAAGAATAAAATCTAAGCTACATACTTTTTTAGCTGCATCATATTTGCAAGATATATCTCTAGGAAAAACCATAGCTTCTCTTCTATAACCTTTCTCTTGAATATATAAATCATCATATTTTTGTTCTATTAATGACGCTTCACCTACAGCTTTAAATACTTTTCTACCAGGAAGTAATCCAGTTGGAGTTATTTTAAAATTGTGAAAATCATTTAAAATATTTGCAGTTATTACTTTTGGAGTAAATAATTTGTCTTTTTGTAAATCTAAAAAAATATCTCCATCTAAGAGTTTAAATTCATCATTTGATAGTTGTAATCTTTCAACTAACCAAGCATTAAAAAAACTACTTTGATAAGCAGCAATAAGCATTTTTGATAGTTTTTTATCTTTTACTATTTCATCCCCATAAACAACTTCTTTTGCTTTTGCGAGATTATCAACAACTTCTTTTCCAAATCTTTGATAACCAAAGTAGTTTGGCATGCCCTCTTTTACTATGATTTTTATGATTTTTTGAATATGATTTATGTCAGCTACTTCAACATTATGAAGATTTATTTTAAATCTATTTCCTTCTAAATCACCAATATTTAATTTTTCATTGTGTAAAAAAGTATCTATAATTTCAATCTTTTTATTTCTAAAAAGTTTTATTTCTTTTGAATATTTTTTAGGAATGGTAATATATTGAGTCGTTGTGGCTCGCTTATCTTTAAGACCAGCATAACCTATTTCATTTGAAAAAACATTTAAGAATTTTGCTAATCTATCGATTAATTCCCACGTATCACAGTTGTTTTTTTCAATCTTTAAAACTAAAAAACTTCCTGCACCAGAAAATTTTATAGGTTGTTCTTCAACTATAAAATCTTCTTCATTTTGAACAAATTTAAAATTTAAAGTTTTATCATTCTTAGGATAAACTCTTTTTATCAATGTTTAGCTCTTTTTACAAATTCATTTTCATAAACAGTTCTACATTCTGTACAAAATTTAGCAAAAGGTTTTGCTTTTAATCTTCCTAAAGGAATCACAACCCCACACATGTCACAAATACCATAAGTTCCAGCCTCGATTTTTTTAAGAGACTCTTCTATTTGTTTTAGTTCATCAATTTGATGATTTGCAATCATTCCTTCCGTAAAAGACTCACTTACTAATTCAGCATAATCTAATTCGTCATTGATTTCTTGTTCTTTTAACTGATCAATGTTTGCTCTACTATTATTAATATTTGATAGAATATTTTCTTTTCTTTCAAGTAAAATTATTCTTAACTCATCAATTTGCTGTTTATTTGGCATAGTTTCTCCTTAAGTATTCGCGCAATTATATAGTTTTTTATATATATTGTTCATTAAAAGAGCTTTAAATGCCTATTTTATGGGCTATATTTTAATAAAAATTATCATTTATAATATAATAAATTTTATTTTTTATATTTCTTGTTTAACAGAATATTAACTAAAAAGAGATAGAATACAAAAGTTCTAAGAGGAGTTTATTATTACTACTTTAACAAAAAAATTTGTTTTATTAATTACATTTTTCATATTAAATTTTGTTTTCTTTATTTTTTTTCATTCAAAATTAAATAGTAATATTCATTATTCAACAAAAATTAGCTCAATTACAAAACTTCCAAATTTTGCCTATTCAAATAATATTTATGAATCAAGAATTCAAGAAAATAAAAATTTTTCAATTAAAATTTTTCCTATGAATTTACAAATAAACTACTTGGATTTTGTTTATGAAAAATAGTGTTTTTTTCAACTTTTTATTTTTACTTTTATCAAAACATAAATCAAAACATATTGCTATTTTTATCATATCTATTTTGATTGTTTTTTTAATTTCAAGTGTTCTTTTTATTTCAAATAGTTTAAAAAAAGAGGTTTTTTCTACTTTAAATAATCAAAGTGATTTTGTAATCCAAAAAACAAATAATGGGAAAATATTTGATACACCTATTTCTTGGGTTGAAGATTTTTCATC
>RRZU010968353.1_pt1 | contig 10261 bp, 10 predicted proteins | sample 2165561 | NCBI WGS metagenome assembly RRZU01 (sample SAMN10456909, study PRJNA506462) | wastewater metagenome | isolation source: wastewater sludge | place: USA: Moscow, Idaho | reverse complement strand
TTATTTTATACAAATTTAAACTTTTAAAAATTATTTATTATGAAGAAATTATTACTTTTTTCGATGATGTTGTTTGCTTTTGTTGGTGCAAAGGCTGGGTTAACTTACAGTGTTACTGTTCCTGCTGGAACTAAATTTTGTTATATTGCTGGTGCAATGAATAGTTGGAAGCCGCAGGAAATGACTAAGGTTGATGAAACTCATTATACCATTACACATGCAACTGCTACTACAGCACATCAATATAAATATTGCTCTGGTCCAGGCTTTGCATATGAGGAAAATATTGGAGGAAATAGAACAGTTTATAATGCAAATGATGTTGTTGTTAGTTGGAAAGCTGTTTATGATCCAGCAGCATTGCCTGTGTCTGTTACTTATTCAGTTACTGTTCCAGCTACTGATAAGTGTTTTTTTAATGGTTCAGCTACAGGTTGGGTATTTACAGAGATGGTTAAGGTAAGCCCAACAAATTATACACTTACACTTAATATTGTTCCTACTCTTAAAGATAATTACAAGTATAGTGCAGGTGCAAGCTGGAACTATGAAGAGCAGACAGCAGTTGGTGGTAATGTTGATAACCGTACTTATACTGCTAGTGATGTAGTTGCAAAATGGAAATCAATTCCTACAAGCATTGAACAAGTTGATGCTTTATCAAGTGTTGTTACAACTTCAAATAACCAAATCACTGTTAAATTTGAAGGTGTAGCTAAAGTTGATATTTACACAATAACAGGAACTTTAGTTAGTTCAGTTGTTGCTGAAGGAGAAGTTTCTCAATCAGTTAACTCAGGTGCTTACATTGTTGTTGTTGGTGAAAAAGCAACTAAAGTTTTAGTGAAATAATAAGTAACTATAGAATACAAAAAAGGGTTGATTTCAATTAATTTTGAAATCAACCCTTTTTCTTTTAATGCCACTAATTTTGGATCAAGAGTAAAATATGGTGGAGTTACTTGTCTCGCCTACGGCTTCGATTCGACTATTACGCAAAGTTACGCTCCCAAAGGGATTCCTTCGGAAAAAGAAAAAATCGCTAAGTTCCGCAAAGAAAAGACTAAATGCTAGATTTAAAGATATTTGATTTGCTATTAACTGGAACTCCGTAGCAATTCCGTAGCAATTCCGTAGCGACCCTTTAACTTCGTTGATCTTCGATTGCGGTTAACTTTGCGAATCTTTTTCCGAAGGAATCCCTTTGGGGGCGTTATAACAAGAAAGTTTGCCGAAGGCGAACTAGTTTTAAATTTAAAGCACAAAATAAATTAGGATTCCACCTACTTTTGTACTTGATTCCTAATTTTCTAAAATCGAAAATAGATAGCTATGTCTGCAGTTAACGTAACAAGTTTTTCATCGCGGCTGTAGGCATAATCAATAGATGTATATCTGAATCCTGTCATTAAATTAATACCAAAATGTTTACCAGGTGTAAATTCAACACCTGGACCAGCGCCAATAGTGAATTTCTTTTGTTCTTCAAAAGGGGCATTTAGATTAAACAGAAATGTTACAGGCTCCATCGGGCTGTCATAAAACTCATCATAATCTGAATTTTCAGTCCAATTAAAATTTCCACCTACAAACGCAAAAATCCTATACCACGACTTTGAGTCTAGCTCATATAACGACAATAAACCAACACTTAAATTCTTATCCTCATCAGAAACCACAGGAAAGGCCGTAAGTTGAAAGCCTAACTTTTTAGGCCAAAACTTATATGTAAAACCATATCCTGTTGTTAGTCCTGATGCAATTCCGAACTCATGTCTTGGTCTATACCAAGTTGATTTTGAATCAGTTTTAACATTATTTACAACTTCAGAGTTAATAACCTCTTCCTTTTTAATCTCCTTTTTAATCTTTCTTTTATTTCCATTTTGTGATGCACTATAATCCTGAGCCATCAAGAAAGTAGAAAATAGAAGAACCGCAATTGTTAGAATGTTCCTTTTCATGATTTCGTCAATTGTCAGAAAAGTTAAAAACGAAAATAAATACCTGATTCGATTGTCGGATAAGTCCCCCAATCATTCTTATCCACATACTGAAACTGAAAACCAGTCATAATATTAATACCAATACGACCACCAGGAGTAAATTCGATGCCAGGACCTATGCCAATAATATATTTCTTCTTTTCAACCCTATTTGTCTCAACAAGGTTAGAATAATAACCATTACTAAGGTCAAAGCCAGATGAGTAGATTTCTTCATCGTACTCCTGAATATTCAAATGAGTTCCTACAAATCCAAAAAAACGATACCAATCATGCGAATCTAGCTCAAACAAACCGGTTAAGCCCAAACTAATATAAGACTCATCATCAGACACAAAAGGGAATGCGGTAAATTGAACTCCGACTAATTTGGGCCAATAACGATAACTTAAGCCATAACCGGTAGCGAAGCCTGCAGCGAAGCCAATTTCATGAGGTGTAGAAACTCTCCGACTAGATTTAACTTCAACATTCTCTTGCGCCGATATTCCAACGATGATGAGAAGAGATGCAAGTATTAAAGAAAACCTTTTCATGATATTTAGTGTTTGTTTGTTTAATGTTAGCAATTTTAATGCCATAAAGAGAACGGATACTCTCCCTTATTCATTAGATCTTTTATCTTCTTCTGAACAATAGGCCTATCTTCTTGATAAGTAACCCCAAACCAAGGTGCTTCGGTATTAATTACCTTTGTTGTAACTCTCTTCTCTTTGATTAATTTATCAACTACAGCATTAAAATAATACTCACTCTTAAGCTCTGTTCCTCTCTCTTGCAAAAACTTAACAAAACCCTCTTCTAAATAATCAAAGTATGATGGTTTGAACGCCCAGAAATTCATAGATACAGGCTCATTACCAGTTAGTTCAGTTTTATCACTCTCTTCATAAAAGAATATCTTCCCCTCTTCTTTCCCAATTTTTGTACGCTCAATAATGTTAACCATATTGCCTTGAGCATCTGTTGAGCATACACCTCGCGATACTGTTCCAAAATCTGAAAGAGTATTACGAAGATAGTAGCCAACCATTCCATATTCATTTGGATTCGAGCTATCATTCATAAAATCAGCCACTTGAGAATAAGCAATCTTACCATAGAAGTCATCTGCATTAATAATTGCAAATGGCTCACGAATGACATCCTTAGCCATCAAAATTGCATGACCAGTGCCCCAAGGCTTTTCGCGACCCTCAGGAACGGTGAATCCGGCAGGGAGTTTATGTAACTCTTGGAAAACATACTCCGTTTCAATTTTGCCTTTTAAAATAGGTTCAAAACGCGCTTTAAATGGTTCGGCAAACGATTCACGAATAATAAAAACCACTTTTCCAAAACCTGCATTAATGGCATCAAACACAGAAAAGTCGATTATCGTTTCATTATTAGGACCTAAAGCATCCATTTGCTTCAATCCTCCATATCTGCTACCCATACCGGCAGCTAAAATTAGCAATGTTGGTTTCATCTGTATGATTTTTTAAACGCAAAGTAACCAAATTATTTCCAAGAATAGTGATGCCCCCAAATTAATATCAAACAGACAAAAAAATATACTTGTATTTTTATTTGATTATCAAACGGTTAAATAAGAGATCAATTTTGATACGGAAATTTTTTCAAAAAAAGTAAGCAAAACGTTTGCAGATAAAGAAAAAAGCGCTACTTTTGCATCGCGGTTGAGGGAAATACTTACCGCCACTTTTCGGGGTGTAGCGCAGTCCGGTAGCGCACCTGGTTTGGGACCAGGGGGTCCAAGGTTCGAATCCTTGTACCCCGACAAAAAAAGAGCAAAACACAATGTTTTGCTCTTTTTTTTTGCAATACACCCAACTCAAGGATAGAGAAGATAGGGATCAAGTACAAATGTTGGTGAATTACAGATATCACTAATATAAGTTTGTATGCCACATTCGCCTTCGGCGAACATTTTATTGCAGCGCAAAGATCCGCAATCGAAGCCGCAGGCGAGATAAATAACTCCACCATATTTTACTCTTGATCCGTTACGCCACCAACTTTTGCCCTTGATCCAAGATATCTATACCTATTATTAAAAAAGCCCAACGCTGGCTATAAACAAAAAAAGCTTCAAAACAGTAAGTTTTGAAGCTTTAAAAAGTGGTGCCACCTGGAATCGAACCAGGGACACAAGGATTTTCAGTCCTTTGCTCTACCGACTGAGCTATGGCACCCTCTATTTTTTGTGCAACTTTATCATTTACAAGAGAACTTTTTCTCTTTTCTGAAAGTGGTGCCACCTGGAATCGAACCAGGGACACAAGGATTTTCAGTCCTTTGCTCTACCGACTGAGCTATGGCACCCTCTGCTTAATTGCGGTGCAAAGTTATACAAAGATTTTAATTACAAAAGGGAAATATTAAATATTATTTAAAGTTTGTAGAAATTATTTTTGGTAACTATATCTTGTTAATTTTGCACAAAATAAACTTATGGAGTATCACTCTCATCAACTTTCTAATAATCTTCGTCTTATATTCTATCCAACCAAATCTGAGGTCGGATATTGCGGGATGTTTATCAATACAGGCAGTCGTGACGAACTCGAAAACGAACACGGATTAGCCCACTTTATCGAACATGTCATCTTTAAAGGGACAAAAAAAAGAGATTTATATCAAATTTTAAGTCGAATTGATGACGTAGGTGGCGAAATAAATGCTTACACAACTAAAGAGGAGACCTGCATTTACTCCACTTTTCTGAAACGCGACTTAGAAAGAGCCGTCGAATTAGTTGCCGACATAACTCTGAACTCGCAATTTCCTGCCGATGAACTTAAAAAAGAGGTAGAAGTGGTAGTAGATGAGATAAACTCATACAAAGATTCGCCCGCAGAACTAATTTTTGATGATTTTGAAGATCTGATCTTTAAAAGCCATTCAATGGGACGAAACATTCTGGGTATTCCTAAAGAGATTCGTAAATTCAAACATCAACACATTGAAAACTTCATAAAAAGGAATTACAATACCGATCAAATGGTGTTTTGCGTTTTGGGCAATTACAATCCCCAAAAGGTAATCACCCTTTTTGAGAAATACTTTAACCATCTGCCTCAAAACAATCGATTATGGAGTCGTGATCCAATTGCCGAATACACCCCAATTACTCAAACACTTAATAAAAAGACGTTCCAAAGCCATTGTTTAATAGGCAACAGAGCATATAACTGTTACGACGAAAGACGTTTACCTCTTCATCTGCTTAACAACTTATTAGGTGGTTCGGCAAGCAACTCGCGTTTAAACTGGTCGTTACGCGAAAAAAGCGGAATAGCTTATACCGTCGAGTCCAATTACTCGCCCTATTTCGATACAGGAATTTTCAACATCTACTTTGGCACCGACAAGAGTAACATAGACCAAAGCTTTGAAATCATCCACAAAGAGTTAGCAAAACTCCGAAACGAAGAACTATCAATCAAAGAGTTACATCGCATTAAACGACAAACGATTGGACAAATGGCCATAAGTTTTGAGAACCGTGAATCACTTCTTTTCTCAGTTGGCAAAAGCTATCTGCTTTACGGCAAGGTTGACACCCTTGAAGATGTCTATAAACGCGTGGAGAAAATCACAGCTAAGGAGTTGCAAGATATTGCGAATGAAGTTTTTAATGAGAGAGCTCTCTCTTACCTCATTTATAAATAATGATATATGAATAAACAAGAGCTTTTAGACGAATACATACTTGCTCATGCAACCCCTGAGCACGAACAGCTAACAAAAATTAGCAGGCAAACTCATCTTGAAGTACTCAATCCTCGCATGGTTTCGGGACATCTTCAAGGACAAATTTTAAAATTGATCTGCCAAATGATAAAGCCGAATCGAATTCTCGAAATTGGAGCATTTACAGGTTATTCGGCAGTTTGCTTTGCACAAGGTACCACACCGGATTGCATCATCGACACAATTGAAGTCGATGATGAGCTTGAAATACGCTTACGTAACAACTTCAAAGAAGCTGAGGTTGCCCACAAAATTAATCTGCATATTGGCGATGCCTTAGAAATCATCAGAACACTCGACCACCAATACGACTTGGTTTTTATAGACGGTGATAAAAGAGAATACATTGCCTATTACAATCTAATTTTTGATAAAGTTAAAAATGGTGGATTTATTTTGGCAGATAATGTACTTTGGGACAACAAGGTAATTGAACCCATCAATAAAAAAGACGCACAAACTCAATCCATTGTAGAGTTTAATGATTACATCAAAAACGACTGTAGAGTTGAAAAAGCAATTCTACCGCTGAGGGATGGGCTCTTTTTAATAAGAAAACTCTAACCCCACATTTTTGGGTATAAAAAATATAAGTTACATTTGCCAACAAACGAATTCACATCAATTCAAAACTTATAACTCACTTATATGAAACTAGTTAATTTTGCATTTCTTACGCTTTCGCTTATTACATGGAGTTGCCAATCAGAAGATATTGAAGATAAAATAACTGGAAGCGGAGTTTTAAAATCAGAAACACGCGCAATCACAAATACCAACATTAATGAGATACAAGTGAATGGCGATTTCACCACAAGTTTCTCAACTAGAAACGATATCTCAAAGATTTTTGTACTTGCGGAAGACAATCTAATCCCATATATCCTAACCGACGAATCAAATGGGACAATTAAAATTGAAGAAAAAGAGGGTTTTACAATTGCCAACAAAGAGCCACTTATTGTAGATGTAAAATCGGCCACGTTAAACGGCGTAACAATTAATGGAAATGGTAAATTCATTGGCGATCTGCTTCATGGCGCAAATCCTTATGTCACAGTTAACGGATCGGGCACAGCCGAGATTAACGACATTAAGGAGAATAGCGTAAATATAACAGTTAATGGGAATGGATTTGTTGAACTTAATGGATCAGTTGCCACAGCCAATTTACTCATTAATGGAAATGGTGTTATTCAAATAAGCGCCATCAGCACAACTCTCAACATACGCATAAATGGGTCGGGTGTGGTTTACTATGTGGGTTCACCAAAACTTAACACCATCATTGAAGGAACAGGAAAAGTGCAAAAAATTTAATGAATAGCAAACATCGCCACACACAAAGATCAGAATATTTAACTTTAAAGCAACAATATTTGTGTTATGAAAAATAGAGCGTTTGTATTTTTATGCGATGGATTTGAAGAGATTGAAGCCATCACTCCTATTGACATATTGCGAAGAGGAGGAGTTGAAGTGACCACCATTTCGGTTAACAACACACTCAAAGCTATTGGTGCTCACAACATTACCGTTGAATGTGATGCGAATCTGAGCCAAATAGATCTTAATAACGGTGACATTTACATCCTTCCAGGCGGCCCAGGACATAAAGCTCTAGCTCAAAACGAGATAATTACCAACCAACTCCTTAAGGCAAATCAGGAGAATAAGCTTATTGCGGCTATTTGTGCATCACCATCAATTTTGGGCAAACTTGGACTTTTGGTAGGCAAAAAAGCCTGTTGTTTTACTGGTTTTGAAGAGCAATTGAGCTGCAAAACAATAGTCATGAATGAACTGACTGTGACTGATGGCAACATCATTACAAGCCGAGGAGCAGGTACCGCATTCTCTTTTGGAATTGCAATAATTAATAAAGTTTTTGGTGCAGATAAGGGCAAAAAACTTGAAGATCAGATGATTTACATGAAATAATAGTAAAACAACATATCGTGACAAAAAAAGAGATCATTCTTCTTAATATATCAGGTGCCGACAAGCCTGGTTTGACGGCTCAACTAACCGAGGTACTTGCTCAATACAATGTTCGAATATTAGATATGGGACAGGCTGTTATACACGAAGACCTTGCATTAGGAATACTTTTCGAAGTTCCGCAAGAGTCTGAAGCAAGTCCCATCTTAAAAGACATTCTATTTAAAAGCTACGAATTGGGATTAAATGCAAAATTCACCCCAATATCAGAAGAGCGTTATGACGAATGGGTATCGCACCAAGGAAAGGATCGCTTTATTGTGACACTTCTGGCGCGCCAATTAACAGCCGAGCACATTGCAAAAGCAACAGCGATCATATCCTCGCAAGGACTTAACATCGATCTAATCACACGTCTCTCTGGCAGAACAACACTTAATGGGGATCAATCTAACGCCAAGGCTGTTGTGGAGTTTTCGGTACGCGGAACACCCAAGAATATCGACGAAATGAAGAGTAGCTTCGTTACTATCTCCGGAGAAATGGGAATCGACATTGCCTTCCAAATTGATAATATCTTTCGCAGAAATCGTCGGTTAGTCTGTTTTGATATGGACTCGACACTCATTCAAACCGAAGTGATAGATGAGTTGGCAATTAGAGCAGGCGTTGGCGATGAAGTTATTGCCATTACTGAAGATGCCATGCGTGGCAAAATCGATTTCAAAGAGAGTTTTATCAAACGTGTATCGCTTCTAAAAGGACTCGATGAAAAAGTAATGAAGGATATTGCTGAAAACCTACCTCTTACAGAAGGTTCCGAACGCCTCATCCGAACACTTAAAAAATATGGATATCGCACAGCCATTCTTTCAGGTGGATTTAACTACTTTGGCAACTATCTAAAAAACAAGCTTGGAGTAGATTATGTATTTGCCAACGAGCTTGAAATTATTGATGGAAAACTAACGGGGCGTCATTTGGGCGATATTGTGGATGGTGCTAAAAAGGCAGAGTTACTTAAACTTCTTGCATTTAAAGAGGATATTCACCTCGATCAAGTTATAGCTGTTGGTGATGGCTCAAACGATGTTCCGATGCTTCAACTTGCAGGTTTAGGAATTGCTTTTCATGCTAAGCCAAAGGTAATGGAAGAGGCTAACCACTCAATCTCCAATCTAGGACTCGACGGAATTCTTTATCTCCTTGGTTTTAGAGACCGTGAGATGAATGGTTAATGGTTAATAATAAAATAAATGCGGCGGAATTTAACTTTTCCGCCGCATTTATTATCTCGATAACATTAATTGACCAGTTTATTCACTAACTCGCTTGTCTCTTTTAGCGTTATTGCACTATAAACCTTTAAACCGCTCTCATCAATAATCTGTTTTCCGCCTTCGGCATTAGTGCCTTGCAATCTCACAATGATGGGCACTTTTATATCTCCAATCTTTTTATAGGCTTCAACAACACCATTAGCCACCCTATCACATCGAACAATACCACCAAAAATATTAATTAGCACAGCCTTAACACGCTCATCTTCCAAGATGATTTTAAGTCCCGCCTCAACCGTTTTGGCATTAGCACCTCCACCCACATCCAAGAAATTTGCAGGCTCGCCACCCGAAAGTTTAATAATATCCATCGTGGCCATGGCCAAACCAGCTCCATTAACCATGCAACCAACGTTTCCATCGAGTTTTACAAAGTTCAAATGGTTTTCCGATGCTTTAACCTCAAAAGGATCTTCTTCTAAAATATCTCTGCAAGCAGCCAAATCAGGATGTCTGAACAGTGCATTATCGTCAATATCAACTTTCGCATCTACTGCCAAAATTTTATTGTCGCTCGTTTTCAAAACTGGATTTATCTCAAAGAGTGCAGCATCACTCTCTTCATAGGCTTTATAGAGTAATTTAATAAACTTTATCATCTCTTTAAAAGCCTCACCTTCAAGCCCTAAGGCAAATGCAATTTTTCTACACTGAAAATCTTGGACACCTATGCCAGGCTCTATCAACTCATTAAAAATCAAATGTGGGGTTGCATCAGCTACGTGTTCAATGTCCATCCCCCCTTCGGTAGAATAGACAATTGTATTTTTACCACTCTTTCTATCGAGTAATATACTCATATAAAACTCCTGAGTCTTGGCAACACCAGGATAATAAACATCTTGTGCTACAAGAACCTTGTGAACTTTTTTCCCTTCGGCACCTGTCTGATGCGTAACTAATTGCATTCCAATAATTTCAGATGCAATACGTTTAACATCTTCAAGTGATTTGGCAAGTTTAACTCCACCACCCTTTCCGCGGCCTCCAGCATGAACCTGAGCCTTAATAACCCACCACGATGTACCTGTAAGATGGTGTAATTGCTGAGCAGCCTCTACAGCCTCGTCGGGCGTATGAGCCAAAATGCCCTCCTGTATTCGAACTCCATACTTTTTAAGAATCTCTTTTCCTTGATACTCGTGTATATTCATACCTTTATCGCTTTAAAAGTTATCTATTCTTTTTATAAATATATTATTTTAACCTATTTTC
>RRZU010887020.1_pt1 | contig 10263 bp, 11 predicted proteins | sample 2165561 | NCBI WGS metagenome assembly RRZU01 (sample SAMN10456909, study PRJNA506462) | wastewater metagenome | isolation source: wastewater sludge | place: USA: Moscow, Idaho | reverse complement strand
GCCCGCACCACTTCCTGTCGGTGCACAAGAACGGCCAGGTCGCGATCGTCGAGACCCGCGGCAACACCGACTGCCATGTCATCCTGCGCGGCGGCAAGGCGCCGAACTACGACGCCTCCAGCGTCGCGGCCGCCTGCAAGGACCTGGAGGCCGCCAAGCTGCCGGCCACGCTGATGGTCGACTGCAGCCACGCCAACAGCAGCAAGCAGCACGAGCGCCAGATCGACGTGGCGCGCGACATCGCCGACCAGATCGCCGCGGGCGGCCGCAGCGTCTTCGGCGTGATGGTCGAGAGCCATCTGAAGGCCGGCGCGCAGAAGTTCTCGCCGGGCAAGGACGACGCCTCGAAGCTGGAGTACGGCCGCAGCATCACCGACGCCTGTATCGGATGGGATGATTCCGAGCAAGTGCTGGAAATCCTGCATCAGGCGATCCTGGCCCGCCGCAGCTGAGCCGCTAGGATCAGGGGGATCCTTGCATCATCTCTCGGAGACAGGAGACCCCGACATGACTGGCAGCCTGACCGTTCGCTTCTCTCCCGACCAGGAGTTCGTCGTTGCCGCCGCCGAGCCGCTGCCCGCTGCCGATGCGGCACGACAGTGGCTCGACGAGCAGTTCCTCGAGTTCGACTGCGAGCCGCTGCGCGCCTCAGGCAAGGTGCTGACCGCCGACAAGCTGCTGGCGGTGGCGGATGCGGCGGGAGCCCGGGCCTTCGGGCCGGAGGGCGATCCGGCCTGGGCTGCGCGGCTGGCTGCCGCGGCCTGCGCCGCCACCGGTCGGCAGGCGGTGCGGCTCGACATCGTCGAGGGCCGGGCCAGCTTCTGAGTCTTCCCCGGACCCTCAGGCGGTGTTGTCGTCCTGCTGGCGGGCGAGACGCTCGCTCTTCCAGTAGACGTCGTCGCCGCCCAGCCCGTCGAGGTTGGCGCGGTTGAGCACCCGCGCCAGCACGAACAGCAGGTCCGACAGCCGGTTCAGGTACTGGCGTGGTGCGCTGCGGACCTCTTCGCCGGAGCGCTGCAGCGTCACCACCGCACGCTCGGCGCGCCGGGCGATGGTGCGCGCCACATGGGCGAGCGCAGCGCTGCGGGTGCCGGCCGGCAGGATGAACTCCTGCAGCCGCGGCAGCTGCGCGTTGTGATGCGCCAGCGCCTCGTCCAGGCGCATCACCGCCTCGTCCTTCAGCAGCGCATGGCCCGGAATGCACAGCTCGCCGCCGAGGTTGAAGAGTTCATGCTGGATGACGACCAGCAGCTCGCGCACCTCGGCCGGCAGCGGCTCGGCCAGCAGCACGCCGATCTGCGAGTTGAGTTCGTCCACGTCGCCCATCGCCGCGATGCGCAGGTGGTCCTTCGGCACGCGCGTGCCGTCGCCCAGTCCGGTGGTGCCGTCGTCCCCGGTGCGGGTGCTGATCTGTGTGAGTCGGTGTCCCATGCCGGCATCCTAACGGCTTGTCCCTGGCCCCGGCCGCGGCGGGCACAATACGCAGCAAGCACGATCTGTCACGAATTCCGAAAGCTCTTCCCATGTCCCACCCGTCCCAGAACGACCTCACCGATGCCGAGATCGGCGAACTCGATGACCTGCTGGCCCAGATCCCGGCTCCGCTGGAGGCGCTCGATGTGGTGATGCTCGATGGCTATCTCTGCGGCGTGCTGGCTCAGCCTGTGCCCGTCGACATCGCCGAGTGGCTGCCGCCGGCCTGCGACTGGAACCTCGGCGACGAGGAGCAGGGCGGCGGCGCGGTGCTCACGCCCGATACCGCGGGCTGGCATGGTGCGCGTCACGAGCGCCTGCTCGCGCTGGTGCAGCGCCGCTTCGACGCCCTGAACCGCCAGATGGTCGAGGACGGCTGGTTTGATCCGGTGGTGATGCAGCCGCTCGGCGAGGATGACGAGCCGCTGACCGGCCGCGCCCAGATCGAGGGCGCGCTGGGGCCGTGGATCATCGGCTTCGAGCATGCGCTGAACCATTTCCCGGGCCTGGAGGATCTGCCGCATTCCGATATTCCGGACCTGCTGGCCTGCCTGCGCCGCCATCTGCCCGACCAGAGCGAGGACGAGCAGGCCTACACCAAGGCGCTCGACCAGGAGCATCCGCTGAAGTCGCTCGACGCGGCGATCGAGGATCTGGTCGGCAATGTGGTCGAGCTGGCCGACATCGGCCGCGCCGAGCGGCTGAAGGTCACGCAGGTGCGTCGCAGCGCGCCCAAGGTCGGCCGCAACGACCCCTGCCCGTGCGGCAGCGGTCGCAAGTACAAGCAGTGCCACGGCCGCGACCAGAGTTGATCCGGGTCAAGACCGGACTGACTTCATGCTGACAGACTGGGTCCGTCGGGTCCTCGAGGCCCGTGGACTCACCCCGCAAGGAGACTCGCATGAAGATTCTGGTCGCCGTCGATGGCAGCGAATTCACCCGCCGCATGGTCGCTTACTGGGCGGCTCACGACGAGTGGCTTGGCACCCAGCATGAGTACACCGTGCTGACCGTGGTGCCGCCGGTGCCGCCGCGCGCGGCCGCGGTGCTGGATCGCGAACTGCTGAACGCCTACTACGCCGACGAGGGCGAGAAGGTCTTCCACCCGCTGCGCACCTTCCTGGACAAGCAGGGCCTGAAGGCGACCTTCCTCAGCAAGACCGGCCACATCGCCGACACCATCGCCGCCACCGCGAGCGAGGGCAGCTTCGACCTGCTGATGATGGGCTCGCATGGCCACGGCACGCTCGGCAACCTGGTGATGGGTTCGGTCGCCACCAAGGTGATGGCGCACTGCAAGGTGCCGGTGCTGCTGATCCGCTGAATCAGCCCTTCGACTCCGTTCCGGGATCGGCCAGGCCCTCCGGCGCGGGCCGCTGACGGTCGCGCCGGTCCTGATCGCCCTGGAGCAGGGTGTCTGCAGTCTGCGGGCCGAAGCTCATGTCCAGGCCGAAGGCGGTGCCGTAGTCGGCGCAGTCCTCGGAGCGGCGCCTCTCCGGCGCCGGCCGGGCACGGCCTGATTTCCATGAGGGCCAGCTCAGCCAGCTGGTCAGCGAACGCTTCATCGTCGTCATTGCCGATCTCCCGAGACTGCCTGCCGCGGCCCGTCGACTGCACGGACGGACCGGTTTCCAGGGCGTCGGACCGGTCCGTCGGCCGGCGTCAGCCGACCTGGGGTCCGGGCCGGCCCGCCTCGACATGGAAGCGGGCCAGCGTGCGCATCCGTGAATGCGGCAGCACCGGAAAATCCGTCGCCCTGGCGATGCAGTTTAGCGAGCGCTCCGTCACTTCCAGTTGCATGTAACCCCTGACATCGCTGCGGGCGTGCAGGATGTCCGGGTTGGCGCGGCGGATCAGCGACATCGTCGACTGCGGCATGCCCGCCGAGGTCAGCGAGGTGGCGACGAACTCGCTGGCGACCACCGGCGAGCGCGGATCTCCCGGGCGGGCGCGCAGCTGCGCGGCGACATGCCGGTGCACGTCGCCGCCGAGCACGACGACATCGTCGATGCGCTGCGCACCGATGAAGCCCAGCAGCGCGGCACGTTCCCGGGCATAGCCATCCCAGCCGTCGGTGAAGACCAGCCGGCGTCCGTCAGGTGCGGGCAGGCCCCAGGGGCTCATCTGCGTCGACTGGCCGATCAGCTTCCAGCGCCGCCGCGATCCGGCCAGACCCTGCTGCAGCCACTGGCGCTGTGTCGGGCCGAGCATCGACCGGTGTGGCGCGTCCATTGCATCGCAGCGCCAGCGCAGGTGGCCGTTGTAGCGCCCCTGATCGTTGCAGGCCTGCACGTCGCGGTACTGGCGACCGTCCAGCGTCCACAGCTCGGCCAGCCGGCCCCAGGTGAAGCGGTCATGCATGCGCATGCCGCCGGGTCCGGGCTGCTGGTCGAGCGCCAGCGGCAGATGCTCGAAATAGGCCTGATAGGCATGCGCGCGCACCCGCACGAACTCCGCCGGGGGCAGATCGAAATCATCGTCGCCGCGCAGGCCGGCATAGTCGTTGCGGACCTCGTGATCGTCCCAGGCCAGGATCCACGGATGCGCGCGGTGCGCGGCCTGCAGGTCCGGATCGAGCTTGTAGTGCGCGTGGCGGCAGCGGAACTGCGGCAGCGAGAAAGCCTGGCCCGACGGATGCTGGCCGGTCTCGTGGCTGCGCACCCGCAGCCGGCGTGCGCAGGGGTTGTCGTAGATGTAGTCGCCGGTGAACAGCACGAAGTCGATGTCCAGCCCGGCGATCTCGCGCTGCGCGATGAACCAGCCCTGCTCGTAGTGCTGGCAGGACGCCAGCACCAGGCGCAGCCGATCGACGGGCGCATCCTCGGCCGGTGCGGTGCGGGTGCGGCCGGTCGGGCTGACCGCATTGCCGGCGATGAAGCGGTAGAACCAGATCCGCCCTGGTGTCAGCCCGTCGGCGTGTACCCGCACGCTGTGGGCCTGCGCCGGATCGGCCCAGACGGTGCCGCTGCGTCGGAGGCGCGAGAAGCCCTCGTCCTCGGCCACCTGCCACTGCAGCGCCACCAGCGCGCGTGGCATGCCGCCTCGCGGCGCCATCGGCTGCGGCGCCAGCCGGGTCCACAGGATCACCGAATCCGGCCGCGGCTGGCCGCTGGCCACGCCGAGCGTGAACGGGTCGGCGCCGAAGTGCGGGCGCTCCTGGCGCGGCAGCGACAGGTCCGGTGCGGCCGCGACCCGCTGTGCGGCCAGGAGCGCGGCCCAGCGCGACAGTTCCCGCAGGGTCGCGCGGCGAGAGAGGGGGGAAGAATTCATGGTGCGCCGCAATAATAGTCAGGCGCCGCACGCTCCAGACCGATCAGCTCATGCGGGCCGGGCCGTCCTGCGGAACTCCTGCCGCCAGCGCCGCGCCGATGCGCTCGAGCAGGCCCGGCCGGGCGGTGCCGGCCGAGACCGCATCGGCCAGCTTCCACTGATGCCAGTGCAGGTCCACCGGCACATGCACCTCGGGGTGCAGCAGCTGCAGCTGGCCGGCCTCCACCCGCGAGCGCACCAGCGGCCAGGCCGCCACGCCGATGCCCCAGCCGCGCTCCACCGCCTGGACATAGGCCTCCGACGACGGCACATAGCGCTGCAGCAGCCGCGGCGAGGGCAGATCGAGCGCCCGCTCCACCCACTGCGCCTGCGCGTCGTCCTTGCGGTTGAAGACGACGAAGGGCACCTGCGCCAGATGGCGGTGGCTCAGCCCGCGCGGGCCGATCATGCGCTCGACGAAGGCCGGGCTGGCCACCGCGACATAGCGCATGGTGCACAGCGGCGTGACCCGGCAGCCGCGCAGCGCCTCCGCCAGCGTCGACACGCAGCCCAGCACCCGGCCCTCGCGAAGCCAGTCATGGGTGAAGTCCTGGTCGTCGACGATCAGCTCCAGCGAGATGCCGTCGTCGACCAGCGGCTGCAGCGCCGGCAGCACCCAGGTCGCCAGGCTGTCGGCATTGACCGCGATCGGCACCCGGTCCTCGACATCGATGCGTTCGCCCAGATCGCGCGCGACATCGCTGCGCAGCGCCTGCAGCTGGCGCGCGTAGCGCAGCAGCACCTGGCCCGGGCCGGTGAGCCGCAGCGGACGCGAGCGCACCACCAGCGGCTGGCCGATCTGCATCTCCAGCGCGCGCAGCCGCTGCGACACCGCGCTCTGGGTGATCGCCAGCCGGTGCGCGGCGCGCTCGAAGCTGCCTTCATCGACCAGGGCGGCCAGGCAGTCGAGGGCGGCAGGGTCGAGCATTTTCATAAGCACCGATTATCAAACCTGAAACAAATTCATGTCTCTTTTGATCGAGGGCGGCCGCTGTCACCATCGCGTCATCGCCCGGAGCCGGGGAGCAGCGTCGCTGCCGCACCGCGCCTGACCGGCAAGGAGATCACGATGAAAGTCACCATCCTCGGCGCCGGCATCATCGGCGTCAGCACCGCCTGGCACCTGCTGGAGCTCGGCCATGAAGTCACCGTCATCGAGCGCCAGCCCGATGCCGCGCTGGAGACCAGCTTCGCCAACGGCGCGCAGATCTCGGTCAGCTTCTGCGAGCCCTGGGCCAATCCCGGTGCGCCGCTGAAGGTCATGAAATGGCTGATGAGCGACGAGTCGCCGCTGCTGTTCCGCCCGAAGCTCGATCCGCACCAGTGGCGCTGGGGCCTGTCCTTCCTGGGCCAGTGCAGCGACGCGGCCTTCGAGCGCAACGTGCGCCAGCTCGTCGCGCTGGGCAGCTACAGCCATGAGACGCTGAAGTCGATGGTCGCGGCCACCGGCATCGAGTACCAGCGCCTGGAGCGCGGCATCCTGCACTTCTTCTCGACCCAGGCCGACTTCGAGTCGGGCGCGGCCGGCGCCGAGCTGATGCGCCGCTACGGCGTCGACCGCCGCGTGCTCAGCCGCGAGGAGGTGCTGCGCGTCGAGCCGGCACTGGCCTCGTGGGCGCCGAACATCGCCGGCGGCACCTTCACGCCGTCGGACGAGTCGGGTGACGCCTGCGTCTTCACCCAGCAGCTCGCGCGGTGCTGCATCGAGCGCGGCGCCACCTTCCTGTACGAGCACGAGGTGCTGCCGCTCGAGCGCATCGGCGGCGCGGTCAGGCAGGTGCGGGTGCGCCGCGTCGGCCATCCGCAGGTCCGCACGATCGCGGGCGACGCGGTGGTCGCGGCGATGGGCTCGTACACCGCGCCCCTGCTGCGCGGCGTCGGTGTCGATCTGAACATCTATCCGGCCAAGGGCTACTCGGCGACCTTCCGGCTGCGCGATCCGAAGCGCGCCAGCGTGGTCAGCCTGCTCGACGACACCCGCAAGATCGCGATCTCGCGCCTGGGCGACCACATCCGCGTGGCCGGCACCGCCGAGCTGGCCGGCTACGACACGAGCCTGGACGGCCGGGTGGCCCGTGCGCGCTGCGAGTCGCTGCGCCGGCGCTTCGAGCAGCTTTTCCCCGGCGTGGCCGACACCAGCGAGCCGAACTACTGGACCGGCCTGCGCCCGAGCACGCCGACGAACATCCCGTACATCGGCCGCACGAAGGTCGAAGGTCTGTGGGTCAACGCCGGCCACGGCACGCTGGGCTGGACGCATGGCGCGGGCTCGGGCCGCGCGCTGGCCGAGCTGATCAGCGGCCGTCAGCCGGCGCTGGCCTTCGGCTTCACTGGGTACCGCGAGGTTCAGGGGCGTTTCAAGGCGGTTGCTGCCTGATTCGCGGTGATGATGACTTGAATCGGCTGGAAAGGTGACTGACCGTTAACACAGAAGCGATGAATTTCGTCCTTTTCCAGTTCATCCTTTGTGGGGATGTGCGCTCTCGGACCCCCCCCATAAAGTCACTTCATCAGCTGTCACGCGGTACCACGAAAATCCGCCCCTGACACACGAGAATCTGCAAAAAAACAAACAGGATTCCGTGGTCGGGACTCAGGATTTCCCAACGGCGCTCATCCGGAGCGTCCATCAACCCACCCTCGTTGGTGGGTTTTTTTTTGCCCGAGCGTCTCGCGCAGATAGGTCACCAGGGCATGGACCGCACGCGGCACATGCGGGCTGTAGGGCCGGATCGCCCAGAGCTGCTCGCCGAAGGCGCCGACGCATTGCCATTGCGGCAGCACCTCGACCAGCTCGTCGCGGGCGAGCGCGACGTCGGCGCTGAAGTCGGGCAGCAGCGCGATGCCCAGGCCGCCCAGCGCGGCCTCGCGCAGCACCTCGCTGTTGTTGGCGCTGAACGGGCCGCGCACCGCGACGGTCACATGCGGTGCCTGCGCGCCAGCGGGGCCCCTGTCTCGCCGGCGGAACTGCCAGGCCGGCGTCTCGCCGGGGCGCAGGTAGTGCAGGCAGTCATGCGCTGCCAGGGCCGAAGGATGCTCGGGCGTGCCGCGCCGGGCCAGATAGCCGGGTGTGGCCAGCAGCAGCGCCCGGGTCGGGCGCAGTGGCCAGGCCACATGCGTCTCCGGCGGGTGGCCGGTGTGCCGGATCGCCAGATCGAAGCCCTCCTGCGCCAGCGAGACCAGCCGGTCCGACAGGTCGAGTTCCAGCTTCACCTCGGGATGCGCCTGCAGGAAGGCCGGCAGGTGCGGCACGATGATCTGCCGCCCGAGCGCCACCGGCATCGTCAGTCGCAGCCTCCCGCGCGGCACCGCCGCCAGATCCTTGACCTGCGCGAAGCCGCGCTCGATCTGGCTGTAGGCATCGCGCGTGCTGTCGACCAGCTGCTGGCCGGCCTCGGTCAGGCGCACGCTGCGGGTGGTGCGCTGCACCAGCGGCACGCCGGCGCTGCGCTCCAGATCGGCGATGCGCTGGCTCATGCCGGCCTTGCTCAGCCCGAGGCGCTGCGCGGCGGCGGTGAAGCTGCCGAGATCGCCCAGCACCGTCAGCGCATGGATCGGCGACCACAGCGTGTCGAGGCGGCGGGCCTGCGGGTCATCCTGAAGCGTCACGCCAGCTCCTTTGTTCCGGGTTTTCTCGAGTGATTGTTCGTTCTGATGAACAGTGTATCCATCGCCGACGGCTGTTCAGCCTCCGGCGGCCTGCCTAGACTGCGCTCCATTCCTCCAGGAGAGCACGCCATGTCCGCACCGACCCCGTTCACCCGCACCGCGCCTGTCGGCCATTACATCCAGGGCGAGATCGTCGCCGGCAGCAGCGGCCGCTCGCAGGCCGTCTACAACCCGTCCACCGGCGCGGTCGCGCGCGAGGTGGTGCTGGCCACGCAGGGCGAGGTCGAGGCTGCGATCGCCGCGGCCAAGGCCGCCTTTCCGGCGTGGGCCGACACGCCGGCGGTGCGCCGTGCGCGCATCCTGAACAACTTCCTGGCCCTGCTCAACGAGCACCGCGACGAGCTGGCCGCGATGATCACCGCCGAGCACGGCAAGGTCTTCACCGACGCCCAGGGCGAGGTCACCCGCGGCATCGAGATCGTCGAGTTCGCCTGCGGCATCCCGCAGCTGATGAAGGGCGACTACACCGAGCAGGTCTCCACCGGCATCGACAACTGGACGATGCGCCAGGCGCTGGGCGTGGTGGCCGGCATCACGCCGTTCAACTTCCCCGTGATGGTGCCGTGCTGGATGTTCCCGGTGGCGATCGCCTGCGGCAACACCTTCGTGCTCAAGCCCAGCGAGCGCGACCCCTCGCCCAGCCTGTTCATGGCCGAGCTGCTCAAGAAGGCCGGCCTGCCCGACGGCGTCTTCAACGTCGTGCAGGGCGACAAGCTGGCGGTCGATACGCTGCTGAACCACCCGGACGTGAAGGCGGTCAGCTTCGTGGGCTCCACCCCGATCGCGCAGTACATCTACGAGACCGGCGCGCACCACGGCAAGCGCGTGCAGGCGCTGGGCGGCGCGAAGAACCACATGGTGGTCATGCCCGACGCCGACGTCGACCAGGTGGTCGACGCGCTGATCGGCGCGGCCTACGGCTCGGCCGGCGAGCGCTGCATGGCGATCTCGGTGGCGGTCTTCGTCGGCGACGAGATCGCCGACAAGGTGGTGCCGAAGGTGGCCGAGCGCGCCCGCGCGCTCAAGATCAAGGACGGCATGCACCTCGACGCCGAGATGGGCCCGATCGTGACCGCGCAGGCGCGCGACCGCATCGAGGGCTACATCGCGCTGGGCGTGGAGGAGGGCGCCGAGCTGGTGGTCGACGGCCGCGGCTTCCGCCCGGCCGGCCTGGAGAACGGCTTCTGGACCGGCGGCACGCTGTTCGACCGCGTGACGCCCGAGATGCGCATCTACAAGGAAGAGATCTTCGGCCCGGTGCTGGGCTGCGTGCGCGTGGCCACCTTCGCCGAGGCGGTGGACCTGATCAACGCCCATGAGTTCGGCAACGGCGTGGCCTGCTACACCAGCGACGGCAACACCGCGCGCGAGTTCTCGCGCCGCATCCAGGTCGGCATGGTCGGCATCAACGTGCCCATCCCGGTGCCGATGGCCTGGCACGGCTTCGGCGGCTGGAAGAAGAGCCTGTTCGGCGACATGCATGCCTACGGCGAAGAGGGCGTGCGCTTCTACACCAAGCAGAAGTCGATCATGCAGCGCTGGCCGGCGAGCATTGGCAAGGGCGCCGAGTTCGTGATGCCGACGGCGAAGTGAGGCGGGGCGGAGTCGGCCTGCCGCAGCCGGCCCGGCCCTATCACATCCGCCAAGACCGTGGCGCCGACGCTGCCGTCACGGAACGGCCTAGACTGGGAATCGATTCATTGACATGACAAGGATTTCCCGATGAGCACGACCGTGACCGCTCCGACCCCGTCCTCCGACGCGCTGATCGAGCGCATGAACTGGCGCTACGCCGCCAAGAAGATGGACCCG
>RRZU010224415.1_pt1 | contig 10264 bp, 4 predicted proteins | sample 2165561 | NCBI WGS metagenome assembly RRZU01 (sample SAMN10456909, study PRJNA506462) | wastewater metagenome | isolation source: wastewater sludge | place: USA: Moscow, Idaho | reverse complement strand
TACAGTAAAAAATATGAGTTTGAAACAAGCTTTAGAAAAAATCTCAAAAGAGTCAAAACTTGCATATATTGTAGATGAAAGTTTAATAAGTGGAAAAACTGCTCCAAATATAGAAAATGTTCAAGGCTTAAAAAATGCACTGAATCAAGTACTAAGTGGTAGTGGACTTGAAGCAACGGTTGAAAATAATACTATTATCATAAAAAAGATAATTGGGCAAGGTACAGTTTTAGAACCGATTTCAGTAAATGAAGGTTACAGTAATGGAAGTGCTGAAAATGGTTATGTAACAAAAGAGATAAGTGGAGTTGGAATTTGGGATAAAAGAACTTTACAAGATACTCCTTATCAAATGAGTGTTATTTCACAAGATATGATAGAAAATACGGCAAGTGGCATAGCACAAATATTTAAAATGAATCCTGTAGTTCAATTGAGTTATTTATCAACATCGGCACAAAGTTGGAATTCAAGTGGGATGAATATACGTGGGTTTTCTGCTGTAAATAATACGATATTTGATGGTGTTCCTTTATCTGGTACTTATACTGCATTGAGTCAAGATTTAGAAAGAGTAGAAATTTTAAATGGATTATCAGGATTTTTATATGGAGTTGGATATGTTGGTGGTGCAGTAAACTATATAACAAAAAAACCAACTTTAGAAAGACTTACAAATATTACAATAGGAACTACAGGAAATGAAGCAGCTTATGTGCATGCTGATTTAGGTGGAAAAATAGATGAAAAAGGAAAATTCACTTATAGATTAAATGCTTTTAAACAAGAAGGTGAAACTTCTATAAAAGATCAAAAAGTAGATAATTCTTTAGTTAGTGGAGCATTAGATTGGAGAGCTACAGATAATTTAATTTTATCTTTTGATGCTTCTCATAAAGAAATAAGAACAGATAAATTGACAGCTTCATTTAGTAGTAATCAATCGATAAATAATTTGGATCCAAAACAAGGTTATGCTCCTGATTGGACTTTTTCTGAAGGTTCTCAAGATAGGTTAGGGTTTAAATCTTTATGGCAAATCAATGATAATGTAAAACTTAGAACAGGATATATACATATTGAACAAGAAAATGAATTTAATCAACCTTATGTATATGATAATTATGATGGTACATATAGATTTAATTATTATAGATTATATCCTGATAAAGTAAAAGACCATGGAGCTTATGTTTATACAGACTTTGATTTTAATACTTTTGGAATTGAGCATACCTTAACTATTGGTAGTTCTGGAAATAAAAGAAAATCTTATACAATGGATAATCCTAGAGAATGGGTAAATTTAGGAAATTATAAATTAAATGAATTAAATAGTGTAGCAGAACCAACTTATTTAGGAAGTTCAAATAATAGAAAATATCTGTCAAGTCGTAATGAAAAAATAAATTTTATGATAGGTGATGATATTAGATTTAATGACCAGTGGAGTGCATTAGTTGGATTTAATTATGTTGAAACACAAACAGACAGTTATGATGTAAATGGAACAAGAACAAGTGGATATGATGCAAATGAAGTAACTCCTAGTTTATCTTTAATTTTTAAACCATTTGAAGATTTGACAACATATATTACTTATATGGAAGCTTTAGAAAATGGTACTATAGTAGGGAATACATATAAAAACTTTGGAGAAGTTTTTGACCCATATGTAAGTAAACAATACGAAATTGGAGCAAAATATTCGGTTTCAGAAAATCTACTTTTAAGTTCAGCATTATTTAGAATAGAAAAAGCAAACTCTTATGAAGATTTAACAACATCTCCTAAAACACTTACACAAGATGGTTTAGTAATCCATGAAGGTTTAGAATTAACTGCAACTGGAAAAGTAACAGATAATTTAACAATTGTTGGTGGTGGAACAATTATGGATTTAGAAGTAGATAAAGCAAATGCTAATGTAGGTAAAAAACCAACAAATGTAGCTTCTAAAATGGCAAAACTTTATGCAGAGTATAATATTCCTATGGTTAAAGGTTTAACTGTGACTGGTGGAGCATATTATACAGGAGAGTCTTATCGAGATGGAGCAAATACAGATGTTATACCTTCTTACACGGTTTATGATGGAGGACTTAGATACAAAACTAAGTTAGATAAATATCCTACGACTTTTATAATGAATGTTACAAATTTAACAGATAAAAAATATTGGAGAAGTCCAACATCATTTGGTGAGCCAAGAAATCTTGCACTTTCTATGAAAATGGAGTTTTAAAATATAAAGAGAGTTTTCTCTCTTTATTAGAAGATTAGTTCATGGGTTCTATTACCTTACATTTCCTTTTGGTAATTATGATTAGTCTCATTTAGAGCCCATGACTTAGTTTTTTACTTTAATAGTAATTTATAAATAATTATTTAGTTTCTAAAACTTTTTCTGTACAAACAGTGATTGCTTTTGTAACAATATCACTACTAATATTTGCAATTGATTGAACAGTTGAAGCTTGAGTACATAACTCTTTTGCTTTATCCATAGATGAAACAGCAGTATTGTTCGATTTTACAGCAGTTGCTAGTTTTTCACCTAATGCATCAGATGTTAATCCAGCTGATTCAGTAGCTGTCTTTGTAAGTGATTTTGCATCAGTATCTCCATTTAACGCAGCTGTTCCTGCATTTTTTAATGCTCCTCCAATATCAAAAGCTAAAAGTGCTGAAACTGATAAAGCAGTTACAAAAATAATTTTTTTCATATAATAATCCTTAAAATAAAGTTGTGAATTGTACCTATTCTTTATTTAAAAAGCTTTTTATGGGGATTAAAAATTATTCAACTTTTTCATTCCCACCAAAAACACTATATAGATTTACTCTATTTGTAAGTTCTGAAAGATAGTTAGTTATAAGAGTTTGTTGAGCATTTATAAGTGTTCTTTGAGAAGTTAAAACATTTAAAAAAGAACCAATACCTATTTTATATGAGTTTAAAGATATCTCATAACTTTTTGATACAGCTTCTACTAGCTCTTTTTGTTTTTGAATTTGCTCATTTATAGTTTTTCTGATAACTAAAGTATCATTTACTTCTTTAAATGCAGTTTGGATAGATTTTTCATATTCTTGTAAGGCAATATCTCTTTGTGCATAAGTGTAATCTAAATTTGCCATATTTTCTCCACCACTAAAGATTGGAATAGATATATTTGGAGAAAAACTCCATACATTTTGCGCATTCCCATTAAACAAATCACTTAAACTTCGACTTGCTATTCCACTATTTGCAGTTAAAGAAATAGTAGGGAAAAAGGCAGCTCGTGCTGCTCCTATATTTGCATTTTTTGATTTTAGATTATATTCTGCTTGCATTATATCAGGACGCCCTAATAAAATATTTGATGAAATAGCAGGTTTTACTAACATTAGCCAACTTGTATGAGTTTCAAAATTTTTAGGTAATAAATCATCATTTAATGGTTGAGCAACTATAAGTTCAAGTGCATTTTTATCTTGTTCTACTGAATTTAAGTATGAAATAACACTAATTTGTGCTTCATTTAAAGAGGCTTTTGCATCAAATACATCTGTTTTTGAAACAACACCTGCTAAATATCTTTTTTGTGTAAGTTCATAAACCTTTTCAAGATTTTTTACCGTTTCAGTAGCAAGTTTTAGCTGTTCTTGATGAATTGCTAAAGTTATCCAAGCTGTTATTGTTTCAGATATTAAACTAATTTTTGTTGCATTTGCTGCGTATTGAGTAGAAAGAAAACTATCTAAAGCACTTTGGCTTAAGCTTCTTACTTTTCCAAATAAATCTATTTCGTAAGATGCACTTATATTTGCGGAATAGTTATGTGAAATAGAAGTGCTATTTTCTGAGTTCATACTTTTTGAGTGTGTTGCACTTCCTTTTGCATCAAAAGTTGGAAAGTTATCTGCTCTTGCAATTCTATAAGTTGCACGTGCAGATTCTATATTTAAAAGTGCAATTTTTAAATCTTTATTATTTTCAAGTGCTAAACTTACAACTTTTTTTAATGTTTCATCTTGTACAAAGTTTTCCCAATTTGGTTTTACTAAAGATAAATCATCTGAACTATTTTCTATTGAATTATTTTTAAAAGTTTGAGGAATAACATTTGAATCAAGTGGTTCTAAGTTAGGAGCTAAAGTACAACCACTAAATAAAATAGTCGTTAGGATTATAGAGATATTTATTTTATTCATGTGTATTCTCTTTTTTTGAAAAAATATTTTTTATTAAAACAAAAAATAGTGGTACGAAAAATATAGCTAGGATTGTAGCAGTTATTGTTCCACCAATAATTCCAGTTCCAATAGAAATCCTACTATTTGCTCCTGCTCCTGTTGATATTGCAAGAGGAATAATACCTGCAATAAACGCTAATGAAGTCATAACAATAGGTCTTAGTCTTAAAGTTGCTCCTTTTATGGCAGCTTCTATCAAAGGAACACCTTTTTTATATAAAGTATCAACAAACTCTACAATCAAAATGGCATTTTTTGCAACTAATCCAATAGTTGTTAGAAGTGCAACTTGAAAATATACATCATTATCCAAACCTCTAAAATAAACAGCTAAGACTGCTCCAACAACACCTAAAGGAATAACCATTAAAATAGAAAAAGGAACTGACCAACTTTCATAAAGTGCAGCAAGACATAAAAATATTACTAAAATAGAAATTGCATATAATATTCCAGCTTGTCCTGAAGATAGTCTTTCTTGGTAAGAAGCTCCACTCCAAGCGTGCATTGTTCCAGATGCTTGAGAATCTGCAATTTTATCCATTTCATCCATAGCAACGCCAGAACTAACTCCAAGTGCTGCTGAACCTTCTAACTCATAAGATGCAAAACCATTATAACGAGTAAGCTCTGTAGGACCATATTCCCATGAAGTAGTAGCAAACTCTCTAAAAGATGTCATCGTACCATTTGAGTTTTTAACTTTCCAAGTATATAAATCTTCAGGTTTTGACCTATAAGGAGCTTCACCTTGGATATATACCCTTTTTACTCTTGAACGGTCTATAAAGTCATTTACATAAATACCACCCCAAGCAGCACTTAAAGTACTATCAATATCTTTTATAGATAATCCTAAAGAAAATGCTTTTTCCATATCATAAACTATTTTTAATTGAGGAGTATCTTCAGAATCATCAGAACGAATTGAACTAATTTTTTCATTTTGTTGTGCTTGTTCTAAAATTTTATCTTTTACTTGGGCTAATTTTTCTCTAGATGTTCCAGCATCTGCTTGAAGTTGGAAAGTAAATCCATCTGTTGCACCTAATCCTTGAACTACAGGAGGACTCATCGTAAATATTTTTGCATCTCTAATAAAATAAGGTGAATTTGGATTTGAAAATGTCTTAGATGCTCTTTGTGCTATAACTTCAGAAGTATTTTCATAACCACTTCTTAAATCCCAACTTTTTAGTGAAACATATGCCATACCAGAATTTTGGCTACTAATTCCTGAGATAGTAAATACACTATTTACATTATTTTTTTCTTCTGTTAAAAAATAATTTTTTATATTCTCTGCAATATCAACTGTTCTTGAACTAACTGCTCCAACAGGTAAAGTGTATCGTACCATTAGACTTCCTTGGTCTTCTTTTGGTAAAAAACTTGTAGGAAGTTTCATAAAGAAGACAGCTAATATTGCAATAATTAAAATATAAATAACCATATATTTTTTAGGTGATTCTAAAACTTTATGTAATCTATTTTTATATCTTTTGGTAAGTTCTTCAAATTTTTTTGTAAACCAATAAATAAAACCTTTTTTATTACTCTCTTCTTGTTCTTTATGTGGTTTTAAAATAGTTGCACAAAGTGCAGGAGTTAAAGTTAAAGCGACAACAACAGAAAGAACCATTGATGAAATAATTGTAATAGAAAATTGTCTATAAATAACTCCTGTTGAACCACTAAAAAATGCCATTGGTAAAAATACAACAGAAAGTACAGTTGCCACTCCAATTAACGCACTTGTTATTTCCTGCATTGAAAGGATAGTTGCTTCTTTTGGTGAAAGATTATTTTCACTCATATTTCTTTCAACATTTTCAACAACTACGATAGCATCATCAACTAAAAGTCCAATGGATAAAACCATTCCAAACATAGTAAGAGTATTTATTGAATATCCTAAGATATTTAAAATACCAAAAGTTCCTAAAATTACAACTGGAACTGCAATTGCAGGAATAAGTGTAGCTCTATAATTTTTTAAGAAAATATACATAACAGCAATAACTAATAAAATGGCTTCAAAAAGCGTTTTAACAACTTCTTTTATTGAAGCTTTTATAAATAAAGTTGAATCTCTTGGATAATCTATTTTATAACCTTCAGGAAGAGAAGATTCTGATTTTGCTAAAAAATCTTTAATTGCATTTGCAGTTTTTACAGCATTTGCTCCACTTGCAAGTTGTATTGCAATTCCTGAAGATGGATATCCATTTAAACTTGTAACAACATTATATGATTGTGAACCAATTTCAACTTTTGCTACATCTTTTATTTTTACAAATGAACCATCAGTATTGCTTTTTACTATAATATTTTCAAACTCTTGAACAACTTTGAATTTTGATCTAGCAGTTACTATAACAGAGAGTTGTTGATTTTCTAAAGTTGGTAAAGCACCTAAACTTCCAGCACTAGCTTGTGAGTTTTGAGCATTTATTGCTGATTGAATATCTGATGGCATAAGGTTATAAGATTCTAATTTTATTGGGTCTAACCAAATACGCATAGCATATTGACCACCATAAACTTGGACTTCTCCAACTCCATCAATTCTTGCAATACTATCTTGTAAATTACTTACTAAATAATCAGCAATATCAATCTTTTGTGCTTTTCTTGTTTCATCATATACAGAAGCTAATAATAAAAAATCTGTTTGAGATTTTACAACTCTAACACCTTGTCTTTGTACATCTTCTGGAAGTCTTGAAAGAATAGCTGAAACTTTGTTTTGTACTTGAACTTGTGCAGTATCTGGGTCTGTTCCTTGTTGAAAAGTTACACTTATTCTTGCATTTCCTGTTGATGAACTTGATGATGAAAAATATATCATTCCATCAAGTCCTGTTAGTTGCTGTTCTATTATTTGTGTAACACTATTTTCAACAGTTTCAGCAGAAGCACCTGTATAAGTTGTAGAAATATTTATCTGTGGAGGTGCAATATCAGGATATTGTTCTACTGGAAGAGTATAAAGTGATACTGTTCCTGCAATCATAATAACTAAAGAGATAACCCAAGCAAAAATTGGACGATTAACAAAAAATTTAGCAATCATTTATCAATCTTTTTTTAAATATTTTGAAGTTACATCAATAGGTTTTACAATAGATTTTGGATTGATTTTATTTAATCCTTCGATTATAATTTTATCATTTGATGTAATTCCAGAAGTTACAAGCCAATAATTTTCAATAGCTCTATCTATTATAATTTGTTGTTTTTTTGTAGAGTTATCTTCATTTACAATTGTAATAATAGGATTTGCTTTTGAGTCTCTTGATACAGCTTGTTGAGGTAATAAAAATGCTTTTGAATCAACTGCACTTTGAATAGTTGCTCTTACAAACATTCCTGATAATAACAATCCTTCATTATTTGGAAATTCTGCTCTTAAAGTTACAGTTCCAGTATTTTCATCTACATTTATCTCTTGAAGTTGCAAAATGCCTTTGTATGGATAAATTGAATTATCACTTAAAGTTAAAGTAACTTCAGCATTTCCCTTTTTTATATTTTCTTTGCTAAGAAGTTTTTTTAAAGCTAAGAGTTCATTTTGTGATTGGTTTAAATCAACATAAACATTTGAGTTATCTCTTATTGTTGTTAATGCATCAGTTTGATTTGCTGATACTAAAGCACCTTTTGTTACACTTGAAATACCAATATAACCTGAAATAGGCGCTTTTATGTCAGTTCTTTCTAAATCAATTTTTGCACTTTCAAGTGCCGCAATCTTTTCTTCAACTAAAGCTTTTGCTTGTAAATAGTTAGCTTTTGCATCATCTGTTTCTTGTTGTGAAATACCATCAACTTTTAATAATTCTTCATATCTTTGACTTTTTAGTTGAGCTGTTTGTAAGTTGGCTTTTGCACTCTCTAAAGATGCTTTTGCTTGATTAAAAGTTGCTTTATAAGTCGCTTCATCTATTTTATATAAAATATCACCTTGTTTTACAAAACTTCCTTCTACAAATAACCTATCTTTTATAATTCCACTAATTTGTGGTCTTACTTCTGATACAAGTTTTGCTTTTACTCGTCCTGATAAATTTTGTTGTAAAGCGACAGTTTGTTCTTTTAAAGTAATAGTTCCAACTTCAATTTGTTGAGTTTTAAAATCATTTGATTTGTTATCACAACCTAAGAATAATAAAGAAAATAGTGTAAAAATAAGAAGTTTTGATTGATTTAGCACACAATATCCCGAATAATAAATTTCAGAAATTGTAATCTATTATTATTAATAATATCTTAATAACTTTTATTCATAAAAGGCTATAACTTTATCTCTTCCTTCTTCTTTTGCTTGGTATAAAGCTTTATCAGCATTTAAAATAATATCATCAACATTTTTTATATGTTTAGAAAATGTTGCAACTCCTAAACTTATAGTGACTGTATTTGGATAAGTTGTGAATTTATGGAGTTTTATAGCTGCATTTATATGAGAAGCAACTTTTATAGCGTCTTCTATTTTTGTTTCAGGACAAATAACAAGAAATTCTTCTCCTCCCCATCTTCCTAAAATATCAACATTTCTAATATTTTTGCTTAGAACTTGCGCACTTTCTATTAATACTTCATCACCGATTTGATGTCCAAAATTATCATTTACTTTTTTGAAATAATCAATATCTAATAAAATAATTGAAAAGTTTTTATTATATCTTTGACTTCTATTTATTTCATCTTGTAATGATTTATCTAATTTTACACGATTATATAATTTTGTTAAGTTATCTGTAATAGACAATTTTAATAACTCTTCATTTTTAGCTAAAAGTTCTTCTGTTCTTTGTTTAACTTTATCTTCCAATGAATTTTGATAACTATTTATAGATTGAGCCATATTTTCAAAAGAAGCAGACAATAAAGCTATTTCAAGTATTGGACTTTCAATTTGAGAAACATCATTATATTTTCTATTTTTTATCTTTATACTTTGTTTAACTAAATTGTAAATAGGTTTTATTATGATGCCAGATAAATATATCATTATTGGAAACATTAATAAAGCAATTATTATAAAAGTTAGTAGCAATTTAAATGTTTGAGACAAATAAGGCTCAGTGATTTTTTCATAATCTGCAAAAATTACAATATATTCTTGTTTATTGAGTGTGTCAAGTTGTACTATTTTTGTAATATACTCTTTTTTATTTATATCAACAACTTTTAACTCTTTATAATCATTTATATTCTTATTTTTTTCAAAAAATTTTTCAAATAAAGAGTTGTCTTTATTTGAAGAAGATAAAACTAAACCATTTTCTTGAAAAATAACTACATTTATAAAATCTTGATTTATATGTTTTTTATAAAGAGTTGTAAAATCCTGAGTTAATACATCAATACCAACTACATTTTTGCTTTTTTTTACATCTTTTGCATAGGTAATACCTACATTATTTATATGAGAATATTTATATGGAGGAGTTTTTATTGTATTTTCATTTAAAATAGCAGATTCATACCAAGGTCTATTTCTTGGATCATAACTATTGTCTTCAATTTTTGAAGAAGTTAAATTTAAGTCTTCATCAAATAAAAGTAATTCTCTTTTATTTGGAGTTTGAGCCGAAATTTTTATAAGTAACCATCTATCTATATTTTTTGTTTTATATGTAGTTTTTAGAAGTTCATTTACATCTAAATTGATTATTTCATAAAAACTTCCATCGCTATAACCTGTATAAACAGAGTATAAATGAGGATGCGATTTCAAGACATTTATATAAAGGTTGAAATGATCTTTTTCATTCATCAAACTCAACATATTTACAATATTAATATTTAGATTTTCGTTATCTTTAATAGTTGTTTGTATGTTTTGAACTAATCCATTTAATTGTAAATCTATGCTTTCTATAGATATTTTTTTACTAAAATAAAGAAGTTGACAACTCAATACTATAATCAATATAGTTAATATAAATGAAAATAATGATAAAATAGTACTTTTTAAACTCAACTCTTTTTTTAAAATCTTACTAATAAGTTT
>RRZU012258668.1_pt1 | contig 10265 bp, 10 predicted proteins | sample 2165561 | NCBI WGS metagenome assembly RRZU01 (sample SAMN10456909, study PRJNA506462) | wastewater metagenome | isolation source: wastewater sludge | place: USA: Moscow, Idaho | reverse complement strand
TAAATTTGACTACGCTTGCAGCGGCGTTGTATCGCTTCCAGCTTTGACAGATACAACCGACGCTCATCTCGGTGTTTTTTTGCAAAGCACATCTCTTACGCCTTTTTGCGACGAGCTAAGAAAATATGATGAAAAACTAAAACTACATGGACTCACTCCAAAACAAAAAGCCTCTTTTGTCGTCTCTTTTATATTTGAACACTTCACTTACGAGCGCGGGCTTACGGACTCAAATAGCGATATAAGAAAAGTTATTTTGCATGAAAAAGGCGTATGTCAAGACTTTGCCCATTTGATGGCGACCATCATGAGGCTAGAGGGCGTGCCTTCTCGCTATGTGTCGGGTCTTTGCGAGGGCGAGGGTGAGACTCATGCTTGGGTGGAGTGTTTTATTGACGGCGCATGGGTTGGTTTTGACCCGACTCATAATACAGAGTGTGCCGGCGGGGCTTATATAAAACTCTCTCACGGTAGAGACTATGCCGATTGCGCCCCAAACAATGGAGTTTTTAAGGGGCAAAATAGCTTTCAATACCTCCAAGCATACGCCAAAGTAACAAGGATAGAGGCGTGAAACAAGAGGTTTTTAGTATCAAACTACCCGTTGGCGAGAGCTTACGGCTAATACGAAATAGATTTCAGTCGTCAACAGATGGGGGCAAAAGAGTATCTATAGTAACGGGCATCCACGGTGATGAACTAGAGGGGCAGTATGTAACCTATCTTTTGTCTAACTGGCTAAATCAAAACCAAGATAAGATAAAAGGAACAATAGATATTTACCCGGCCGTCAACTCTCTTGGAATTGACACAATAAAACGCGCTCTGCCGTTTTATGAGGTAGATCTAAACAGACAGTTTCCGGGAAGCAAAACAGACTTTTTGCCCGCACAGTTTGCCGACGGTATCGTAAACGCCGTAAGAGGCTCTGATATAGCGATAGATATACACTCCTCAAACATATTTTTGCGTGAGATACCGCAAGTTCGTATCTCGACTGTTTATGAAAATGAGCTTGTTCCGCTGGCAAAACTGCTAAATATAGATTTTATCTGGGTTCACGACGCTGTGACGGTGTTGGAGTCAACTTTTTCACACGCGCTAAATTCGCTTGGCACAAAGACTTTAGTGGTTGAGATGGGCGTTGGTATGAGAATTACAAAAGAGTATGGAAAAAACCTCTTTAAAGGCATACTTAATCTTTTGGCACATGAGGGAATCATAGAAAACGAACAGATAGAAAACATAAAAGAGCCTATATACTCAAAACACGGCGAGGTCTCATATATCAACTCATCCGCCGCAGGACTCTTTATTCCTCGTATCGACCACTGCCAAATGGTGGAAAAAGGCGACGTTATAGGCGAAGTGGTAGACCCTCTTTTGGGTGTTGTAGAATGCGAGGTAATATCTCCTTGCAGAGGCGTGCTCTTTACGCTTAGAGAGTATCCAATCGTCTATGAGGGTTCGCTCTTGGCTAGAATATTTGAAGGAACAAAGTGATAAAAGAGCTTATACTATCGCTAAAATCTCCAAATAGAGACGATTACAACGTATACGGATATAGATTTGGCTCCGGTTCGCCGTCTATCGCGATTGTCGGCGGTATAGTCGGACACAACTTAGATCAGATGTTTACCGCTTCAAAGCTTGTTGATTTTTTGAGACGAAAAACAAACGAAGATAGAAATTTTGTCAAAGGTAGTATACTCGTCATCCCCGCAGTAAATGTGTTTGCGCTAAATATGGCTGAAAAGTATTGGCCTTTAGACAACACCGACATAGACGCGATGTTTCCGGGATACGAGCTTGGAGAGACGACGCAGCGAATTGCGTATATGCTTTTTGAGAAGCTAAAAGGGTTTGATTACGGGATAATCTTGGAAGGCAGAAAAGACCAAGCGGTCTGTATGCCATACATGAAGCTACTAAAAAGCGGCTATGAGAGTATTGAGGACGCAAAATCTTTTGGACTTAGATTTATTCATTACAAAGAGCTATCACCAATGGATACAGCGACTCTTGCGTATAACTGGCAAGTGTGGAACACAAAGACATTTTCTATAGTATGGGGCAGATCGTCGTCTATCAATGAAAACGACTCATCTATCATTAAAGACTCAATAGTTCGCTTTATGTCCAAAAAAGGGGCGATAGACCACCCAGTCTTTGAGGGCGCCAACTCAAATATTACAGATAGAAGCAAGATAGAGGTAATCAAATCCTCTCACGCCGGAATATTCTTACCGGAAGCCGCCCCCGGTAAAAGCGTCATCAAAGGAGAGTTTTTGGGCTATATCAAACACTCGATGGAAGGCGCGACGCTGGAGAAAATCTACGCTACGCACGACGGCGTAATAAGCTGCATCTACGGCTACCCGCTAATATTTGAAAACTCTATCGCATTTCGTATCGTCACAGCCGATGATATAGCCTAAGTAACACCAAACCCCCTCCCCCGCGCAAGCGGGAACTTCAGGGGGATGCAAGGGGCGATTAGCCCCTGCCGCCAATACGGGCTTTGCCCGTATTGGCGCGTCCCATAATAATATTTTAAGTAAAATAACCCCAACAAATTTAATCTGGAGCAACTATGGAAACGCTTATCCTTATATCGGCCGGACTACTTGTCGGTCTTATCGTGGCCGCTACTATCTTTCTGATGTTATCCAAAAAAAATGAGGATTTAAACTCAAAACTACTGTTTCTCGTCGGTAAAAACGCGACGCTAGAGTCTGAGGCAAAGTTTGCCAAAGAGTATGCCGATAAGATGAAAGACGAGTTTAAAGCGCTCGCAAACGAGGCAATGGCAAAAACAGAGGAGCAAAACAAAAACTCTGTCGAAACAACGCTAAAACCTCTAAAAGAGCAGCTTGAAAGCTTTAGAAGAAAAGTTGACGACACCTACAACGCCGAATCAGCAGAGAGAAAACACCTCTCCATCGCGGTAAAAGAGCTAAAAGAGCAAAACCAAAAACTAACCGACGAAGCAAACTCTCTAGTAGACGCGCTAAAAAACCGTTCAAAAACAAGAGGTATGTGGGGTGAGATGGTGCTTGAGGGCATATTGGCGGCTTCCGGTCTTAGAAAAGGCGAAGAGTACACAATCCAAAGCGGACACACCGGCGAAGAGGGAGAGCGCATCATACCCGACATCATCGTCAATATGCCGGAGGGCAAAAAAATCGTTATCGACTCTAAAGTAACGCTTGTTCCATATCTTGACTATTGCGACGCGGAAACGGAAGAGGCAAGAAACGCCGCTTCAAAAACGCTTCTAGCCGCCGTCAAAAAGCATATAGACTCATTATCTCAAAAAAGATACCAAGATATAGACAGCGCTTTTGAATATGTCTTTATGTTTATTCCTTTGGAGGGCGCTTATATGACCGCTATCGCTGAGGATAGAGGATTGTTTGAGTATGCGCTAAAGAAAAATATCGCTCTTGTTACGGCAAGCTCGCTTATGACGACTCTCAAAACAGTTTATATGATATGGAGATCGGAGCGTCAAAACCAAAACGCCGCGCTAATAGCAAAAGAGGCGGGAGCAATATATGACAAGATAGTAAGCTTTATGAATGAATTTGACAAAATATCGCTAAATCTTGATAGATCCCAAAAAAGCTATGAAGACGCTAGAAGACTTCTATCTACAGGTAAGGGCTCAGCTCTTGTAAGGCTGGAGAAACTAAAAGAGATGGGCGCTAAAACGCAAAGAAGTATAGAAGAGCATATAGATTTTGTAGACGCTGATTTTGATTCGCCAGAAGAACAAGAAGATAACTCCGAAACTACATTGGATGACAAATAGAACTTATCACGCTATCCCGCGTAAGCGGGTAGCTGGAGCCGTCCATCGCCTGTTGACGATGGGGAATCTAGTTCTCCCTTAAGCGCATGCGTACGCGGCGACTCGCTCGTGTATGTCGCGCATTGGTTGATCATAAATCTTGTCTTCAATCTCCAGATGGTTTTCCAAAAGAAGTTCCTCTTCACAGTCTTGGCATACAAATACCGTAGTAGCTCCGTCAACCATATATCTACTTAGATTTTCTGAGCTTTGGCATAGATAACACTCCATCTGTAACTCCTTGTTTTATAATATCTGTGTCCTGATTGGACTTTCCCGTGCAAAAGCGTATTTTGCTTCGCCTTTAAGATAAGCTTCCCATATACCGCTCACGCTTGGCGGGTAATATCTTGTCTATCTCTACAATAATAAAACCGTCTACACAATCCCCAAAATCAGGATCGACGCCAAAATCGCTAAAATACACCCCTCCTTTTTCACATAGTTCAGAGTATTGCTTGAACAGCACCGGCACGATACAGCCGTAGTTTTTGAGTAGATTTTTTAGTTTTCTAAAATCCTCTTCGTAGTTTTCAAAACCAAAATAACCCTCAAACTCCTCCTCTTCATGACGAGATAATACAAACGGATTTTTGGAGGTTGCAAACTTCTTTGGAGCCGGAAAATATTTTGAGTAAAAATATATGAGTAGCTTTTTTGCCTCGTCAGGATACGAGTTTGAGAGGCTAACAGGACCAAACATATACTTTACAAACGAATGTTTTTTGAGATAGGCGCCAATACCATACCAGAGATAATCAAGAGCTCTACTTCCCCAATATTTTGATTGTACAAAGCTTCGTCCAAGCTCTATTGAGTGAGGTAAAAGCTCGTTAAAATCGGATGAGAAGCTAAAAAGAGAGTTTGTATAAAACCCGCTCGCCCCAAAAACATCGCAAATCTCTCGCCCCTGCCCTACTCTGTACGAGCCGACAACTTCTAGCTCTTTATCATCCCAAAGCACTATATGGCGATAGTATTTGTCATAATCGTCGGTATCTCTTTGTCTGCCTGTACCCTCTCCGACTTTGCGAAAAGTCATCTCTCTAAGTCGCCCTACTTCTTTTAGAATGGTTGATTTTTTTGCGTAATCGTAGAGATATATGATTTTATCATCCGCCGTGCGTCCAAGAAGCTCTGAGGACGAGAGCTCGTCTCTTAAGCTTTTTCGCTCCTCTGGGTGAGCCACGTTTCTCTCTGTTTCAAAAACCCCTTTTTTACCTTTTCCGATAGTATAGAGGTGTCTTCTGACAAGTTTTAGTTTGTGCTCTTTTGATATTTTGAGCCCGGCGACATTTGCCGCAGGTATAGTCTCGCCTACCACAAACTCAAGACTTTTGCCTCTTTGCCTCATCATCTCCGTCGGAAGCAGTAGCATCCCTAGGGGTTTGTATACGGTTGAAGCGGCGTAAAATACAAAAGAGTTTTTTGCCTTTATAAATACGGGAAGTATTGGAGCTTTTGATTTTTCAGCCATATACAAAAAGCCGCTCTCCCACGCGGTATCGCGAACGCCCACAGGTCTAGCCCTGCTAACCTCTCCCGCTGGAAAGATAATAACCGCCTCTTCGTTTTTTAGAGCTGTTAAAATAGCTTTCATATCCGATCTGACGCTACTTTTTTTTGTAATATCAAACCCTAGAAGTAGACTTTTTAGATTTGGCACACTCATCAAAATATCGTTTGCAACCACCTTAACGTCGCTTCTCACCTCTCTAATGAACCTTATAAGACTCAAAGCGTCTAGCGCCCCTAGCGGGTGGTTTGCTATAATAATCAGCTTGCCTGATGAGGGGATATTGATTTTTGAACGGCTTGAAAATTTATAGGTAAAATTCAGCCTCTCCAGTACGGCGTCTACGAAGTCTAGCCCCTCCGCCTCCTTGTTTTTTGCTAAAAAATCATTTATTTCTCGCTCTTTTAGCAGCTTAGCGAGCGCCAATGTAGAAAAATCCGTAAAAAACTTCGGATATTTCTGAAAAAACATTGGATTTTTGCTTGTTAGAATCTCTTTGACGCTTACCATCTTTTTACTCTTTTTTACTTGCGTAATAATATATTCGTAACTATAAAACTTCTTTATTACGGCTCTGTTGCAAGTAGCTCTTTTTTTGCAAGCAGTATCTAGCATTAGCGCTTTTTGTGCATAAAAAACCTTAGGGGTGGGCGCGAGGACGCAAATAGTGGCTTTACTCGAATGAGCTTTTTACCAGCCATTTGATTATTAAACGACCTCTTTCGACACACAAGAAGGCGCCCAGCACCTTTTTGTGGACGATATGGTTTAAGTCCATGAAGTCGTTAGCGTAATTTTGAGCAATGAAAATCAGGCGCTACTTAGGCTTATCACAGAGAATAAACCTCGTTCGATTAGCGAACTGGAAGCGTTGAGCAGAAGAAAAAAATCTAATCTTTCTAGGACATTAAAAACACTGACTAGGCAGGGTTGTCCAACTGGAAAGGGCAAAACAAACAGTTATTCCAAAAGTACAAGCTACGGACTTTAGAGTTGAGTTTGGTTTTGGGAGTGTGGCGGTTATCGCATAGAGGGGGGCGGTGAAAAGCTTTCTTTTCTACGTATTTTGTCTGCGTCAATAAAAGGACTGGTTTGTTTTTGATTGCTTGCCCGCATTTTTACTCGCACGAGCGACAAGGTCGCGGTAGGGAGTTGTCGAAAAACTCAAAAAATGGTGATAAAAATCATAGTGAAATATGATATAGTAATGCAAAATGAGAAGCCTAAAGCCATAAGGGGATGATTTGGATGTGCAAAAATTATATCGAAACTATCAAAGATACTGTTTCGACTTCAAAAAATCAATCATTTGACATCTTAAAAAAAGAATTGATACTTCAATACGTCAACAAATCTTTAGAAGATAAAATCAAAGAATTTTTGCTAGAACTAGGGCGTGGATTTGCGTTTGTGGCGAGACAAAATAGAATCAAGACGGAGACAAGCGATTTTTATATCGACTTGGTTTTTTACAACTACATCCTCAAATGCTTCGTCATCATAGACTTAAAAAGCGGCAAACTCACCCATCAAGATGTCGGTCAGATGGATATGTATGTGCGAATGTACAATGTTTTGGAAAAAGCGGAAAATGACAATCCGACGATAGGAATTATCCTCTATACAGACAAAGACGATACGATCGTAAAATACTCGGTTTTGAATGAGAATGAAAATTTGTTTGCGTCGAAGTATCAGCTTTATTTGCCGACGGAGGAAGAGCTGAGGGCGGAGATTGAGATGGATGTTTTGGAGATTGGAATGATAAGGCAATAAGAATGTTTTGTTACAATGGTTGTGACGCTGTAAGGATGGTTTTGTATGAAAAAAAATTTTACCTATAAAGAAAAAATAGCTCACTTATCTGAAAAACAAATATCAGAGCTTATGGCAAAATATTATGCTGGCGCAAAAAACACCTTTTTGATAGACGAGTACAATATCAACATTAAGCCTAACGATATATATAAGGTATTCCCTCTTAAAATAACATCCTTTGATTGCCCATACTGTAAAACCAACCCCTTGAAAATTCAACCGCTTAGCAGGTCATCATATAGTCCAGAAATAGCCTTCTGTGAAATATGTGGACATGAACATAACACGAATTGCAGATGCAACAATTGTAAGCATGAAAGAGAAGTTGAAAAGCAAAACAACATAATTAAAATACAAAATTTTATATACGAGCAATATGAAGAAGACTTGCAGGAGCAATACATATTTGAAGAGCTTACAGTACAAGAAAGACTTTATGCTGCAGCGCTATTAAGGACTTGTTTATCGGAAGATATGACAATAATAAAATCTCTCCGCCAAACCTCGTCCAGACTGGCGCCAACCGTAGAATATACCTATAAGATTATTAAAGAACTTCGAGCTAAAAGGATAATAGCATTTAGTCCAGATGCTGATTATGATAGTGTAACCATAGAAAACAACCGAATATCTGCTTATTATATTGACCGAATGTCGTGGCATTTAAATGTATGCTCCGAATATATGAGCGAGGATGAAATTTTGAAAGAACTTACTTATCCAGCCAACTTTGACATGGAGATAGAAAATGTTTGTGAGCTTTGGCAAGAAGTAGCATTTTATGAAGCGCTAGAATATTTAGAAGCGAGGCTAACGGAATACAAACTACCAACGGATGTGTTGGGTGAAAAAACTTTTAGCGCCATTCAAATGGCGCTCAGATTTTATTCCACATCACAAGTATTTAATATTATATGGAGTGCCGCCAAAAGTGCGGCAGCATATTACCAAAAAGAAAGAATAACTAAAAATCAAGCAGTTAATAGTATAGCTGGTGCTATCACTAGACATGTGGAACGATCTATAGCAGACAGATGGGACATCAGAGGCTATGATAGAAACTATAACCAGCCGCAAACACCAATAAGTTCTATTTTATATGACAAAATGCTAAGAATAGGCGAGGCAGGATTTAGGCTAATACCAAGTGTTGACAATCTTCATGTTCATACTCATTTACATATCAGACTTTAAGTAAAGGAAAATTGGAAAATTGGTGTCAGGTATTCAATATTCACTTTAAAAAAATATGAGATGTGCCACTTGTTAAGATACGCTTAAAATCAATACCCCTGCACAATCAAATCCACCGCCGCAAAAATCTCCGCCCTGTGAACGCCTAAATTTTCTATCGGTGTTGCGAGTTCTACGGCGGGATATGAGGCTAGCTCGTCAAATAGCGCGATATATTTTTTGCTCTTGTCCGTTACGCCAATATGTAGCGTTTTTACTGGGGATTTTATCATTGAAGATGGAGTTAGTGGGACTACGATTCTGGTCGCTAGCTTTTTGAGCGTGCCCGATTGTATGTCTAGCAGATACGGGAACTCTTTGTTTGTGGCTTTGTTTTTGTTGGCATAGATGTCAAACTGCATCCTAAAACCTTCTAACAGAGTCGCCAAATACCCCTCTTTTTGCGACTCTTTCGTTTTGCTCGTTTATTGCCTCGGCGTTTTCCTGCTCCCAAAGCGCGGCTTTTTGTTTTACCAAAAGCTCTTTTTCTGCTTTCTCAAGCTCTATTGCCCTACTCCTGGGAATTATCGTCAGCTCAAGCATCTTTTGTTCTTTTGGTTTTATGTTCAAATCAATCTTGCCGTTATTTTGAAGCATCTCGGCAATCGCTTCTGATTTCAAATGTGTAAAAGTACTAAAAGATAACATTTTAACTCCATTGTCGATAGTATTGTCGATGATATTATCGACAAAAAACTTAAACAGTCACTACGCCACCCCATAACCCTAAAATCGCTATAATTACCCAAAAATTACGGCTAGGATATAGGGGTCTGGTATTCAATCTTTACTTTTTATAACTTCACATACCATAAATAAAAAAGCTTCAATGCTCCACACTCGCAATTATCCTTTCTCGTTCACGCTCTCCTGAGATTACCAAAAACGTTAAGGAAGAAAGAAGCTAAGCGAGTACATATACGAAGCCCTTAAGTGCGCATCGTATGAGATTATCGAAGACGAAGAGCCGTATTACGGAGAAATACCGCAAATAAATGGTGTATGGGCAAGCGGGAAAACGCTAGAAGAGCGCTGAGCAAACCTAAAAGAAACGCTTGACAACTGGATACTTGTAGCCGTTCGCAGTTCACTGCACATTCCGCCGACGAAAAGGCGCCATGTACTTTTTGGGGGAAAAGCATTATGCCAACAAAAACTTTTTTTGATATTCTTAAAAGAGAAGAAAATATGACCAAAACCCTAATCATCAACTTCCTCAAACAAAACAAAGAGATGATGGAGTCCAAATACCAAGTAAAACAAATCGGTCTCTTCGGTAGCTACGCGAAAGGAAGCCAAACCGATAATAGCGACATCGACATACTTGTAGATATGCCATCAAGCTTTGATAACTACTACGACCTAAAAGAGTTTTTGGAAGCAAATTTGCAAAAAAAGGTAGATTTGGGGTTGATCGGCGCCCTAAGAGAGCAATTAAAAGAAAAAATCTTTAGCGAGGCGGAGTTTGTCGGGTAGAAATCATTCGCTCTATATCGTCGATATTTTCGTCGCTATGGATAAGATACACAGGTATACAAATAAATTTGACAACGCCCAAGATTTTTTCTTTTAAGTGCGCTTAACGCGTCAAAAAAAGAGAATGCCAGTAATAGCAAAGCGCTAAATTTTTTAAATCAATTAGCAGCGTCATTGGCGGATAGCGACAATTAATAAGGGGCAAGCTGAAATGGCGCTTGCTTAAGCAAAATTCCGTAAATATTATCAAAGATTTAAACCTACTTTTACAAAAAAAGCTTAATTTGCATTTGCGGCGGACTTATCAAGTCGTGCTTTATTTTTTAAATTAACACTTCGGCGAGGCTTGACGCAGATAAATAAAAAGCT
>RRZU012007740.1_pt1 | contig 10265 bp, 9 predicted proteins | sample 2165561 | NCBI WGS metagenome assembly RRZU01 (sample SAMN10456909, study PRJNA506462) | wastewater metagenome | isolation source: wastewater sludge | place: USA: Moscow, Idaho | reverse complement strand
GCGGCCAGCTCGTCGATCGACAGCACCGCCTGCTGCAGCCGCAGCCGCGCCTGCAGCGGCGCGATCGGCCGCGCAAAGGCCTCGCCCAGCTCGAGCCGGTCGAGCGAGACGGTCAGCGCCGCGTCCATGCGGTCCAGCGAAGGCAGATCGAAGCGACGGTCCGGCAGGATGCGGCCGTCGGCGGCCGCGGCCTGGCGCTCGACCGCCTGCGCCGGCACGCCGATGGCCGGGCCGAGATCGGCCAGCCACAGCGCGCGCCCGCGCAGCGTGCCGCCGAGCTGCGGGCGTGCGGCGGCGGTGTCGAGCACGAAGTCGCCGCTCAGCTCGGAGCGGCCGATGCGGGCCTGCGCCAGCTGCAGCCGCCACGGCGAGGCCTCGGCCGGCTCGCGCAGGAGGCGGCCCTGCGCCCGGAACGACGCGGTGGTCGGCAGCGTCAGCCCGAGCGGTTCGCCCACCCGCGCCAGCGACGGCCCCGACAGCGTGAAGCCGGTGTCGAGCCCGCGCAGGCCCAGCAGGTCGCGCACGCGGCCTTGCGCGCGCAGCAGCGTCGCGCCCGCCTCGAGCGACAGCGCGAAGCCGACCGGCGCCGCCGCACCGGCCGCGATCCAGGGCAGCGGCGAGCCGGTCTCGAGCGCCAGCGACAGCGGCTGCTGGCGCCAGCGCCCGCCCGAGCGCAGCTTCACGCCGCGCTCGTCGAGCGAGAACACCGCGTCGGCCTGCAGCGCCAGCGGCCGGTCGTCGATCGCCAACCGGCCCTCGCGCAGCCACAGCGTGCCGATCTGCACCGCCGGCCGCGGCCGTGCCGGCGCGTCGGCGGCGCGCTCGAGCAGCCAGTTCGCGCGGCCGTCGGCCTCGCGCTGCAGCCGCGCGGCGATGTGGCCGATGCCGACCTGCTCGATGCGCAGCGGCTCGCCGCGACGCCAGGCCAGCAGGTCGCGCCAGCGCAGCCGCAGGTCCAGATCGCGGGCATGCAGCGTCCAGCCCGCCGGCAGGCCTGCCGGCGCCGACGGCCGCGCGGCGGCCGCACCGGCCGGATCGGCCACCGCCAGGTCGGCCGCCTGCAGTCGCAGCGGGCCGATCAGCGACAGCCGCCAGCCGGGCGCGCTGCCGGACGGTGCCTCGGGTGGGCGCCAGCGCAGCTCGCGGCCGAGCTGGCCCGACAGCCAGCCCTCGCTCCAGCCCGCCAGCCAGGGCCAGCCGCGCCATTCGCCCCAGGCCAGCGCGGCCGCAGCCGCCACCAGCAGCGCGGCGCCCCCGGCCGCCATCCGACGCACAAGCAAAAACCGCCGCGAAGGCGCGGCGGTCGGCGTGCGGACGGCGGGATCGGCTGCGATCCCGTCGTTCATCATCACATCCGGACGACGATCTCGTTGCGGACTTCCTTCACCCCGTTGACCGAGCGGGCCAGCGATTCGGCCGCGCCCTTTTCGGTCGCGTTCTTGGCGAAGCCCGAGAGCATCACCGTGCCGTTGAGCGTCTCGACGCTGATGGCCGTGGCATCGACACTCTTGGCCTCCACGAAGCGGGCCTTCACCGCGGTGGTGATCGCGGTGTCGTCGACATACTGGCCGACGGTGGACTGGCCACGGCTGACGGCGCAGCCCGGCAGGACGACGAGGGCGGACACGGCGGCAAGGGCAGCGACGGTGGCACGGAACATGGTGTATCTCCTTGGAAGTGGTAGCGATCGGGATCGATCCGCTGGTCATCGGGTTCGATTCCCGATGACTTCATTCTGGGAGGCCGTGCAGGGCCTTTCGATCGGAGAAGCCCGCCGCCCGCTGTAGGACGCCGCCGATGGGCCCGGCCGGACGCCGCGAGCCGCGTGCATGCGCCCAGACCCAGGTGAACTCCGCGCCCAGCAGGAAGATCTGCGCCGACCAGTAGACCCAGACCAGCACCACCACCAGCGAGCCCGCCGCGCCGAAGCCGCTGCTCACGCCGCTGCGGCCGATGTACAGGCCGATCAGCGTGCGTCCGGCGCTGAACAGCAGCGCGGTGACCGCCGCCCCGACCCAGACATCGCGCCAGGCGATCCGCACCCGCGGCATGATCTTGTAGATCATCGCGAAGCCCAGCGTCGCCAGGCCGAAGCCGGCCAGCGCGTTGACCCCCTGCAGCAGCAGCGACCAGGCCGGCAGCCGGGTGTTCCACCAGTTCGTCCACGCCGCCAGCGCCGCGCTGGTCACCAGCGAGACCATCAGCAGGAAGCCGATCGCCATCACCATGCCGAAGGACAGCACCCGCGCGCGCACCCAGGCCAGCAGGCCGGCGGCGGGCGGCTGCGGCGCCTGCCAGATGCGGTCGAGCGCACCCTGGAGCTGCGCGAAGACGGTGGTGGCGCCGATGAAGAGCGTGCCCAGGCCGGTCAGCATCGCCAGGCCGCCGGTCTCGGGCAGGCGCAGGCTCGCCAGCAGCGCCTGCACGGTGGCGGCGCCCTCCTCGCCCATCAGGCCGCGCAGCTGCCCCAGGATCTCGCCGCGCGCCGCCTCCTCGCCGAAGGCCAGCCCGGCCACCGCGATGGCGATCAGCAGCGTCGGCGCGATCGAGAACAGCGTGTAGTAGGCCAGCGCCGCGCCCTGGGTCGGCGCGTCGTCGTCGATCCAGGACGACAGCGTGCGGCGCAGCATCGCCGACCAGGCCGGCGAAAACGCAGTGGCGGCGGGAGCGGGAGCGGGAGCTTGGGGAGGGAGGGGAGCGAGGGGCGCATTCATCCGCCCTTTGTCGCCGCCGGCCGAGCCTGCGGCCAGCAGCCGGCGGCGCAGCCGGTCGTAGGACGGCACCGACGCGCGCTCACGCCCTCGGACGACGGCCGCGCGCCCGGGCCAAGACCACACTGGCGACGCGCCTCCTCTTTCGACCCGTCATGAACACCTATCACTGCAGCCACTGCGGCCAGACCGTCTTCTTCGAGAACACCCGCTGCGAGGGCTGCGGCCATGCACTGGCCTTCGATCCGGCCACGATGAGCCTGCTGGCCTGGCAGCCCGGACCGGACGGCACGCTGCAGCCCTCGACCGCCGCGCTGGCGCCCGAGGCCGCGCAGGCGCTGCAGCAGCGTGCGGCCGGCGGCCGGCTGCGGCCGTGCGCCCACCACGCGCTGCCGCACGGGGCGGACGCCGCGCCGGCCCCGCAGGGCGTCTGCAACTGGCTGAGCGACGCGGACGACGCCGACGGCGGGCCGCTGTGCCTGAGCTGCCGCTGCACCGAGGTGCTGCCGGCGCTGGACCGGCCGGGCAATCTCGAGGCCTGGAGCCGGCTCGAGACCGCCAAGCGCCGGCTGCTGCACGGCCTGCTGGCGGCCGGCCTGCCGATCCCGCGTCGCCCGGTCGATCCGCAGGGCCTGGCCTTCCGCTTCCTGGAGGAACTGCCCGACGCGCCCGAACCGGTGCTCACCGGCCATGACCACGGCCTGATCACCGTCAGCATCGCCGAGGCCGACGACGCCACCCGCGAGGCCCGGCGCGCCGCGATGCACGAGCCCTACCGCACGCTGCTGGGCCACTTCCGCCACGAGATCGGCCATTTCTACTGGGACCAGCTGATCGCGAAGGACGAGCGGCGCCTGGCTGCCTTCCGAGCGCTGTTCGGCGACGAGCGCGCCGACTACGGCCAGGCGCTGGAGCGCCACTACCGCGAGGGCGCGCCGGCCGACTGGCCGCAGCGCCACATCAGCGCCTACGCGACCATGCACCCGTGGGAGGACTGGGCCGAGACCTGGGCGCACTGGATGCACATCTCGGACTCGCTCGACACCGCCAGCCACTGGGGCGTGCGGCTGCAGGGCGATCCGGTCGCCGGCCCGGCGGTCGAGCCCGACACCGCGCTGGCTGCGCTGCCCGGCACGCGCGACTTCCGCCGGGTGCTGGTCGACGAGTGGCTGCCGCTGTCGCGCTTCCTCAACAGCATGGGCCGCAGCCTCGGCCAGGGCGACGCCTGGCCCTTCGTGGTCGCCGATCCGGTGCTGGACCGGCTCGCCTTCGTGCACCAGACGGTGCGCGAGGCCGCGCTCAGCCGCAGCACGCCTGCAGGCTGATGCCATGCAGCCGCTCGTTCCACCGGCAGTGCACGATCGTGCCCGCACCGGCCGGCACCGGGCTGCGCCCCTGGCGGCGCAGTCGCGAGGAGCAGCCGGCCCGGCAGGCGATCAGCGCCCCCGGGCGCACACGGTGGACGGACAGGCAGCGGACAGAAAGATCCATGATGAACACTCCAGGGCAAATGATGATCAGCCCCAAAACCACACGGGACCACTGACTTCAGGATAGGCATCGCGCCTGTGCCGGCCTGTGAGTCCGGACCGCGACGGCCTGTCGGTCCTGTCCTGCACCCGCTTCCCGATGAACCGAGCCGAACCCATCGACCATCCTCCCGTCGACCGCCGCCTGTGGTGGCGCTTCGTCGCGATGGCCCGTCCGTACTGGAGCGGCGCCGAGCGCACGCGCGCCATCGGCCTGCTGGCGCTGCTGATCGTGCTGCTGCTGGGCCAGACCAGCTTCAACGTGCTGTTCAACCAGCAGAGCGGCGAGTTCACCTCGGCGCTGGCCGCCGGCGACGCCGAACGCTTCTGGCGCGCGATCCGCCATTTCAGCCTGCTGCTGGTGGTGGCCGTGCCGCTGTGGGCCTGCTACTACTTCGTGCGCGACACGCTGGGGCTGCGCTGGCGGCGCTGGCTCACCGCGCACCTGCTCGGGCGCTATCTCGGCCACCGCGCCTTCTACCGGCTGACGCAGCAGTCCGGCGCGGCGATCGACAACCCCGACCAGCGCATCGCCGAGGACGTCAACAGCTTCACCGGCCAGTCGCTGTACTTCCTGATGGTGCTGCTCGGCGCGCTCATCGAGCTGGTGGCCTTCACCGGCGTGCTGTGGTCGATCTCGCGCCTGCTCGTCGCCTTCCTGATCGTCTACGCGGTGGCCGGCACCTGGATCACGATCGCGGTGTTCGGGCGGCCGCTGATCGGGCTGAACTTCCGCCAGCTTCGCCGCGAGGCCGACTTCCGCTTCGGCCTGGTGCGGCTGCGCGAGCATGCCGAGCCGATCGCCTTCCACGAGGGCGAGCGCGAGGAGCTCGGCCGGCTGCGCGGCCTGTTCGCCAGCCTGTACGGCAATGCGCGCCAGGTGCTGCGCTGGCAGTTCGGCCTGAACCTGTTTCAGTACGGCCACAGCTTCCTGACGATGGCGCTGCCCAGCATCATCATCGCCGACCAGGTGCTGTCGGGCGAGATGGAGGTCGGCCGCGCGATCCAGGCCGCCGGCGCCTTCTCGGCCATACTGGGCGCGCTGACGCTGATCGTGCAGCACTTCGAGAGCCTGAGCCGCTTCGGCGCCGGGGTGAACCGGCTGCACGAGTTCAGCCGCGCGCTCGACCGGCTCGAGGCCGGCGGCGGCCGCAGCGACAGCCGCATCGAGACGCTGCCCGGGCGCGACTTCGCGCTCGAGCATGTCGCGGTGATGACGCCGCAGCGCGAGCACCTGCTGATCCGCGACCTGTCGCTGACGATCAGCGACGGCCACGGCCTGCTGATCGAGGGCCCGAGCGGCTGCGGCAAGAGCTCGCTGCTGCGTGCGATCGCCGGGCTGTGGACCACCGGCTCGGGCCGCATCGTGCGGCCCGACGGCGACGAGGTGATGTTCCTGCCGCAGCACCCCTACCTGGGCACCGGCACGCTGCGCGACGAGCTGCTCTACCCGCATCCGGAGCGGCCGCTGCCCGACGAGGCGCTGCGCGCGCTGCTGCGCGAGGTCAACCTGCCCGACCTGGCCGACCGCGTCGGCGGGCTCGACGCGGTGCGCGACTGGGCCAAGGTGCTGTCGACCGGCGAGCAGCAGCGCCTGGCCTTCGCGCGGGCCCTGCGCTCGCGGGCTCGCTTCGTCATCCTGGACGAGGCCTCCAGCGCGCTGGACGCGGCCAACGAGGCGCTGCTGTACGCGCGGCTGGTGGCCGCCGGCAGCACGCCGGTCAGCATCAGCCACCGGCCGGCGCTGCTGGCCTATCACCAGCAGGTGCTGCGGCTGCATGGCGACGGCGGCTGGTCGCTGCACCCGGCGCGCAGCCACCGCTTCGGCGAGGGCGGCGCCGATGCGGCCTGATCAGGCTGCCGGCGTGACGCCCGCGTGCGCCGCCTGCTGGTCGGCGTGGTAGCTCGAGCGCACCATGGCGCCCACCGCCGCGTGCGTGAAGCCCATCTTGTAGGCCTCGGCCTCGAACATCTTGAAGGTGTCCGGGTGCACATAGCGGCGCACCGGCAGGTGGTGGCCGCTCGGCGCCAGGTACTGGCCGATGGTCAGCATGTCGATGTCGTGCGCGCGCATGTCGCGCATGACCTCGAGAATCTCCTCGTCCGTCTCGCCCAGGCCGACCATCAGGCCGCTCTTGGTCGGCACGTTCGGCACCTCTTCCTTGAAGCGCTTGAGCAGCGTCAGGCTGAACTGGTAGTCGGCGCCCGGGCGCGCTTCCTTGTACAGGCGCGGCACGGTCTCCATGTTGTGGTTCATGACGTCGGGCGGCGCGTCCTTCAGGATCGCCAGCGCCTTGTCCAGGCGGCCGCGGAAGTCGGGCACCAGCACCTCGATCTGCGTCTGCGGCGAGGCCTCGCGGGTGGCGCGGATGCACTCGGCATAGTGGCCGGCGCCGCCGTCGCGCAGGTCGTCGCGGTCGACCGAGGTGATGACGACGTACTTCAGCTTGAGTGCCGCGATCGTCTTGGCCAGGTTGGCCGGCTCGTCCACGTCCAGCGGATCCGGGCGGCCGTGGCCGACGTCGCAGAACGGGCAGCGCCGGGTGCACTTGTCACCCATGATCATGAAGGTCGCGGTGCCCTTGCCGAAGCATTCGCCGATGTTCGGGCAGCTCGCCTCCTCGCAGACGGTGTGCAGCTTGTGCTCGCGCAGGATCTGCTTGATCTCGTAGAAGCGCGTGGTCGGGCTGCCGGCCTTGACGCGGATCCAGTCGGGCTTCTTCAGCGTCTCGGCCGGCACGATCTTGATCGGGATGCGCGCGGTCTTGGCCTCGGCCTTCTGCTTGGCGGTCGGGTCGTAGTTCGCGCCGGTCTGCGCGGTGTGGGTGACGTTGTCGGTCGGCATGGTGCGTCCAGGATCCCGGTGGGGATGGAGAGGCGGCGGAGAGCGGGTGGGCGGAAGGCGTCGTAGCCGGCGGGCGGCGTCGCCCTCAGCGGCTCAGCAGACGGGCGAGGTAGCGGGCCAGCAGGTCGGCGGCCGTCGCCCAGTCGGTCGAGACGCCGAGTGTAGCCAAGTCGACCGTGCGCAGCCCCGGATAGCCGCAGGGATTGATGCGCTCGAAGGGTTCCAGATCCATCGCCACGTTCAGCGCCACGCCGTGATAGGTGCAGTGGTTGCTGACCTTGATGCCGAGCGCCGAGATCTTGCCCAGGCCGCGGAACGGATCGCGCGGATCGGCCGGGCCGGTGAGCGCGCCGTGCGCGAACGGATCGTCCAGCCGCACGTAGATGCCGGGCGCGCCGGCGACGCGGTGGCCGGTCACGCCGAACTCGCCCAGCGTGCGGATTGCCGCCTCCTCGACGCGGTAGACGTATTCCTTGACGAAGATGCCCAGCCGGCGCAGGTCGATCAGCGGATAGGCCACCACCTGGCCGGGGCCGTGAAAGGTCACCTGACCGCCGCGGTTGGTCGCCACCACCGGGATGCTGCCGGCGCCCAGCACATGCTCGGGCCGCCCGGCCACGCCCTGCGTGAAGACCGGCGGGTGCTCGCACAGCCAGAGTTCGTCGGGCGTGTCGGGGGTGCGTGCCTCGGTGAAGGCACGCATCGCATCGAAGGTGGGCACGTGCTCGACCCGACCGAGCATGCGCAGCAGCGGGCCGGACAGGTCAGCGTGGGCAGGGATCGTGGCGGCAGTCATGCGACATTGTCACACCGCCCTGCCCCGCCACGGCCAGCCCGGCCGGACTTCAGGCGGCCAGCGCGATGTCGACCCCGCCCAGCGCGCTGCCGAGCCGGTGGAAGGCACGCGCGCGCAGCGACTGCGCGTCCACCGCATCGCCGATGCGCTCGAGCACATCGGCGGTGCGCAGCAGCAGGGTGCAGCGCAGGCCCAGATCCTCGCTGCGCTCGACGCGGCGCGCCAGGTCGAAGGCGGTGTCGCGCACCTGCTCGATGGCCAGCCGCGCGGCGGCCGGACGATCGCGCTCGGCCCACATCCGCAGAAGCCGATCCATCGCCTCGAGCAGCTCGGCCGTCGCCCGGATGCCCTCGGCATGGCTGCCGGTGGCGCTGACCGAGCGCTGCGTGCGCGCCAGCAGCCACTGCGCATGCTCGAGCGTCTCGTCGTCCGGCCCGGCCTCGGCCATCGCCTGGTCGGCCGCCGCCAGCAGCAGCCGCGCCATCTCGAGATGGTCGCGTCGCTGGCGGGCCTGCTCCAGCCGCTGGATCCAGCCGTCCTGACGCGCTTCCTGTTCCAGCCGGCCGCTCGCCTTCTCGTGATGCATGTTCATCGACATCGCTTCTTTCCCCCGCTTGCCGGCAACGCTGAAACCGGTCGCTCGACAGGCCTCGATCCTAGGCAGGCCGGCGCGCGATGACTCCCCCTCGCCTCAGGGTGAGCCGGAAAAGCGGCAGGATCGCCGTGCAATCAGCACGATCGATGCACGACGCTCAGAGCGTCGGATAGGACAGCGTCGCCAGCGTCAGCGCGATGCCGGTCCACAGGATCGCGGCCTGCAGCAGCGACTCGCGCAGTGCCGGACGGCGTGCGCCCCAGCGCAGCAGCCGCATCAGCAGCAGGGGCCAGAAGAAGAAGTCCACATCCTTCAGATAGAGCGAGCCCTGGCCGGCGCAGGCCAGCGCCGCCGCACAGATCAGGATCTGCGCGCTGGCCAGCCGGTCGCTGCGCAGCGCGTTCCAGCTCCAGGCCAGCACCAGGGCGATCAGCGCCGGACTGGCCAGATGCACCGCCAGCAGCGCACCCTCGATGCGGTCCAGCCGCGAGAACACGAAGCCCCCGCCGACCAGCGCGGGCGACAGCGCATACAGCACCACCACCCCCGGCCACAGCAGCAGGAAGCGATGCAGCAGCACGGCGGGCCGGACCCGCCGGTTGATGCGGTCGCCCGCCTGCAGGCCCAGCACCAGCAGCGCCAGCGCGATCAGGAAGGCACGGGCATGCGGCAGCGGCAGCGTGCCCGACAGATCCGGCGCCGGCATCTCGCGCCAGGTCAGATGGATCATCAGCAAGGCCAGCAGCGCCACGCCCGCCTTGGGCAGCAGCGCCAGCCAGCGACGACGGCGCCAGTCATCCAGACAGGAAGCGGCCACCGCCGCTGCGCCGGACGGCTCGACCGTGACCGTCAGCGGCAGCAGCACGACCGGCGCATGCCGCGACAGGCCACGGGTCAGCCGCGGCACCACCAGGCCCAGCATCAGCAGCAGCATGGCCAGCGCTTCAGGATGCCCCCACAGCGCCGGCCCGAACTGGAAGGGCGAAGCGAAGAAGGCGCTCGCCAGCAGTGCCGCCTTCTGCCAGTTCGTGCCCAGGCGCAGGGCGATCTGCAGCAGCAGCAGCGTCGAGGTCAGATGCATCACCAGCCCGGCCGCACGCATGCCCTCGAGCGACAGGCCCAGCGCACTGACCAGCGCATAGAAGGCCGGGCCGTGGCGGCTGTGCATCTCGGTCAGGAAACTGCGCCAGGGCAGCGTCTGGTACTGGTGCAGCACCACGCTGTGCAGGCTCTCGAAGGTGTGCTGCGCGCCCCGGCTCGGGTTGTAGGACACCGCCAGCGCCATCCAGCCCAGCACGATGAAGGCCAGCACCAGGAGCGCGATCAGATCCCAGGGCGGCTGGGTCTCGATGTCCGTCTCTGTCGTGTTGGCATTCACGATCCCCTCCATGACAATTTGTTACATCAATCCTAAGGATGCCTGAAAATTGTGTCAACAAATTTGCCAACTTTGTCACAACCGGAGCGGATCGGGTGTGATCTGGAAGGCACTCCGGCGCGTCAATCCAGGGAACGCGGGGCCGGATGACGCCACCATCTCAGTCCGAGAAGCAACAGCAGTGCCAGCACCTCGGGAGCGATCTCGGCCAGCCGACCCTTCGAGGCCCGCATCCAGGCCAGATGCAGCAGACCGAGCGGCGCGATCAGATAGACCAGCCGGTGCAGCCGCTGCCAGCGCCGGCCGCCGAGCGCGCGCATCGCGCGGTCGGTCGAGGTCAGCGCCAGCGGCAGCAGCAGCACGAAGGCCAGGAAGCCGATCAGCGCGAACGGCCGCTTGCCCAGATCCCTG
>RRZU012443987.1_pt1 | contig 10267 bp, 15 predicted proteins | sample 2165561 | NCBI WGS metagenome assembly RRZU01 (sample SAMN10456909, study PRJNA506462) | wastewater metagenome | isolation source: wastewater sludge | place: USA: Moscow, Idaho | reverse complement strand
CGTCCAGGCGACAGAAAAGAGGATTCAGCTTGAATGAACCATCTAAATAAATTGTACCGCAAGGAGGTGAGAAGAAAAATGAGCAGACTAGCAACGAAAGCCGCAGATAGCGAGTTCTACCGCGCACGAATCGAGGCTGCAGCTACAAACGATAGCTACAACAGCCGCGAGGGAGCTTCAGAGGCCATTGGCATGGACCGCACACGGCTGGCTCGTATCGAGCTTGGAACCATATTCCCGTACCCGGAGGAGGTCGTCATGATGGCTGATGCGTACAACGCGCCGGAACTGATGAACCACTACTGCAGCAGCGTGTGTCCCATTGGTCGCAGAATCGTACCGCATGCTGAGCTGAACCAGCTCGACCGAATGACGATCCGCATCATGAACGCACTCGATGGGGTTCAGGGCATTGGCAAGGACATGCGAGAGATTGCAGACGATGGGACGATACGTCCTGAGGAGGTACCGCGGCTCAAGGAGATATACCAGGCATTACATAAGGTGGCCACGGTTACAGCCGAGATGCAGATCTGGATGGAAAAATACGCGAAAGGGGATGGATTACCATGTCACTCCAGGAGAGGATAGCAGAAAAACGTGCCCGGGCAATAAAAAAAGCCGCAGCATGTGCGGCGGTGGCCATCATTGGATTGGCGACGATGGGATTTTATGATGGAGACCAGGAACTGGTCGAGACAACTTATATAGTTCAGAGCGGAGATACGCTTCGCGGTATCAGTGAGCGGTACCTGGAGAAAAATACAGGCGGTCGCCGGTACATTCTCGAGTTCGAGAGCGGCATCAAAGAGCTGAATCCATGGCTTGCAAACGATAACGCAACACTGCACCCGGGAGATAACATTCGAATCAACTATTGGGTGAAAAAAGGCGGTGACCATGGTGGAAAAAATTAAGCATTTCCAGCTGCCATATCTTACGCGATGCGGATGGACCGCGGTAATGGCTGCAGCGGTAATCGCCACAATACTATTTTGGGAGGTGATCGCGTGAAGAAGAAAAGTCCATTGCGGGCATACATTGAGGACCGGGTGATATGGCCGTACCCGGGAACGGTGATCATAAACATCCACCGAAATAAAAACCGCAAATCCGTATCTGTGTATCTAGCGAATAGCTGGATGCTGTTTGTGGTATTGGTTGCCAGCAGGACAACGGAGAGTGGTATTTGCACTTGAACGAGGTTAATAATCTGGCCATCAACGCATACAACGAGTGGCAAAAAAATCGGTATAAGTGCTGGGAAAATGAAAATGCTCACTCCGGGAACCAGCCAGAGTGAGCAACCATGAAGATTTAAACCAGAACCTACACCGGAGTGGAGGTTGGATTAAAACCAAGATTATTATATCACACTGAGAGGAGAAAGGCATGAAGATTTTAAACCTTACGCTCCAAAATTTTCGAGGCATTAAGGAACTGTCATTTGATTTTGGCGGTAACGATGCCCGGATATACGGAGCCAATGGAACCGGGAAAACAACTATAGCCAACGCCGTGTGCTGGCTGATTGCTGACCAGGCAGCAACCGGGGAAAAGGATTTCGATCCGAAAACCACGGGCAGCCACAACCTGCATCATCAGGCACAAATCACACTGGAAATCGCCGGCGGCGAAAGAATCACCTTTGGCAAGGACTTCCATGAGATATGGCGGAGGAAAAAAGGTTCAGACACGCAGGAGTTCAGCGGACATACCATCGATTATTCAATCAATAAGGTTCCCGCAAAGAAAAAAGAATATGACATGGCCATGGAGAATGCCTGCGGCTGCAAAACCGAAAAAATCAAGATGCTGATGCTGCTGGGGTATTTTGCAGAAGAAATGTCAGTAGATGACCGACGCAAAATACTTTTTGATGTATGCGGCAATGTAAGTGACCAGGATGTCATATCCAGCAACGGCCTTGATGATTTAACAAAATATCTGCAGATACCCGGATCCCTGGGAAAACAGTTTTATAGCACGGACGAATATCTGAAGATCGCCAAAGTGCGGAAGACAGAGCTCAATCATTCCCTGGACGTTTTGCCGGAGCGCATCGATGAGCTGCAGCGCAGCATACCGGAAACCATTGAAGACGGCGACCTTATTCGCAGCGAAGTGCAGCGGATGGAAACAGAAAAGGAATCTATCAAGAATGAAGCTGCAGCACTGCAGACGGACGATGGGCACACGGAAGCCATACGGGCTGCCATTGCCGGAATGAATACCGAGATGGAAAAGAAGCGAGCTGCATACATTAAGCAGGGGAACGATGCAAATAAAGAGATTTATGATGCCATCAATGTCCTGAACAATGAAAAGAATGCTGCAGCCAGCAAAGCGACCATGGCAAAAATGAAAGCCCAGCGGCTCGATCAGGAGCATAAGCGGCTGAACCAGATGCGGGAAAAGCTTTTAGCAGAATATGCTGCAGCTCAGGCCGAACAATGGGATGACGGTAACGAGATATGCCCAACCTGCGGACAGCCGCTTCCGGCAGAGCGAGTACAGGAACTTCGGGATGCCTTCAATCAAAAGAAATCGGAAACAAAAGAACGGATCAACCGCGACGGTCAGTCATGCAGCCAGGCAATCCTGCAGAAAATTTCAGCCGATACGCAGGATGCAGAAACAGAAAAATCGGAGGCCGAAACCACCATGGCGGATATTGATATCCGGATTCAAAACCTGCAGCAGAGTATAACAACCATTGCAGAATTTGAAACAACCGCAGAATACAAAGATATCAGATCAAAAATCGATGCGCTCCGGAGCAAACAGGATAGCGGTCCAAGAGAAGCGGCAAACGAGGTGCAGATACAGGCTGCTGAAAAGATCGCATCAATTGATGAAAAAATCCAATCCGCGAATATGCGGATTGCGCAGATCCAGCTGGTAAAGTCCTATCAAGCCAGAATAGACGATTTGGAAAGCGAAAAGAAGAATTCAGCTGCAGAGCTGGAGAAGGTCGAGCGGGGCATTCATTTATGCGACGAATTCACGCGGGCGAAGGTCCGGATGGTAAACGACAGGATCAATAGCCACTTCAAGACGATTCACTTCCAACTTTTCAAAGACCAAATCAATGGAGGACTTAAAGAGACTTGTGACCCGACTGTGCAGAATGCAGCCGGCGAATGGGTCGAATACAAATCAGCCAATACGGCCGCGCAGGTCAACGCAGGGCTTGAGATTATCGATACGCTGAACAAGCACTACGGAACCAGCCTTCCGGTCATAATGGACCGGGCAGAAAGCGTCTGCCAGGTAACACCCATAGATGAGCAGCTCATCCAGCTGATTGTATCAGCGCCGGACGATACGCTCAGACTCAAGATTATCGAAAGGGAGAATGAAAAATGACAGCAGAAAAAGCCATGAAGACAGTAACCGAACCGGAGGCACAGCTCAATATGAGTGAACGCTTCGCACACAAGGTGATTGCAGAGTTTGGAGGGAGTGCTACCGGGGCACTGCAGATTACGGATTATCAGCGCAGCCTCATTCAGAATTACTTCATCGGGATCGACCGGTCGCTCAAGGCAGCGGAGGATGAACGGCTGCGGAAAAATGAAAACAACAGCGACCATAAATACGACAACCCACTGCCAATCACATGGGCCAACGTAAATATGAACGGCCTCGCCTTGGATGTTGTACATTACGCCCGCCTCGGCCTCGATATGATGCAGCCGAATCACATCAGCCCGATTCCCTACAGGAATAAGAAAACAAGTCAGTACGATGTAAACCTGATGCCGGGATACAACGGCATCAGGTATGTTGCCGAGAACTACGCACTGATAAAGCCTAAGAGCGTAAATATTGATCTGGTATACAGCAACGATAAATTCAAGCCAATCAAGAAAAGCTTTTCCCATCCGATTGAATCATACGAGTTCGAGATTGATAACCCATTCGACCGCGGAACGCTGGTCGGCGGATTCGGATACATCGAGTATGACGATCCAAGCCGCAACGAACTGATCATCATGACGATGAAGGACATTGAGAAGCGTAAACCTCAATATGCAAGCGCAAATTTCTGGGGCGGCGAAGCGAAAGAGTGGAAAAACGGTAAGAGGGAAACGGTAGAAAAAGATGGATGGATTGAGGAAATGTGCCGCAAGACCATCATCCGGGAGGTTTACAGCGCCAAGCACATCCCGCGCGACCCTCGCAAGGTTGATGAGAGCTATCAGTACATGAAGCAGCAGGAAGCCCGCATGCAGGCAGCCCAGGACGAAATCAGACAGGAAATCAATGTGACAGCCAATACCATCCCAATGGAAGAAGCAGCCCCAGAGATTCCGACAGTTGCCACAATCCCTGCAGCAGCACAACAGGCCCGGGAACCGCAAAAAGAAATGCCGGCGGCTGCACGGCGGCCAATCAAGCAGACCCCGGTGAGAACGATGGATCCACAGCCGGCCGGAGGATTCACGCCGGATATGTTCGCAGCGGCAGCACAGCAGCACCCCACAGATATGCCGGCTGACGACGGCCCGACATTCTGATGGACATCAAGGTAATCGCATCCGGGAGCAGCGGTAACTGCTATCGCATATCCGATGGAGAGACGACGTTTCTCCTGGATGCCGGTATACCTTTCAAGAGCATTCAAGTAGGCTGTGATTTTCAGACTAGCGGCATCAGAGGGTGCCTGGTGACGCATCGACACGGAGACCACGCAAAAGCCGTACCGAAGCTGTTGGAGAGAGGCATACCAGTATACGGACCGGAAGACCTGCAGGAAATCTACACGAAGCGCGTGAAGCGGCTGAAGCCGCTTGAGCATTACAACATTGGCATGATGGATGTGCTGGCGTTCCACACGCAGCACGACGTAGAGTGCTATGGATACCTTATACGGTCACTGCTGACCGGTGATAAGCTGCTGTACGTCACGGACAGTGCGTACATCAAATATACGTTCAGTGGACTGACGCACATCATGATCGAGGCAAACTACAGCCAGGACATCATCATGGATAATGCACGGGGAAATCGAATACCAGCCTTCTTGGCGGAGCGAATCATACGAACACACATGAGCATCGAGACTACGCTGCAGCTGCTGAAAGCCAATGACCTGCACCAGGTCCGGCAGATTTATCTTCTGCATCTGAGCGATGGAAACAGCGATGCGGCCAAATTTAAAGAGATGGTCCAGAAAGAGACCGGAGCTGAGGTTTATGTGTACTAAAAAGGAGCGAAAATCATGAGTAAAAACGGGATTCAGATCAACAAGGTAAAGTACCTGGCAAAACAGGACAGCATCGTCATTTCATACGATCGGACGATTGAGGACCATGTTTCTCACCACATTGCAACATTTGATGAAGAGCCGGCTCCGGAATTCTTTGAGGCGCTTAAAGCACTCACCCGGCCATGCTGCAGCATTTTCGATTTTGAAGAGAAATACGAAAATCGATTGTCACCATACAGCGTATCATATCGATACAATGCAGACGGCGGCATGGGGGCCATTGTTTCATGCAATCTTGAGATCCCATCAAGCAACACATGCATAGCCATCAACACGCCATTGAAGAAATGCCCACAGGATGAGGTTGATTCCCAGAACAACGTTGGATTCTTTTCAGACACGATGGTCAAGGCGCTTTGGGCATTCGAGGCGGAAGCGCGAAAGTACCTCGACGGAAAGCGCGCGCAGATGTCACTTTTCGGAGAAGACGCTGCAGTAGATGCTGCAGAAGCCGCATCCGATGAACCGTGCGAAGAAGACCCCACCGTAGAATCGCCTGAGAGCATCAATCCGGATGAATACGAAGAACCAGCCGCAGGCATGCAATTCGCACCGACAGGGGCCATCCCAGGGAACGTGGTCGGATTTCCAACACATAATACAGCCGCTGCGCGGTAAGGGAGGATACACGCATGGATAGTGCATTACACGAAAAAGCAAAGCAGATTTTCCAACAGCGCCTGGAGCTTACCGAGCGTACCGGAATCAATGATCTGCTGCATTACCTTTTCAATCAAACAGATTTTCTAAAAGCTCCTGCATCATCGAAATACCATGACGCAGAACCAGGCGGTCTCCTGGTTCACAGCGCAAAGACATACATGCATCTCATTGAGATTCTGCAGACCAGCGATTTTTTTCAGAATGTCAGCATAGAATCAGCGGCCATCGCCGGCCTGTTGCATGATGTTTGCAAAATAAATACTTATAAGCAGGAAATCAAACATCGCAAAATCATGGATCCAGGCGGCCGGTCGCATTGGGAAGATTATACCGGATACGAGATAGAGGATTCATTCCCGGCTGGCCACGGCGAAAAGAGTGTGATGATCATCGAGAGATTCATCGAATTGACGCCGGAAGAGATTATGGCCATCAACTGGCACATGGGAGGATTTGATTCCCGGGTTCGGTCATTTGAAGGCAGCCGGCAGATTTCAGAGGGCATGCAGAAGTATCCGCTGATCATCGCACTGCATGCAGCTGACCTGATGGCGACATACGCGGGTGAGACGAGGAGCTGATACCATGAGCGACGGTAAAAGATATTACTGGATAAAGCTCAAAAATGATTTTTTCGATCTTCCGACCATCGACTTCTTGCAAGACCAGAAGAACGGATGCGAGTACATCGTCTTATACCAAAAGCTTTGCTTGCTGGCCGCCAATAGCGACGGCCAGCTTGTAAGGCAGGTAGGAGAGATGGTTATTCCATACGATGCCAAGAAGATATCAGAGCTCGCCAGGTTTAAGTACGATACGGTGATTGTGGCCTTGGAGCTTTATAAGAAAATCGGATTGATTATTGAGCAGGAAAGCGGAATTCTTTCCATACCGGCTGTCAAAGAAATGATTGGCAGCGAAAGTAAATGGGCTGAGAAGAAGCGGAAGCATGAGAGCCAGAAGCTCCCACAGCTTTCAGGGACATCATGCCGGAGAGTGAATCGAGAAACGATTCTTTTGCCAAGCGGAAAGACCCAATACATCGATGAAACGCGATATGGTGGGAATGGAGCAGTTGCGTTTGACAAAGCGAAATGTAAATGCCAGAGATGCGGAACCGGCGAAAATCTGCTGATACACCATAATAACGGCGCATCTAATTCCTTGAGCGACTTGGTGGTCTTGTGTACGGAATGCCATGGAATCATTCATTCCGCACAATATGGTGGAGTTTTCAGTGGAGAATATAGTGGAGCGATTAGTGGAGAACATAGTGGAAACACGGGTGGAGATTTTCCACCCCAAAATACACTAAACGGTATACCGAGCGGTGGAAGTTTTCCACCCCCATATCCACCGGAACATCCACCAGACAATCCACAGGAAACTCCACATAAGAGATTAGAGTATAGAGATAAGAGTATAGAGAATAATAAAGCAGCTGCTGCTGGTAGCGCGCGCACGCGTGAATGCAATTCTCATGCCAAGATTATCGACCTCTTCCAGGACAGCATCCATCCCATAGCCAACATGGTCGAATGTGACCGGCTCAACGAGCTGGCCAGCGAATATGGCGATGAATGGCTGGGGCAGGCCATCAAAGAAGCAGGGCTCAATCGGGCAGGAAGTGTGCGATACATCGAAGCCATCTTAGGCCGGTGGAAAAGCAGCGGCAGCCATGAGCCGTGGAAGGAGAGACGCGAAAGTGGACAGCAAAAGCCCAAGCATGACCGAAATCCTCAGCCGAATCAAAGCGAAAGCGATGGCAGCATCGACTGGGGAAAATACGACAATACCTACCAGGACGCCAATGAGCCTGCAGGAAGCGTGTGACATCATCGGCATACCGTACATCCCAGATGCAGCGGAAGAAAGCAAAATAGAACTGCTCCAGGCCGCGGAGATTCGCCAAAAATGCAAATCCTGCCGGTTGCCGGCGCCGAAGACAACGGACTGTACGATCATAGATGCAGTCATCGATAACGGCCGGTACGCATTCCGCTACGGTATATGCCGCAAAGGCCGGGCGTATCTCAGGCAGAAGCATATCGACCAGCTGGTAAGGAGCAGCGGCATGGGGCAGCTTTTCCGGCAGCGTCGATTCGAGACATTCGAGCATAGGCCAGGAACCGAAGATGCATACCGCGCATGCCAGGCTTTCTGCAAGACATTCACCCAGCAAAGCCGAGGAGTGCGGCTGATTGGTACAACAGGATGCGGCAAGACGCATCTAGCGGCCGCGGTTGTCAATACGATGCTGCAGCGCGGAGTTCCATCGATGCTCCTGGTTGTACCGGATTTAATGCGGCAGATACGGCGCGGGTTTGACAGCAAAGACCATGCAGCAATCGCCAATGAGATCATGGACGCAGCCAAGAGCATCAACCTGCTGGTGCTGGATGATCTCGGAGCGGAAAAACCGGGCGACTGGACACGGGAGCAGCTGTTCATCATCATCAACGCGCGGTATGAGCAGCAGCTACCAACAATCATCACCACAAACTGCGGTACCGGGGATATGATCCAGAGACTGCAGCAGCGGATTGTGAGCCGGCTGGTTGAGATGACTACCTCGGTGACGATAACGGCAAGCGATTATCGGCTGGAACGGGGGGCCACGGGATGAATAAAGACAGCGATAGCATCGGGCGCAAGAATCCAGAGGGATATACAGATCTGACACCGTATGATGCGCTGACAAAGCGCGAGCGCCATGATGCGTATTACCGAAAGCTGGGCCGAGAGGACGCACTTCGAATGGAGGATGCAATCCGGAGAGCAAAGGCTATATTCTCAGCGGCCGGGTTCCGGGCGGTCGGCCGGATCCGGCTGCAGAATGTTCGCACCGGGAAAATATACGAGTAGGGGTGATGGCCATGAGTGATACAGCAGGTGCGGACGCAGATGACCGTATCGTCGCATTTTCTAAGGGCAAGACTGGCGGAAATAAGCCGAAAAAATCCGCTGGCATAGTAATCACCTTATCCATGCGGGAAATGAATACGCTCCTCGAGATGTTGTACTGGAGCGGAAATGAAGTCGGGCCAGACCATTCAGACCAACGGAAGTTACATGGACGGCTGGAAGAAGCCCGGCGGATATATTTAAAAAATAAAAACAGGAGTTGATTCGATGGAAATACAGACATACGTGCTTGGATGCAATGCTATATGCGCGTTTTACAGAACAGGAGAGCATGATTGCAGCGATAAATGCCCATTGCGAAACATGGAATGCGGAAGCCTGATGAACGAGGACGATACCATTCAGGATCCGCTGAATGCAGAGCGCGCAGCGGCCGCAGAGAAAATCATCTTGGATTTTATGGCTGGATATGTTCGCACCAACCACAATAACCCATTACCAAGTGAGAATAAACGGCCAGGAATGGGCCTGACGTTCCCTCAGGACGACGAAAAAAACGAATACCGGTATTTATACCCTGCATGGCTTGATGCAATCGCCTGCGGCCTCACAGCCGGGAACAAAAAACACCCGGGAGCAACATGGAAGACAATACCGGCGTATGAGCATGCAGCGAGGGCCATGCGACATATCAACCTTTTCATGCTGGGCGATACCAGCGATGACCACCTGGTAAATGCCAGTATGCGCCTTATGATGGCATTCGCAACGGCGAAAAGCGCAAAGAAAGAGTATTATTCCCCAGGGAGGGAGCAAAAGATTGCGAATATGCAAAAAAATATTTTTGGCCATGATCGGTAAAGTCCTTCCTGTCCAGCGAATCGAATACCGGATGCAGAGGCCGCGTCAGTATATCAAGCATAGATACGGACGCCGGGAAACGCCAGAGGACGAATTCTATCGGGAGCTGAAAAAATCACTAGAAAAAGAAAAGAGGTAACCCACCATGAAGAACAATCGGGACCGGCAGAACCAGCAATGCGATTATTGTGCGCATTGCATACCACTTGGAGATGGCGATCACATATGCGAAGCCGAAGAACCACGGTTTGTGATGGCTGAATTCTTCCCGACCACAGACTACATGTGGTGCCAGGGAAAGAAATACGCAGAGAGGTGAGTGAAAAAACCATGAAAGTAATTTATATTTCACATCCGTATAGTGACAATCCGGTAAAGAATAGCGCGTACGCACACATAATAGCAACATTTTTGGCAAAAAATACGCCGGATACATGTTTTATCAACCCATTGGATCTGATGCGTCCGCAGGCTGCAGCTGGCCTTTCATACGACGATATTCTAAGCCAGTGCATAGAGATCCTGAAGCGGTGCGATGCGGTTATCATGGCACATGGATACGAAAAGAGCCATGGATGCAAGATGGAGCTGGAAGCGGCCAGG
>RRZU012655014.1_pt1 | contig 10268 bp, 11 predicted proteins | sample 2165561 | NCBI WGS metagenome assembly RRZU01 (sample SAMN10456909, study PRJNA506462) | wastewater metagenome | isolation source: wastewater sludge | place: USA: Moscow, Idaho | reverse complement strand
GGCTCGGGTGATTCTGCTCAATTCGGTCTGCGCGGCCTCAAGCGTGGGGAAGTCGCCGTAGATGACGCCATAGCGGTCGCGTCCGCTCAGCCGTGAGTGGTAAACGCGGATTTTCTGCGGGTCCAGGCCTTTAGTGCCGTTTTCAAGGAAAATTTCCACGAGCTTCGGATTGTCCCCGTCGGTGCGCAGCAACTGAATGAAGTGATGCGAATCCGGCACCTCGCGGAGCCACGCATCGGTGGCTGCGATGCGCTCGGCGAGATGCGGGGGAGGAGCCTTGGCGACGGTCGGGCTGGGTGTTTCGGGCGTTGAGGGCTGCGCTGTCGTTTGCTCGGGTGACTGCGCCGGAATTTCTTTGACCGATTCGGCGGCCTGCGTTCGGGCCGGGGCGGACGCTATCGCGGCCAGCGCGGGCTCGGCGGATGGCGTGGTGATCGCTACGGCAACATTGCCGTTCATGCTGTAACTGCCGGCGATGAAGGCGGTGCCGGCAATGGCTAGCGCAGCCAATCCGGCGAAGGCCCAGGTGCTGGGCCGTGCGCGGATGTCGCGCATTGGTCTGAATTGAGCATCGCGAATGGCCGCCTTGATCTGTTTGCGGTCCACCAGGTGTTTGTCTTCGGAAAAGGCCGATAGCAACGCCTTGTCGGCGAGAATGTTGATGCGCCGCGTCAAGCCTTCAGATGCGTGGCTGATCAGTTGGATGGCGCCGGGGGTAAACAGGTCCGGGCCATGATAACCGGCGGCGCGAATGCGGAACATGAGATAGGTGCCGATGTCGTGATGGCGCAGGGGCTCCAGGGCAAAATTGTGCGTGATGCGCTCCTTGAGTTGGCGCATGCCTGTTTCGGCGAGACGCTCGTCCAGTTCGGGCTGGCCGAAAAGAACGATGTGCAGCAGTTTGTGCCGGTTGCTTTCGAGATTGGAGAGCAGGCGAATCTCTTCCAGCGATTCCGGGGGCATCGCGTGGGCTTCGTCGACCATGACAACAACCTGACGTCCCTCAGCATAAATCTCGATCAGGCGATCCTGTAACGCCCGGATGAGCGAATGAAGGCGTCCTTCGGGGAGCTTGAGTTCGAGTTCCTCGGCGATGGCGTAGAGAATTTCGTCGCGGGAGAGCGAGGGGTTGGCAAGGTAGACGGTATCGACGTTCTTGGGCAGTCGCTCGAGCAACATCCGGCAGAGCATTGTCTTGCCGCTGCCCACTTCGCCGCTGACCTTGACGATTCCTTCGTCATGGGTGATGGCGTAGATCAGTGCTTCCAGCGTGGCGCCGCGATTGGCGCCCGTGAAAAAGAATTCGGTATGCGGTGTGATGCGGAATGGAGATTCGCGGAGTCCGAAATGTTCGAGATACATCACTGCTCCTTGGCAAGGGATTCCATCCGGTTATAGAGCGTGGTGCGGTTGATGCCAAGCAGGCGAGCCGCCTGGCTGACATTGCCGTGCGTGAGCCGCAGGGCGGACTCGATATAGTTCTTTTCGGTTTCGGCAAGGAGGGCTGCCAGGCTGAAGGCTTCCTCGCGTTGCAGGCGCTCACACGCTTCGGCGATCATCGCGTCGTTTTCCACGGGCGGTGTCGTCACGATGGGGGTTGGGGCGGGCGTTTCTTCGTCGATCAGGTCAAGTTCGCTTTCCAGCGCCGCCCGGTCGACGATGGCGCCCGGATGTTTGGCGGTCAAGCGGATGACGATGTTGCGCAGTTCGCGCACGTTTCCGGGAAAGCTGTAGCGCAGCCACAGCGCGCGGGCTTCGGGCGACAGGGAGAAGGGCGGCTGTGCCGATTGTTCGGCATAGCGGGTGCGAAAGTGGTCGAGCAGCAGAAGCTTGTCCTCCCCCATCTCCCGCAAGGGCGGGGCGACGATCGAGAACACGGACAGGCGATGGTAAAGATCTGCGCGGAAGCGGCCTTGGCGGACTTCCTTGCGCAAATCTCGGTTGGTGGCAGCGATGATGCGGGCCCGGCTGATGCGCTTCTGGGTTTCGCCGACGCGCTGATATTCCCCGTTTTCGAGTACGCGCAGCAGCTTGGCCTGGAGTTCGAGTGGCAGTTCGCCGATTTCATCGAGGAACAGCGTGCCGTCACCGGCATCCTCGAAATATCCGGATTTGGTGGTGTTGGCGCCAGTGAACGCCCCTTTGGCATAGCCAAACAGCGTCGGCTCGACCAGACTGGGCGAGATTGCCGCACAGTTCAGCGCAAAGAAAGGCTTCCCGCGTCGTCGCGTTTCTTCGTGCAAGCAGGTGGAGGCGACGATTTCCTTGCCGCTGCCGGATTCGCCTTCGATCAGTACGGGGAAAGGCGAGTCGGCATAGTGCTGCAACTGTTGCCGCAGTTTTTGCATGGCCGGGCTGTTGCCGAGCAGGGGTGAAGTGGTGGCAGCCGATTGCTTGGGGTCTGGCCCGCCGAAGTCGAGCGCATGCCGCAGAATCTGCAACAGGTCGCCGGGAGCGCAGGGCTTGGCGACAAAATCGGTGGCGCCCAGCGCGCGCGCGTGCCGGGCATTGTCCTCGTCGTTCTGGCCCGAGAGGATGATGATGCGAGTATCAGGCGAGGCCTTGATCAATTCGCTGATCAAGGCGAATCCCTCGTCCGGACGGTGTGGGTACGGTGGCAGACCCAGATCGACGAGCGCCAGTTCGGGGGGGCGGCGTAACTGCCGCAGAAGCTGCAGGCAATGAGGCCGAGCCGGGCTGGTGACGATCTCGAATGTGCCGCCGAGCGAAAGGCTCAGCGTGTCCGTGATCAGCGGGTCGTCGTCAACGATCAGCAGAAGCGGTTTTTCTGCGGCAAGCGTTTCGTCGTTGTCGGTCATTGGCTTGACGCTCCGGTTTGAATCATCCAGACCGGTTCATTATTCCACATTTGTATGGCCTTGTATTTTTTACGGCGGAAAATGCCTTCGGGTATAATAGCCGGCTATTTCGATCTGGGAAGCATTCGTGTCAGCCGATACACTGGTGAGCATCACCGATCTCAATTTCTCTTACGATGAGAGAGCGATCCTCAAGGGAATCAACATGGAGATTCCCAGGGGCAAGCTCGTCGCCATCATGGGTAACTCGGGATGCGGTAAGACGACTCTGTTGCGCCTGATCGGTGGGCAGCTCAAGCCGACCAATGGGTCGCTGCTGGTCGACGGCCAGTCCGTTCCCGGGATGAGCCATGCGGAACTCTATGCCATGCGTCGGCGCATGGGCATGTTGTTCCAGTTTGGCGCGCTGTTTACCGATATCTCGGTGTTCGACAATGTCGCCTATCTCATGCGCGAACACACCGATCTGTCGGAAGAGATTATCCGCGACATGGTGTTGATGAAGCTGAATGCCGTGGGGTTGCGCGGTGCGCACGAACTGATGCCGTCGGAGCTGTCGGGTGGCATGGCGCGGCGGGTGGCGCTGGCGCGAGCGATTGCGCTCGATCCGATGTTGATCATGTACGACGAGCCGTTTGCCGGACTCGATCCGATTTCGATGGGGGTCATCGGTCAGTTGATCCGCAAACTCAACGATGCGCTTGGGGCAACCACGCTGCTGGTCACCCATGATGTGCAGGAGGCGCTGTTGATCGTCGATTATGTCTATTTTGTGTCTGACGGGCAGATCGTCGCGCAAGGGACGCCAGACGAGATCCGGGCGTCCGAAGATCCGTTCGTGCATCAGTTTGTTTATGGTGAAGCAGACGGGCCGGTGCATTTCCATTATCCCGCCGTGCCGTTCGACAGCGAGTTGATGCGGGAGGGCGCCCATGCCTGAACGAGCGGTTTCCCTTCTTGTTCGGATTGTCCGGGGAGTCGGGCATCGCGTTAACAACGCCTTGCAGCGGCTCGGTTTTGCGGCCCGGTTCTTTTTCATGGTACTGGTTTATTCCGGGCAGTCGTTCCGGCGCTTGAACCTGACGATCCGCGAAATCTATTTCTCCGGATTTCAGTCGTTGCTGATCATCCTGGTTTCCGGTTTGTTCATCGGCATGGTGCTCGGCATGCAGGGTTATGAGACCTTGCAGCGCTATGGTTCGTCCGAGGCGCTTGGCGTTTTGGTGGCGCTGTCGCTGACACGCGAACTCGGCCCGGTCGTTTCTGCCCTGTTGTTCGCCTCGCGCGCCGGGTCGTCCATTACGGCCGAGATCGGGCTGATGAAAGCGACCGAACAACTGACGGCGATGGACATGATGGCAGTCAACCCGATTGCCCGGGTGGTGGCGCCGCGTTTCTGGGGGGGGGTGATCTCGATGCCTTTGCTGGCGGCGCTCTTCTCAAGCGTGGGCGTATTCGGCGGTTATCTGATCGGTGTCGTCTTCATCGGGGTCGATGAAGGGGCTTTCTGGTCGCAAATGCAGGGGTCGGTCGATTTTCGTTTCGATGTTTGGAACGGGATCGTCAAGAGTTTTGTTTTTGGGGTCGCAGTTTCCTTGATTGCCGTTTTTGAAGGCTATGACGCCACGCCGACGGCCGAAGGCGTCTCGTCGTCGATCAAGCGGACCGTGGTGTATTCGGCGCTGGCCATTCTGGCACTGGATTTCGTGTTGACCTCGTTCATGTTCCGGGGGATGTAATGAGTCGTAAGTTGATTGATCTTTGGGTCGGGTTTTTTGTGTTGATCGGATTTGCCGCAGTGTTGTTTTTGGCGCTACGGGTCGGCAACGTCTCGTCAGCCAATTTTGCCGAGACATACCAGCTCACGGCCAAGTTTGATAACATCGGAGGCCTGAAGGTGCGCGGTCCGGTCAAAAGCGCCGGGGTGGTTGTTGGGCGCGTCGCCGAAATCGGGTTTGATCCGCAGACGTATGAAGCCGTGGTGACGGTGACGATTGACAGTCGATATCGTTTTCCCAAGGATACATTTGCCTCGATCCTGACGGCCGGCCTGCTGGGTGAGCAGTACATCGGGCTTGATGCGGGTGGCGACGAAAAGATGTTGAAGGGCGGTGACGTGTTCAGCAAGACACAGTCAGCGGTGGTGTTGGAAAAATTGATCAGCCAGTTCATGTTCAACAAAGCGTCCGAAGGTCCGGACAAGAAATAACTGAAGAAGGGGTCCTAAGTGAAAGCTCATCAAGCCAAGCGTGTGTGTTCCGTGGCGATTGCCGCTGCTTTCGCGGCCCTCCTGACCGGGTGTGCTACGACGGCCGAAAATCCCAAGGATCCCTATGAGGGCTTCAACCGGGCCATGTTCCAGGTCAATGAAGGGATCGACGTGGTTCTCAAGCCGGTGGCGCAGGGGTATGACACGGCGGCCCCGCTACCGGTCAAAGCCGGGGTGGGGAATTTCTTTGGCAATCTGTCGGATGCCTGGACTTCGGTCAACAATTTACTGCAGGGCAAGGGCAGCGATGGCTTGTCCGATGCCGGGCGATTCCTGATCAATACCACGGTCGGTATTGGGGGGGTGTTTGATGTCGCCAGCGAGATGGGCTTGGAAAAGCGCTCCGAGGACTTCGGTCAGACGTTGGCCGTCTGGGGCGTAGGCGAAGGTCCCTATTTCTACTGGCCGATCATCGGGCCACGTACGACGCGCGATACCTTCGGCTGGGCGGTCGATACCTATGCTGATCCGGTTCCCCACCTGAATGATGTGGCGTTGCGTAATTCCTTGACCGGCGTGCGTTTGGTCGATCATCGGGCCAGTCTGCTACCGACCGATAAAGTGGTCGAAGAGGCGGCGTTCGACAAGTACAACTACATTCGTGATGCCTATCTGCAGAATCGTCGGAGCGAGATCAAAGACGGTAACAGCAGTCGTTGAGGTGTTGTGGCTTCGCCGGTGGTCGGTTTAATTGTTGGAAGGAACGTGGTGAGATGAAGTCGTTGTATTCGCTGTTTGTGGGGTTGTTGGTGGCGTCCTCGCTGGCTTTTGCACAAGAAGATCTGCCTGATGCAATGGTCAAGAAGGTGACGGAGGACGTCCTGACGGTCGTGCGTCAGGACAAGGATATCCAGAACGGGAATACGAAGAAGGCGATTGCGCTGGTCGAAGTCAAGGTCTTGCCGTACTTCAACTTCCAGCGCATGACTGCCTTGGCCATGGGGCGTGACTGGAACAAGGCGAATCCCGAGCAGAAAAAGCGTCTGGCCGAAGAATTCAAAACCCTGCTGGTTCGGACCTACTCCAACGCGTTGACCGGCTACCGCGATCAAACGGTGCGTTACAAACCGCTCAAGATGCAGCAGGGCGATGACGAGGTGGTCGTGAGAACCGAGATCGTCCAGCCGGGCAGCAAGCCGATCCAACTCGATTATTCGGTCGAAAAACAGGAAGGCAACGGCTGGAAGGTTTTTGATGTCGTCGTCGCAGGCGTCAGCCTGGTCAGCAATTATCGTGACACCTTCAACCAGGAAGTGCGCGCCAGCGGCGTGGATGGTCTGATCCAGATGCTGGCGAACAAGAATAAACAGAACGATCCCGGCAAGAAATGATCTCTCAGAACGAGACTGGCCTGCAGGTTTCAGGCACCATGCTGAATACCAATGCGACCGCCCTGCTTCAAGCAGGGCGTGATTGTTTACGCAAGGCAAGTGGCAAGAAAGCAATGCTCGTCGATCTGGCAGCGGTCGAAGACACCGATGCTTCTGCCCTTGGTGTGGTGTTCGCGTGGTTGCGCACGGCGAAGAAATCCGGGATTGATCTGCGGATTGCCAATATTCCTGCCAGCATGATCAGTCAGGCCAAGCTCTACGGCGTCTACGAGACTCTGCCGTTCGCCTGAGTGGCGGCGGTTGTTTCGAGGTTGTCAGTATGAGTATCGCCGTCGCCATTCAGCAGGTCGTCAAGGATTTTCCGGGTCTGCGAGCGCTGGACGGCGTTTCGCTGGAAATTGCCGAGGGCGAGTTTTTCGGATTGCTGGGTCCCAACGGCGCCGGCAAGACGACATTGATTTCCTGTCTGGCAGGCCTGGTCAGGCCGACTTCGGGGCGACTCTCGATTCTTGGGCATGATGTCCTGACCGATTACCGAGAAGCGCGGCGATGCCTCGGTGTCGTGCCGCAGGAACTGGTGTTCGATCCTTTTTTCAGTGTGCGCGAAACCCTGCGTTTCCAGTCGGGGTACTACGGTATCCGCCACAACGATGACTGGATCGATGAAATTCTTGCCAACCTTGATCTGACGGCCAAGGCCGAGACCAACATGCGCCGGTTGTCGGGCGGCATGAAGCGGCGGGTACTGGTCGCGCAGGCGCTCGTGCATCGCCCGCCGGTGATCGTGCTCGACGAACCGACGGCTGGCGTCGATGTCGAGTTGCGCCAGACGCTGTGGCAATTCATTCAGCGTCTGAATCGGGAAGGGCATACGATTATCCTGACCACGCACTATCTGGAAGAGGCCGAGGCTTTGTGCGGGCGGATCGCCATGCTCAAGCAAGGGCAGGTCGTGGCGTTGGATACCACGCAAAACCTGCTGGCGCGTTTTTCCGGACACACCCTGAATCTGCGTCTGCAGCCGGGGGCGGTATTGCCGGCGTCGTTGATTGCGCGGGCGACCGCTGTCAATGGTGGGTGGTCCGTCCGTATCGCCGGCTTCGAGGAGATCGAGCCTGTTCTGGCTTGTTTGCGTGAAGGCGGCTGTGCGTTGGAGGATTTTCAGTTGGCGCAGACCGATCTCGAAGACGTTTTCGTCCGCCTCATGCAGGGGACGAGGCCATGACCAGTTTCCGGACACTGTTCTACAAAGAGGTGCTGCGTTTTCGCAAGGTGGCTTTCCAGACGATTGCCGCGCCGGTCCTGACGGCCTTGCTCTACCTGCTGATTTTCTCGCACGTGCTTGATGCTCAGGCGCAGGTCAACGGCGTGCGCTACGCCGCTTTCCTGATCCCCGGCCTCGTGATGATGTCGGTCCTGCAAAACGCCTTTGCCAACAGTTCTTCGAGCCTGATTCAATCCAAGGTGACGGGCAATATCGTCTTCGTCCTGCTGCCACCGATTTCACATGCCGAGTTCTTCCTGGCGTACATGCTGGCTGCGGTGATGCGCGGGGCGATGGTCGGCATCGGCGTGTTTGCCGTGACCTTCTGGTTTGCGCCGTCGACCTTGGTGGCGCCGCACTGGATTCTGATCTTCGGCTTGATCGGTGGTGGCATCATGGGTTCGCTCGGCATCATTGCCGGCATCTGGGCCGACAAATTCGACCAATTGGCGAGCTTCCAGAATTTTGTGATCATGCCCCTGACCATGCTTTCCGGCGTGTTTTACTCGATCCATTCGTTGCCGTGGTTCTGGCAGCAAGTTTCACGTTTCAATCCCGTGTTTTACCTGATCGATGGCTTTCGTTACGGCTTTTTCGGCGTCTCCGACGTGGCGCCGGAGGTTAGTCTGGCAGTCGCAGGTACATGCCTCGCAGCTGTCGCGGCAGGGACTTACTCGCTGCTGAAGAGCGGCTACAAATTGAGGTACTGATCCGATGAAACCCGAACAAGTCCAGCAAATCATCGCGGCGGGGATTCCCTGCGAAGGGCTCAGCGTCCAAGGTGACGAGAACTATCCGAAGGCGCTGATCGTCAGTTCTCAGTTCATCGGCAAATCGCGGATTCAGCGGCAACAGATGGTCAATGCGTTGCTGAAACCCTATTTCGACAGTGGCGAATTGCACTCATTGCAGATGCAGACGATGACCCCGGATGAATGGAGTGCGGCACGTGGATAAACTATTGATTCAGGGCGGTGTGCCACTTTCCGGGGATGTCGCCATCTCCGGCGCGAAGAATGCCGCGCTGCCGATTCTTTGTGCCTGCCTGCTGACGTCCGAACCGTTGCAGTTGACGAACGTACCGCACCTCAATGACATCGCGACGATGTTGCGCCTGATCGGCCAGATGGGGGTCGAGGTGACGATGGACGGCAATGACGGACTGATTCTCGACAGCCGCGGCCTCAACAATCCGTTGGCGCCGTACGAGATGGTCAAAACGATGCGCGCGTCGATTCTCGTGCTCGGCGCCTTGGTCGCGCGTTGCGGCGAAGCGCGCGTGTCGCTGCCGGGCGGTTGCGCCATCGGTGCGCGTCCGGTCGATCAGCACATCAAGGGCCTGCAGGCGATGGGGGCCGAGGTCGGCGTCGAGCACGGCTACGTGCATGCCAAGGCGAGTCGTCTCAAAGGCGCGCGCATCGTCACCGACATGGTGACGGTCACTGGCACCGAGAACCTGATGATGGCCGCCGTGCTGGCCGACGGCGAGACGGTGATCGAGAACGCTGCACGCGAACCCGAAGTCGTCGATCTGGCCAACTGCCTGACCGCCATGGGCGCGCACATCGTCGGTGCCGGCACGGACCTCATCGTGATTCAGGGCGTCGAGCGCCTGCACGGCGCGACGCACGCGATCATGCCGGACCGCATCGAAACCGGCACCTATCTTTGCGCGGCGGCGGCGACCGGCGGCAGCGTGCGGTTGACGCAGACTTCGGCAAGCTATCTTGATGCGGTGATCGATAAGTTGCGCGAGGCGGGCTGCGAGATCGCTTGCACGCCGAACGAAATCGCGCTCAAGGCGCCGGCACGTCTCAAGGCAGTCAGCGTGCGCACCGAGCCGTATCCGGCCTTTCCGACCGACATGCAGGCGCAGTTCATGGCGATCAACAGTGTTGCCGACGGGACGGCGCTGATCCGTGAAACAATCTTCGAGAACCGTTTCATGCATGCGGTGGAGTTGATCCGGCTTGGCGCCAACATCAAGCTCGACGGCAACAACGCTGTGGTCACCGGTGTGCCGCGCCTCGATGGCGCGACGGTCATGGCCACCGATCTGCGCGCTTCGGCCAGCCTGGTGATCGCTGGCCTGATTGCGCAGGGTGAGACACTGATCGAGCGGATTTACCATCTTGATCGTGGCTACGAGCGGATCGAGGAAAAGCTTGCGCGACTCGGCGCAAGCGTCCGGCGAGTCAGGTAAAATCGCTTCTTTATCGAATTGAATCCAAAGGAAAATCCCCGTGGATGGCATCACCATTGCCCTGTCGAAGGGCCGCATTTTTGAAGAAACCCTGCCGTTGCTCGCGGCAGCCGGCATCGAGCCGCTGGAGAATCCGGAAACCTCGCGCAAGCTGATCATTCCAACCAACCGCGAGGATGTGCGCGTGGTCATCGTGCGTGCGACCGATGCGCCGACCTATGTGCAGTACGGTGCCGCGGATATCGGTGTGGCGGGCAAAGACGTGTTGATCGAGCACGGCGGCGACGGCCTCTACCAGCCGCTCGACCTCAAGATTGCCAAGTGCCGCATGATGGTGGCGATCCCGGCCGGTTTCGACTACGAGAACGCCGTGCGCCAAGGC
>RRZU012026525.1_pt1 | contig 10268 bp, 9 predicted proteins | sample 2165561 | NCBI WGS metagenome assembly RRZU01 (sample SAMN10456909, study PRJNA506462) | wastewater metagenome | isolation source: wastewater sludge | place: USA: Moscow, Idaho | reverse complement strand
GTCTGGCAAGCCATCCAGCTTTACAGACGAATATATACACAGCATCGTTGAAAATGCACATAGTGCGCTGTAGTAAATCCGCTGGTTTTGCAATGTAAACGAATAACGAAAGGTGTTGTAAAGGCGATGAAAGTGCTGCTGATACCCAATTTAAGCAAAGCAAATGCCATTTCTGTAACCGAGAATACGGCGCAGCTTTTACTTTCGTTTCATGCAGAAATTGTATTTTGCGATGAATTGTACGAGCATTTTTCGCATTTAGATGCACGCTTTTTGCAACAAGACGAGGCTTTTACGCAATGCGATGTTGTGGTAACCATTGGCGGCGATGGCACCATGCTGCACGCTGCGCGAAAATTGCTGGGCTACGACAAGCCGCTTTTGGGCATTAATTTGGGGCGTGTGGGCTTTTTGGCCACTTGCGAAGCAAACGAGCCCGCAAAATTGCAGCGCCTTGTAAACGGCGAATACAGCCTTGATAAACGAATGCTGCTTGAAGTAAATGTCAGCGGAAAAAACACATTTCGCCAAACGGCGCTGAATGATATTGTTATTGCAAAAAGCAGTATGCCGCAAACGGTGAATATCGACGTATATTGCGATGATATTTTGGTCAATCATTATCAGGGCGACGGCGTGGTAATTGCAACGCCCACAGGCTCTACGGCGTATTCTCTTTCTGCGGGCGGGCCTATTTTGGATGCACATATATCTGGCATTGTGGTAACGCCTATTTGCGCGCACAGCCTTTCCAGCCCACCGATGGTGTTTTCTAGCTTGCGCAAGCTGCAAATTGCCGTTTCTTCGCCCACGGATGATGTGCCTGTGCAGCTTTCCTGTGATGGGCGGCGCGAAGAGAAAATCTCTTGTAAAGACTCTATTAAAATTTCGCTTTCAAAGCAATATGTTTCGTTGATTTGCTTTAACGAGGCCGATCAATTTGAAGCGATTGACAAAAAATTAAAGGGCAGGTAAGTGCATTGAAAAACGCAAGACATACTAAAATATTGGAGCTTATCGCGCAATATCCAATTGATCGTCAGGAAGATTTGTTGGAATATTTAAAAAAAGGCGGTTACCATGTTACACAGGCCACCGTTTCGCGCGATATCCGTGAATTAGGCCTTGTAAAAACAGCTGCGGGCGATGGCGGGTATCGCTATGTGGTGGCTTCCGGTATCGGCAAGCCCTCGCATACGTCCGGCCGCTTTGAAACGATATTTCGTGAATCGGTGTTAAAAGTGGATTACGCCGCCAATATCGTGCTGGTAAAATGCTATACCGCAATGGCAAATGCTGCGTGCGAAGTGTTTGATTCGATGGCATGGAACGGTGTTGTGGGCACGCTTTCCGGCGATGATACCTTTATGGTTTTGTTGCGCAGTGAAAAGGATGCCGTAGAACTTTGCGCACAGCTTACAAAATACATCAAACAATAATGCAAATGTTAAAAATGGGGTGAATGCCGTGCTTTCCGAATTAAAAATTGAAAACGTTGCTGTCATTGAAAAAGCCACGGCACAGTTTACCGAGGGGTTAAATGTACTTACGGGTGAAACCGGCGCCGGAAAATCCATTTTAATTGATTCTATCAACGCCATTTTAGGCAATCGTACCTCGCGGGAACTGGTGCGTACAGGCGCGCCGAAAGCTGCGATTTGGGCCACATTTACCAATATATCACCCAATGTGCAAAAGGCATTGGCGCAAGCAGGATACGAGGCGGGCGAAGAAATTTTGCTGTATCGCGAAATTACAGCCGAGGGCAAAAGCAATTGCCGCATTAACGGCATGCCCGCTACAGCAGCGGTGGTGCGCGATATTTGCGATGGGCTTATCAATATTCACGGCCAGCATGATAACCAAAGCCTTACAAACCCCACAAAGCATCTGGGTGTGCTGGATAGCTTTGCACAAAATCAAAAACAAAAAGATGCCTATTATAAAGTGTATCATCAGCTTTGCCTTGTTAAGCGCGAGATGAAAGCCCTTTCCATAAACGAGGACGAAAAGCAGCGGCAAATTGACATTTTGCGCTTTACCATTGACGAAATTGAAACCGCGGCGCTGATTCCCGGCGAGGAAGAAACGCTGGTGGGGCAGCGCAATAAAATCAGCCATGCACAAAACATTATCCATGCATTGCAAACTGCGTATGCCGCACTTGCAGGCAATGATGAAACCAGCGGTGCTACAGAGCTTTTGGGCAGTGCGTGCAATGCCATCCAATCGGCCGCAAGCCTTAGCGAGGATTATAGCGCGCTTGCCGAAAAGGCAAACGAATACTATTATGGCGCAAAGGAATTGGCCAGCGAAATAAACGACATTTTGCAATCTGCCGATTTTGACCCGCGCTCGCTGGATACGATCGAGGAACGGCTTGACTTAATCTATCGTTTGCGCCAAAAATACGGTGCGGATATCCCAAGCATTTTGCAAAAGCTGGAGGAAGCCAAAACAGAGCTTGAAAAAATTACGCTTTCCTCACAGCGGCTGGACGAGCTGTATGCGCAGCAAAAAACGCTTTATGCCGAGGCGCGTATGTTGGCAGACAAGCTAACAAAAACGCGTTTGGATGCGTTTGAACGTTTTAAAAAGCAATTGATAGAAGCGCTAAACTTTTTAAATATGCCGGGTATACGGTTTGCACTCATTCATTCCGTTGGCCCGCTTGCCGGCACGGGGCAAGACACCGTGGAGTTTTATCTTTCGGCAAATCCCGGCGAGGAGCCAAAGCCATTGGCCAAAATTGCATCGGGCGGCGAATTGTCGCGAATTATGCTTGCCATTAAAAGTGCGCTTGCCGATAAAGATGCCATTGATACGCTGATTTATGATGAAATTGACACGGGCGTTTCCGGCCTTGCGGCAGGGCGCATCGGGGAAAAGCTGAAGCAAGGCGCCGAAGGCCGACAAATTATCTGCATCACACATACTGCGCAGATTGCCTCTTTTGCACATACGCAGCATTTAATCCGAAAAAATATTGAAAAAGAGCGCACCTTTACGGAAATTGTGCCGCTTGACGAGGCGGGGCGCATCACAGAGCTCGCACGTATCATTTCCGGCGATAAAATTACCGAGCTTGCGTTGGCAAACGCCAAAGAAATGCTTGCGCTGCATCAAAAATAGGGTAAATGCTTGCATCGTGGATTTTTGAGGCTTGACAATTACGCAAAAGTTGCGTATACTACGAAGTGTTAAATGCAAAGATGAGAACCAGTACCCATACGATTTGCGACATAGAGAGCCTTTGTTTGGTGGAAAAAGGCACGCAGCGCATGGCGAATACATCTCGGAGCAGCAGGCTGAACAAACAGTAGGCCTAGTCGGGTGCGCCCGTTAAAGCGTGTGGGTATTGCCGTATATACAGCAGCACCCGAGAGGCCGTTTTTGTGAGAAAACGGTAAACAGAGGTGGTACCGCGGATTTTTCGCCCTCTGCCAAATTAATTTTTGGCAGAGGGCTTTTTGTATGCTTTTGTGCAAAAACATCTTTTGCCGCTATCAAAGAAAGGAATGTTGAAGATGGAAAATGTATTCGATTTATTCAAATCGCGCGGGCTTGTGGCACAAGCTACCGACGAGGCTGCCATTCAAGCGCTTTTAGGCAAGGAGAAAATCACGTTTTATACGGGCTTTGACCCCACCGCCGATAGCCTGCATGTGGGCCATTTTATGCAGCTAATTATTATGCGGCATATGCAAAAAGCGGGGCATCGCCCCATTGTGCTTTTAGGCGGCGGCACCACTATGGTGGGTGACCCTACAGGCAAAACCGATATGCGTAAAATGTTGACGCAAGAGCAAATCCAGCACAACGCCGATGAATTTAAAAAGCAAATGAGCAAATTTATCGATTTTGGCGAGGGAAAAGCGCTGATTGTCAATAATGCCGATTGGCTTTTACAGTTAAATTATCTTGAGTTTCTGCGCGAAATTGGCGTGCATTTCTCTGTAAATAAAATGCTGAGTGCAGAATGCTTTAAAACGCGCCTTGAAAAAGGGCTTTCGTTTATCGAGTTTAACTATATGCTAATGCAAAGCTATGACTTTTTGCGTTTGCGCCGCGAATATAATTGCAAAATGCAGTTTGGCGGCAACGACCAATGGAGTAACATTATCGGCGGTGTAGAGCTAAACCGCCGCTGCGATCAGGCGGATGTGTACGGCCTTACCTTCACGCTTCTTACCACAAAAGAAGGCAAAAAAATGGGCAAAACCGAAAAGGGCGCCGTTTGGCTTGACCCCGAGAAAACCACTCCGTACGATTTCTTTCAATATTGGCGCAATATTGATGACGCAGAGGTGCAAAATTGCTTAAAGCTTTTAACTGATGTGCCGCTTGCAGAAATCGACAGCATCGACATGACCAGCGGCCCTGCCATCAACGCAGCAAAAGAGCGCCTTGCTTATGAGCTTACCAGCCTTGTTCATTGCAAGGAAGAAGCAGACAAAGCGCTGGCAACCGCCAAAAACCTATTCTCTGGCGAGATGGATGCCGAGCATATGCCCGCCACTGTTTTGGCCGCAGAGCAAATCACAGATGGCAAAATAAGCGTTTTGGATTTGCTTGTATCGGCTGGCCTTGCACCCAGCAAAGGCGAGGCAAGGCGCCTTGTAGCACAGGGCGGCATATCCGTGGACGGCGAAAAGGTGGACGACGCAAACGCATTTGTGTGTGCAGAACAGCTCACAAGCGGCATCGTGATTAAAAAAGGCAAAAAGGTATACCATAAGGTTTCGCTGTAATTGCATGGTGTAACCGAGCGATGCGCCGTCACCAGCATGCCCCAAGCGGGAGCATGGGTCATGCCCAAACTGGTTATATAAACAATCACCAATAAGCGATTTTTTGGTTTTTTACAAACGCGCACAATGCATTTTGTGCGCGTTTGTGTTATTATGGTTACACTATTATGCTTTGCGCAAGGAGTAAAAACAATGAACATCATGAAAAGCGCCACACTAACCGAAGAAGAAATCGCACAAATACGTGCCGCAGAGGCTTTATCACTGGCAGCGGAGGGATTAGAAAACGAAGCGTTTTTGTCGAATGAGATTAATTTTGACACGACATTGCCTTGCTTTTACCGCTATTATGAAAATGGCACGCTGCAAGCGTTTCTTACTACATTTATGCCCAGCAGCGATGTGGCCGAAATTGTGGCTTTCACGTGCCCCGATGCACGGCGCAAGGGCTATTTTACTGCGCTTTTACGTGCCGCACAACAAGACCTACTTGCGGCAAATATCCACAAAATTTTGTTTGCGATAGAAACAAAAAGCAAAACAGGTACAGCCACGCTACAAAGCATCGCAAACCCCGTTTTAGAACGCTCGGAATATCGCATGGAGCACATGGGCAATGGCGCAATAAACGCGAGTGCTCTAGCTATACAACCCGTTACGCATGAGAATATCGACATTTTTGCGCAATTAGAAAACGAGGCGTTCCCAAACGAAGAAGAAAACGAGAACTTTATGCAAACAGTGCTCGAATCGCCCACGCGGCACGGCTATCTTTTATATGATGGCGCAGATGTGGTGGGCGCGTTTAATATCAATATCGAAACCGATGCTTTTTTATATGGTGTAGTGGTTAGGGAAATATATCGCGGCAGGGGATATGGCAAGGCGCTTGTGCAGCATGCATTGCGCCTTGGCCTTGCGCAAAAAGAAAAGCTGGTGCTGGATGTGGATTCGGATAACCCTGCCGCTTTTCATCTTTACCAAAAATGCGGATTTACGATTGCGTTTCAGGTGGATTATTATAGTTTTGCATTTTAAATGCTTCTCATTTTTGTCGAGATATACAAAGATTGGTAATTTACTAATTTAGCACTTTACTATAGCAAAGTATCGTGCTATACTATAGTCAAATCCAAACGGCAAATATGAGGAGGCATTTACATGAAAAAGATAATTACACTTGCGGCATGCGCACTGATGGCGGTTTCCGTCTTTACTTCTTGCGGAGCAAAAACCTATGCAACCAATGTGAAAGACATTCAAAAAAACGGGCAATTGGTGATTGGCCTTGACGACACCTTTGCACCGATGGGCTTTCGTGAAGCCAATGGCGACTTGGTGGGCTTTGATATTGATTTAGCAAACGAGGTTTGCGCAATCTTGGGCGTGAAAGCAAACTTTAAAACCATTGACTGGAACGCAAAGGAAATGGAACTGGCTTCCGGCAATATCGATTGCGTGTGGAATGGCATGTCCATTACCGAAGAGCGCCAAAAAAGCATGAGCTTAACACAGGCGTATCTAAATAACAAAATTATTGTAATGACAAACACAGGCGTTACCATTAGCGATAAAAAAGCGCTGAAAGATTACAATATCGGCATTCAAGCAGGCTCTGCCGCGCTGGAAGTGGTTATGGCGGATGAAAACTATCCCGAACTAAAGGATAAAATCACCGAGTATCCCACCTATGATGAAGTAATTTTAGACATGAAAGCCGGGCGGCTTGATTGTATGATTATCGACGAAGTGTTTGGCAGCTATAAAAACGCAAAAATGGGCAATCCATACACAGTATCTCCGGTGGATTTTGGCGACGATTTATATGCAGTTGGCTTACGCAAAGGCGATAAAGAGCTTACAGACGCCATCAACACCGCTATGAATACTTTAATCGAAAACGGCAAAGCCAAAGCCATTAGCGAAAAATGGTTTGGCGCGGATATCGTGGTAAAGCCGTAATGATGGATATGGAATACATCAGCGCCATTCTGCCTTCGCTTTTAAGTGGCGCATGGGAAACCTTAAAGCTCTTTTTTCTCACGCTGATTTTTTCTTTGCCACTGGGCTTGCCATTTGCCTTTGCGGCCATGTCGCGCTTTTGGCCACTGCGCTTTTTATCGAAAACCTACGTGTGGATTTTTAGGGGCACGCCGCTTTTGTTGCAGCTGTTTTTTGTGTGCTATGGCCTGCCGATTTTATTTGGCCCAGCCTTTCGCATGCCGCATTTTACGGCGGCCATTGTTACCTTTGTGCTAAACTATGCGGCCTATTTTGCCGAAATTTATCGCGCGGGCATCCAGTCCATCGATGGTGGGCAGCATGAGGCTGCGCGCACATTGGGCCTTTCAAAATGGCAAACAATGCGCATTATCATTATACCGCAGGCAATTGCACGCATTATGCCGCCTGTTTCAAACGAGGTAATCACATTGGTTAAGGATACCGCGCTTGCGGCCTCTATCGGTGTGGCAGAGCTTTTAAAAGCGTCTAAAGACGCAAATAACCGCGATGTAAACCCCAGCGCCTTTTTTGTGGCGGCAATCTTGTATCTTGCGTTTACGTTCGTTTTAACCGTTTTATCGCAAAAGCTGGAAAAACGCTATTCGCGGCATGAACGCAAAGAGGCATAATGCTTTGCATAAAGCAATTTGGAAAGGTAATTTTGCATGAGTATTTTAGAGATTAGCGGCCTTAGCAAAACATTTGGCAGCTTTACAGCACTGGATAATGTTTCGCTGGAGGTAAAAGCAGGGGAGGCCGTGGCAATTATCGGCTCCTCTGGCAGCGGTAAAAGCACGCTTTTACGATGCATCAATAATTTGGAACGCGTTACCCGCGGCAAAATCACCATTGGCGGCAATGTATTGGTAGACACCGTAAACGGCGCTGCCGTTTATCCGCCGGAAAAAGAAATCCGCCGCATATGCACACAAACAGGGATGGTGTTTCAGCATTTCAATTTGTTTGCGCATCTGACGTGCCTTGAAAATATCACGATGGCGCCCATCGAAGTGCTTAAAAAAAGCAAAAGCGAGGCACAGGCGACTGCGCGGGCGCTTTTAGAGGTAGTGGGGCTTTCTACAAAAGCCGATAGCTATCCATCGCAGCTTTCTGGTGGGCAAAAGCAGCGCGTGGCTATTGCGCGTGCGCTTGCCATGCAGCCGCAGATTATGCTATTTGACGAGCCAACCAGCGCGCTAGACCCCGAAACCACCAGCGAGGTAATCAACACCATTAAAAAGCTGGTGGAGCAAAAAATTACCATGCTGATTGTAACGCACGATATGCGCTTTGCGCGCGAATGTTCCACAAAAGTAATTTTCATGGATGAGGGCAAAATATTAGAAGAAAACACGCCCGAGGCAATCTATGAAAACCCGCAAAATCCTCGCTTGCAAGAATTTTTAAAGTCTGTTTATTAAAACGATACCAATATGCCGTTTTAGTAACACTTTCTGTAATGGCAAATATGCAAAAACGGCAAGGGCTTCGGCTCTTGCCGTTTTTTAATATAGAGCGTATAATAATGATAACAAAGTTTGCGAAAAACGAGAGGGAAAGCCATTGAAGGATAAAGTAAAAACCATATATGTTTGCACCGAATGCGGAGAAACCAGCCTGCGCTGGTTAGGGCAATGCCCGTCATGCCGCGAATGGAACACTATGCAGGAAGACGTGGTACGCGACACAAAGGTGAAAGCTGCGCCCAGCACATCGCGCCTCGGCAGCGGAAATGCCCTTGTGAGCGCAAAAAAACTAAGCGAAATATCCACCACTGAGGAACGCAGCCGGATTATCACAGGCATTGGCGAGCTGGATCGTGTATTGGGCGGCGGCATTGTGCTGGGCAGTGTTGTTCTACTTGGGGGCGAGCCCGGTGCAGGCAAATCCACCTTGCTTTTGCAGATTTGCGGCGGTATTTCCGAGGAAATATCGGTTTTATATATTACTGGTGAGGAATCCACGCGGCAGATTAAACTGCGCGCCACGCGCTTAAAAGTGCGCGAGGACACCATTACGCTTGCGGCTGAAACGGATATCGGCTCTATTTGCGATTTAATTGCGCAAACAAAGCCTGGCCTTGTGGTGATCGATTCAATACAAACCATGCACTGTACAGATATTACCTCATCCGCAGGCAGCGTGTCGCAAGTGAAGGAATGCACCGCGCACCTAATTACAACTGCAAAAACTTACGAAATACCAACATTTATTGTAGGGCATGTGAATAAAGATGGCGCCATTGCTGGGCCGAAGGTGATGGAGCATATGGTGGATACCGTATTGTATTTTGAAGGCGATAAAACGCTGCCGTACCGTGTTTTGCGCGCAGCCAAAAACCGTTATGGTTCCACCAATGAGATTGGCATGTTTGATATGACGGCAACAGGCCTAAAACCGATAGAAAATCCTTCTATGCTGCTTTTAGAAGGCCGCCCGCTGGGTGTTTCGGGCAATTGCGTGGCTTGTACAATGGAGGGCTCGCGCCCAATTTTATCAGAGGTGCAGGCATTGGTGACAAAATCGGGCTTTTCCACTCCGCGCCGCGCTGCCTCCGGCTTCGATTTTAACCGTATGAATCTTTTGCTTGCAGTGATTGAAAAGCGGGCAGGGTACTTTTTAGGCAATATTGATGTGTATATAAATATTGTAGGCGGCTTAGAACTAGACGATACAGCGTGCGATTTAACGGTGTGTTTATCGGTAGTGTCCGGCCTTATGGATAAGCCGATATCCGATGATACAATTGCCATTGGCGAAGTGGGGCTTGGCGGCGAAGTGCGCAATGTAACCAATTTGGAATATCGCTTACGCGAAGCGCAGCGCATGGGCTTTACGCGCGCCATTGTGCCAAAGCACAGCCTTTCGCAAGTAAATACACACGATTTCCCAAAGTTAAAGCTTTGCGGCGTAAATTATGTAAAAGATGCCGTTACATTGATTGTTTGATAAATCGACATGATTTGCATTGTCAATTATAAACTTTTAGTTGCCGTGCAGGCTAATTTATCAATTATAGCCATTTAGTTGCCACGCATCGTGCTTTATCAAAACGAAGGGAGGGGCGCAAAGAGCAATATTGTTATCGGGGCATAAGGTTTTAGGATTATGTTTAATTGCAGTTTACTGTTTTAACAAAACATGCAATTTCGCTAAATATAAATTTAGCGAAATACAGGGGAGCAATAAACAGAAAATTGCAGTTAAATACTATGCGCATTAAAACCGCATCCGTGTATTGCTACTTGCAAATATCATTAGTACATATATTGATACACGTAAACCAGGTGCACACAACAATTACAACGATTGTCCTGTTTGTGCAAAGGAGTTTTTATATTATTGTGAAACCATTCGCAATCTTTCTCCGCGCACTGTAAACGGATATTATATTGATTTGCGCACATTTTTTAAATTTATTAAAACCTTGCGCGGGCTTGCCAGTGACGTAGATTTTGAATCCATTGACATTCATGATATTGACCTTGCATTTATTGAAAAAATTACAAAGGC
>RRZU011404143.1_pt1 | contig 10268 bp, 8 predicted proteins | sample 2165561 | NCBI WGS metagenome assembly RRZU01 (sample SAMN10456909, study PRJNA506462) | wastewater metagenome | isolation source: wastewater sludge | place: USA: Moscow, Idaho | reverse complement strand
GCGCGGGTCGCTCTCGGTGGTCGGGGTCACGGGCGGCGCCTGCTCGGCGGGGGTGTCCACGGTGCTCAGGGCGTCTGCGGTCTGGTCGCCACCCGGGTCGTCCGGGCGCTGGTCGTCGGCTCGATCCGTGTCGGGGGGCGCCGTGACGTGTCATCGGGGTCATGTTCATCGGGCTAGGTCTCATCGGGGCGAGCGTGGGGGCCGGGACGACGGTCGCGCCGAGCCTGCAGCCGAGCTCGACCGTCGCGCCGGGCTCCCGGTCTCGATGGCGCGCAGATCGCTCCCGCTGTCCACGCGACCGTAGAACACCCGCTCCGTGACGTCACGGGCGTGTCGGGCGAGTCGCCGATAGTGCTCGACGAGCTGGGCCCCCTCCCCCGGCCCGCCGCCGAGGATCCGGTGGGCGCCCTCGGCGTCGCGGACGTCGGCCGGCACCGAATCCGCGCCACGGACCCGCCACAGCACCATCGCGTTGCGCAGGTCGGAGGCGAAGCGCCAGGCCTGCTCGAGCCAGCTCGCGTCACTCGCGTCGATGAGTCCGTCCGCGGCTGCGGCGCGCAGCGCCTGCAGGGTGCCGGTCGTCCGCAGCGTCGGGTGGTCGTGGGCGTGCTGGAGCTGAAGGAGCTGCACGGTCCACTCGATGTCGGTCAGGCCGCCTCGGCCGAGCTTGAAGTGCCGCTTGGGGTCGGCCCCACGGGGCAGCCGCTCGGACTCCATCCGTGCCTTGAGCCGCCGGATCTCCTTGACCGCACTCGGCTCGAGCCCGCCCTCGGGGTAGCGCATCGGGTCGATGAGCGCGATGAACCGCTCCCCGAGGGCGCCGTCGCCGGCGACAGTGCGGGCCCGCACGAGCGCCTGGGACTCCCACGTCACCGACCAGCGTCGGTAGTAGCCCGCGTAGCCCTCGATGGTGCGCGCGACCGGCCCCGCCTTGCCCTCGGGGCGCAGGTCGAGGTCGACCTCGAGCGCCGGGTCGGGCCCGGCACCCCCGACGAGCTTGCGCAGTTCGAGCATCACCGCCGTGACCGCCTGGAGCGCCTCGGGCTCCTCGGTGGCCTCGTGGGGAGCGTGGACGACGATGAGGTCGGCGTCGGAGCCGTAGCCGCACTCCCCGCCCCCGAGGCGGCCCATCCCGATGAGCGCGATGTCGCTGGGCACGGGAGTCCCCCGCTCGAGCCCGACCTTCTTGGTCGCGATGTAGAGGGCCGCGTCCAGAAGCGCCTCGGTGAGATCGGTCAGGGCTCGCTGGACCTGCGTCTCGTCGGCGACCCCAACGAGGTCGGCGAGGCAGATGCGGAAGAGCTCCTCGCGGCGGATGACCCGCGCCGCCTCCATCGCCGAGGCCGCGTCGTCCTTGCGCGAGATGGCCGAGCGCATCGTCCGCCCGACCTGCTCGCGGCTGCGCGGGGTGAGGCCCTCGTCCTCGGCGAGCATCCGCACCGACTCCGGGGAGCGCATGAGCAGGTCGGCGGCGTAGCGGCTCCGGGCGAGCACGTGGGCCAACCGTTCGGCAGCGCGGCCCTCGTCGCGCAGCATCTTCAGGTACCAGTGCGTCGACCCCAGGGAGTCCGACAGCTTGCGAAACGCCAGCAGACCCGCATCCGGGTCGGCCTCGTCGGCGAACCATCCGAGCATGACCGGCAGGAGCGTGCGCTGGATCGCGGCCGTGCGGCTGCTGCCGGCGGTCAGCGCCTCGAGGTGGCGCAGTGCGCCGGCCGGGTCGCGGAAGCCGAGGGCAGAGAGTCGCTCGCGCGCGGCCTGCGGGGTGAGGCGGGCGTCGTCGGCGGACAGGCGAGCCGCGGCGGACAGCAGCGGCCGGTAGAAGAGCCGCTCGTGGATGCGACGGACCTCGCGCTTGTGCTCGCGCCACTGCTGCACGACGGCGACGTCGGGCTCGACGCGCAGGCCGACGCTGCGCCCGAGGCGGCGCAGGTCGGTCGAGGTCGTCGGCATGAGGTGGGTCCGGCGCATCCGCGACAGCTGGATCCGGTGCTCCAGCGTGCGCAAGAAGCGGTAGGCCGTGTCCATCCGCGCCGCGTCCTCGCGCCCGACGTAACCGCCGGTCGACAGCGCCGTGAGCGCCGTGAGGGTCGTGCCCGAGCGCAGCGACTCGTCGGTGCGCCCGTGGACGAGCTGGAGGAGCTGGACGGCGAATTCGACGTCGCGCAGGCCGCCGGCGCCGAGCTTGAGCTGCCGCTCCGCATCCTTCGTCGGCACGTGCTGCTCGATCCGGCGACGCATCGCCTGGACGTCCTCGACGAAGTTCGTGCGGCTCGCCGCCTCCCACACCATCGGCATGACGGCATCGAGGTAGGCCTGCCCGACAGCCTGGTCTCCCGCGACGCAGCGGGCCTTGAGCAGGGCCTGGAACTCCCACGTCTTGGCCCAGCGCTTGTAGTACTCCGCGTGGCTCGAGACGGTCCGCACGAGCGGGCCCTGCTTGCCCTCGGGGCGCAGGGCCGCGTCGACGGGCCACAGCGTGCCCTGCGCCGTCGCGGCCGAGCAGGCGCGCATGAGGGCGGTCGCGAGGTGGGTGGCGGCCGAGAGACACTCCGCCTCGGTCACGGCCGCGGCGTGGTCCCCCGATTCGGCTTCGGCGGGCTCGGCAGGCTCGGCGACGAAGATGACGTCGACGTCGCTGACGTAGTTGAGCTCGGTGCCACCGCACTTGCCCATGCCGATGACGGCCAGGCGCGCGACCGCCGCGGCCTCCGGGTGCTCCTGCACGGCGATCGCCAGCCCCGCTTCGAGGGCTGCGGACGCGAGGTCGGCGAGGGCGCGCGCGGTGTCCGGGAGCGCCTCGAAGACCTCCGGGGCGCGCAGGTCGAGCGCCGCGATCCCCAGGAGCTGCTCCCGGTAGGCGATCCGCAGGGCGTCGGCCGCGGTGTGCTCCCCCCGCTCCTGCGCGCCGACCGCCGCGACGAGCCGGGCGGACCGCTCGACGCCCGACAGGGGCTGCGCGAAGGCCGCCGAGACCCAGTGCCGAGGTTGGCGCGCGAGATGGTCCCCCAGGGCCGAGGACGAGCCGAGCACGGCGAGGAGCCGGTCGCGCTCGAGGCTGTGGTGGTCCAGCACCGCCCGCAGGGCGACCGGACCGGTCGGGTCGCTCGCGGCGCTCGCGTCACGGGCGGGGGCGAGTGCGTCGATCGCCTCGAGCAGCCGGAGCGTCCCGAGCAGCGCCTGATTCGGCTCCGGGGTGTAGGCCAGGGCCCGCAGCAGCCCGGTCACGTCGTCCTCGAGGTCGATGAGCCCGGCCAGCGGCGCCGACTGCGCGAGCGACAGGGCGCGTGCGCCGTCCTCGAAGCCCAGCCGCGCGAGCCACGTCGCCGGTCGACTCGACCCGCGGTGGACCGTGGTCGCCTCGCTCACAGGATCGGCAGGAGTCGCTCGAGCTCGAAGGGCGTGACCTGAGCCCGGTAGTCGAGCCACTCCTGTCGCTTGTTGCGCAGGAAGACGTCGAAGACGTGCTCCCCGAGCGTCTCGGCGACGAGGTCGGAGCGCTCCATCGCGCTGATCGCCTCGTGCAGGGACGACGGGAGCGGCTCGATGCCCAGGGCCGCGCGCTCCCCCTCGGTCAGGGCCCAGACGTCGTCCTCGGCCTCCTCGGGCAGGTCGTACTCCTCCTCGATGCCCTTGAGTCCGGCGGCCAGGAGCACGGAGAAGGCGAGGTAGGGGTTGCACGCCGGGTCCAGGGTGCGCACTTCGATCCGGGCGCTGTTCTCCTTGGTCGGCTTGTACATCGGCACGCGCACCATCGCGCTGCCGTTGTTGTGTCCCCAGCAGATGTGCGCGGGGGCCTCGGCCCCGCCCCAGAGCCGCTTGTAGGAGTTGACCCACTGGTTCGTCACCGCGACGATCTCGCTGCCGTGGCGCAGCAGGCCGGCGATGAACTGCCGCGCGACCTTGCTCAGCTGGTAGGGCGCCCCGGCCTCGAAGAAGACGTTGCGGTCGCCTTCGAAGAGCGAGAGGTGGGTGTGCATCCCCGAGCCGGGCGTGCCGGGCAGGGGCTTGGGCATGAAGGAGGCGAAGCAGTCCTGCTGGAGCGCGACCTCCTTGATGACGGTGCGGAACGTCATGATGTTGTCCGCGGTCGAGAGCGCGTCGGCGTAGCGCAGGTCGATCTCCTGCTGGCCCGGGGCCGCCTCGTGGTGGGAGAACTCGACGGAGATGCCCATCGACTCCAGCATCGTGATCGCCAGGCGGCGGAAGTCCTGGCCCTCCCCCTGGGGCACATGGTCGAAGTAGCCCGCCTGGTCCAGCGGCTCGGGCACCTGACCAGGGCGCAGCGGCGTCTTGAAGAGGAAGAACTCGATCTCGGGGTGGGTGTAGAAGCTGAACCCCATGTCGGCGGCCTTGGCGAGCACGCGCTTGAGGACGTAGCGGGGATCGGCGTAGCTCGCCGACCCGTCGGGCAGGAGGATGTCGCCGAACATGCGGGCCGCGCCGGGCGGCGAGCCGCGCCACGGCAGCACCTGGAAGGTGCTGGGGTCGGGGCGGACGAGCATGTCGGACTCGGTGACCCGGGTGAAGCCCTCGATCGCGCTCCCGTCGAAGCCGAGACCCTCCTCGAAGGCGCCCTCGAGCTCGGCGGGGGCGACCGCGACCGACTTCAGGGTGCCGAGCACGTCGGTGAACCACAGGCGGACGAAGCGGATGTCCCGCTCCTCGATGGTGCGCAGCACGAACTCCTGTTGACGATCCATGGTCCGATCTTGCCGTACGCACACCCCCGGGCCGACCGCGCGGGCCACCCGACGCGCACCGATCGGCGAGTTCTGCCGAACTCGTTGCGCACCGCTGCCGGTGGTGGTGAGCTTGACCGATCATCGTCAGTGCCGCTCGGCGTCGAGGCCCAGGTGAGCGCACACGACCGGGCGGCGGTCGGATCGAGGAGGTCGCATGAGCGTTGAGCAGGGCTCTGATCAGGTCGGGTCCCCCGACGAAGCATCCGTCGAGGTCGTCCGGGTCGTCGAGCAGCCGATCGAGCAGGTGTGGTCACGCCTGACCCAGACCGAGGGGATCGAGGCCTTCCTCGGTCAGGGCGCGACGCTGGGCGACAAGGGCGATGCCTGGCGCGCCGCGGACGGCACCTTCGGGGTGACCCGCAGCTATCACCCGCAGGAGCAGGTGCGGGTCTCCTGGCACGCCGACGACGACGCCCCGGCGACGCTCGTCGACCTCCAGCTCGCCGCGCAGGGTGAGGGCACGCAGCTCGTGCTGCGGCACGAGCATCTGCCCGCGGACGCCGACCGTGCGGGCCTGGCCCAGCGCTGGGAGGACGCGCTGACGCGGCTCACGTCGGGCTGAGCCCCGCAGCCCCCCGGGACGCGAATCTCACCGAAGATCGCACCGAAGACGCGACGAACGGCCCCGCAGCGGTGCGGGGCCGTTCGTCGTGTCGGACCGGGACGGTCGGGAGAGGGGACTCAGCCCTCCTCCCACTCCTTGTCCTCCTCGTCCCACTTCTTCGTCTTCTCGGCGGCCTGCTCGAGCGCGCGCGAGGCCTCCTCGCGGGTCGCGTACGGGCCCATGACCTCTTCGCCGCGGGACTTGTTCTCGTCGTCCTCGACCTGGCCGGTGCTCACGTTGAACCAGAAAGACATCGATGCACCCTTTCGTTGTTCCGGCAGTTCGTTGCTCCGGCGGCGAACGCCGGATCGTTCACCTGCGCCTTCACTCTAGAGCCGAGCCCACGGGTCGGCACCGTGGGCATATCGGTCGCGGCCACGATGCCGTGGACGGCGCGGCACCGCGTGGCCTCAAGTGGCGCCTCGTGGCATCGCGCGGCGTCGGGGGCCTCGCACGATGCTGCGAGCGTCGGCTGTCGGTGGCTCCCCCTAGACTCGGTCGTCACCGCTCGAAGACGAACGTGACCAGCCGATGATTGGAGCCTCATGGCCGACCACACCTACCCCTTGGGCATCGACGTCGGTGGGAGCGGGATCAAGGGCGCACCCGTCGATCTCGACGAGGGCGAGTTCGCGGCCGAGCGGCTGCGGATCGACACCCCGGAGGACTCGACGCCTGCGAACGTCGTCGAGATCATCGCGCAGGTCGCGCAGTCCTTCGCCGAGCAGACCGGCGATCGCCCGATCGGTGTCACCGTGCCGGCCGTCGTCACCCACGGGGTCGTGCGCTCCGCGGCGAACATCGACGACTCGTGGATCGACGCCGACGCCGCCGAGCTGCTGCGCGAGCGCCTCGGCCGCCCGGTCACCGTGCTCAACGACGCCGACGCCGCGGGGGTCGCCGAGATGCAGTTCGGCGCGGGTCGGGGCGTGTCCGGCACCGTGCTCCTCGCGACGCTCGGCACGGGGATCGGCACGGCCCTCTTCGTCGACGGCGTGCTCGTGCCGAACACCGAGCTCGGGCACCTCGAGCTCGACGGCCACGACGCCGAGTCCCGCGCGGCGAACAGCATCCGCAAGAACGAGGACCTCTCGTGGGAGGACTGGGCGACCCGCCTGCAGCGCTACTTCGCCCACGTCGAGGCGCTCCTGTGGCCCGACCTCATCATCATCGGCGGCGGGGTGTCTAAGAAGGCGGAGAAGTTCCTCCCGCTGCTCGACCTGCGCGCCAAGGTGATCCCCGCCCAGCTGCAGAACGACGCCGGGATCATCGGCGCGGCCTACCAGGCGCAGCTCGACTCCTCCCGCTGACGCTCGGCCCGAGGGCCGCTGCCCTCAGGCCGAGAGGTCGACGGCGCCGCGGCCGGCGAGGTCGCGGACCTCGAGTCCGTCGACGACCTGACCGGTGAGGTTGCCGATCTGGCGCAGGTAGAGCTCGCGTCCGTTCTGCCCGAGCAGCCCGTCGTGGATCGGCATGAGCTGCGGCGCGCCGATCCGCCGTGCGAAGTCGACGGTCTCCTTCATCGCGCACCACGGGGCGTTCACCGGCACGCAGAGGATGTCGACCTCCCCGGGCTCGGCGTCGAGGGCGTCGCCGGGGTGGAAGAGTGTCGGCTCGCCGGCGGCGCTGAGCACGACGCCGGTGTTGTCGATCCGCGGGATGTCGGCGTGGATGACCGCGTGGCGCTGCCCGACCGGGCGCAGTGTGACCGCCTCCAGGGTGACCTCCTCCCCCGGCGTGAGCGTCTCGATGCGGCCGCTCAGGGTGTCGGCCTCGGCGAGTTGACCGGCCGTCTGGGCCTCGAGCAGGAGGCGCGCGTCGGCGTTCGCCTGCGCCAACGGTCCGAAGCGCTCGGGGTCGCAGTGGTCGGGATGCTGGTGCGTGACGACGATCGCGTCGAGTCCGCGCAGCTCTTCGAAGCCGGCGGAGAACGTGCCGGGATCGAGGAGGATCCGGCGGTCACCGATCTCGACGAGGACGCACGAGTGGCCGAAGTGGGTCAGGCGCATGACGTCAGCCTAGCCAGCGGTTACCGAGCCGGCCCGGCGACGAGGAGACCGGCAGCGAGGTCTCGCCGTGCATGCCGGATGGATCCGGAAGGGTCCGGCCGGATCAGTCGAGGTCAGCTCACGGCGAGCGCGTCGAGGTGCGCGGGCGTCAGCTCGAGCTCGGCGGCGGCGAGCGCTTCGTCGAGCTGGGCCAGGGAGCTCACTCCGGCGATGGGGCGCCAGGCGGGGCGCGTCGCGGTCGGCGTCAGGAGCCAGGCGAGGACGACTTGTCCAGGCCGCACCCCCAGCTCGTCGGCGACAGCCCGCAGCGCCGCGAGGCGACGCGTCGTGCCTGGGTGGTCGTAGGCCTGCGGCAAGGGCCGGTCGCTGCGGTCGTAGCTGCCCTGGATGAGCGGACTGTAGGCCCACGCCTCGAGCTGCGGGTGCGTCATGAGGTAGTCGGCCGTCTCGTCCGTCGCGAATCCGAAGCGGTGATCCTTGCCGGGGACGGCCGCCCCGGGCCGTGGCTCGACGTAGGACGTCGTGAGCTGCAGGAGGCCGAACGGCTCGAGCCCCTGGGCCGACGCGATGCCGCGTGCCTGCTCGACCCGCCACGTCGGGTGGTTGGAGATGCCGAGCCGCCGCACGCCGCCGTCGGCGACCAGCTGCCCGAAGGCCCCGACCGTCTCGGCGAGATCGACGGTGCGGTCCTCCCCGTGCGCCCAGTAGACATCGATCGTCTCGACCCCGAGTCGCTCGCGGGAGCGCTCGAACTCGCGCTGGACGACCGGCGCGGACAAGCCCTCCCAGGGCGCCTCGAAGACGCCCGGCTCGCGGGGCTCCTGACCGACCTTCGTCGCGAGGACGAGGTCGTCGCGCAGGCCGGGGTTCGCGGCGAGCCAGCGCCCGATGAGGGCCTCGGACTGCCCGCCGGCACCGGTGTCGGACTGCCAGAACGCATAACAGTTCGCCGTGTCGATCGTCGTGCCCCCGGCCTCGACGAAGCGGTCGAGAAGGGCGAAGGAGGTCGCCTCGTCGGTGCGGGTACCGAAGTACATCGTGCCGAGCACGAGATCGCTGGTCGCCATGGGCCGCGAGCTTAGCTGCGGGCCTGCGCGGCCACGGGCGGGCGGTTGTCGGTGACGCCGCCTACGATGGCGCCCGTGGAATTCCTCAACGGCCTGCAGCCCACGCACGACCTCACGTACAACGACGTCTTCATGGTGCCGTCGCTCTCGGACGTGGGATCCCGGCTCGACGTCGACCTCACGACGCCGGATCAGGTCGGCACGTCGATCCCGCTCGTCGTGTCGAACATGACGGCGGTCACGGGACGCCGGATGGCCGAGACGGTCGCCCGTCGCGGGGCGATCGCGATCCTGCCGCAGGACATCCCGCTGCCCGCGATCTCGACGACGATCGCGCAGGTCAAGACCTCGCACACGCTCTACGAGACGCCGATCATCATCGAGCCCGGCGCGCCGGTCGCGGAGTTCCTCTCCCTCGTCGGCAAGCGCGCCCACGGGGTCGCCGTCGTCGTCGAGGAGGGGCGGCCCGTCGGCATCATCGCCGAGCGCGACTGCGTCGAGGTCGACCGCTACGCGACCGTCGGTGAAGTGATGAGCCGCGAGGTGCTCACCGTCGAGGCGGGCGCGGATCTGCGTGGCGTCTTCGACACGATGGCGGCGCACCACCTCGACACGGTGCCGGTCGTCGAGGACGGCGACCTCGAGGGGATCCTCACCCGTCGCGGCATCCTGCGCTCGACGATCTACCAGCCGGCGGTCGACGCCCAGGGCCGGCTCATGATCGGTGCGGCCGTCGGGATCAACGGCGACGTGGCGGGCAAGGCCCGCGCGCTCCTCGAGGCCGGGGCCGACGTCCTCGTCGTCGATACGGCCCACGGCCACCAGTCGCGGATGCTCGACGCCCTCGCGGTCGTCGTCGCGGCCCGAGACGAGCACGAGCGCGAGTACGGCCACCGGGTGCCGATCGCCGCCGGCAATGTCGTCGCGGCCGACGGCGCGCGGGATCTCGTGGGCGCGGGCGCCGACATCGTCAAGGTCGGCGTCGGACCGGGCGCGATGTGCACGACGCGGATGATGACCGGGGTCGGGCGGCCGCAGTTCTCGGCGGTGCTCGAGTGCGCGGAGGCGGCCAAGGACCTCGGCGGCGTCGTCTGGGCCGACGGCGGCGTGAAGTACCCGCGCGACGTGGCGCTCGGACTCGCGGCGGGCGCGGCGAGCATCATGATCGGCTCGTGGTTCGCGGGCACATACGAGGCGCCGGGCGACCTGCACCGCGACGGCGACGGCTCGCTCTACAAGGAAAGCTTCGGCATGGCCTCCTCGCGGGCGGTCCGCAACCGGACCCGCGACTCCAGCGCCTTCGACCGCGCCCGCTCGGCGATGTTCGAGGAGGGGATCTCCAGCTCGCGGATGTATCTGGCCCCCGAGCGCCCCGGCGTCGAGGACCTCATCGACCAGATCGTCTCCGGCGTCCGCAGCTCGTTCACCTACGCCGGCGCCCGGACGATCGGTGAGTTCCACAGCCGCGCCGTCGTCGGCCTCCAGTCCAGCGCTGGCTACGACGAGGGCCGCCCCCGCCACACGTCCTGGTAGTCGCGTGCCACGAGGCGGCGGGATGCCGAGAGTCACGCGACAGCGTGGAAACTCAGCTTCAGGCCGAGTGCATCTGACACTTTGAGGACGGTCGACCACGTGGGGTTGCCCTGTTCGGACAGCGCCTTGTACAGGCCATCGCGGCTCATCCCTACCCGCCGAGCCAACTCGCTCATGTTCCCGGAGCGGGCGATCACCCCCAGGGCGCGCGGCACCGCCGAGGGGTCCGCGGCGGATTCCTCCAGGGCAATCTGCAGGTAGGCAGCCACGTCCTCGATGTCGTCGAGGTAGTCGGCCGCATCGAAGCGGC
>RRZU010384572.1_pt1 | contig 10268 bp, 8 predicted proteins | sample 2165561 | NCBI WGS metagenome assembly RRZU01 (sample SAMN10456909, study PRJNA506462) | wastewater metagenome | isolation source: wastewater sludge | place: USA: Moscow, Idaho | reverse complement strand
AGATGGAGGATAAAAAAGCTGCAGTCTTTTTTATTAAAGCATTGGAAGAATTATGCAGGAAGTTAAAAATACCAACGCTCGAAGAATACGGGATACAGAAGGAAGCGTTTGACAGTCAGATCGAAAAAATGTCTGCTGATGCACTTGCTAGTGGCAGCCCCGGAAATACGATCAGAACAATAAGCAAAGAAGATATGATCAAAATTTATAAAGGATTATGGTAATTGAGATTACAAAGGTGTAAGGCGAAAGCTTTACGCCTTTTTGTATTTTACGCGTGCCAGAGCACGCAGACAGGAGTTTGATATGGCTGTGCTTGAGATCATGGAAAATGAGTTTCAGGAAAGGGATTTCACCTTACCTGTTGAACAAAAAACTGAAATAAAAATAGAGGATCTGTGTGTTGAATTCCCGGATAAAGATGGAGGAGATCCGGTCGTTGCATTAAAGGATGTTAATCTGGAAATACGTCAGGGTGAGTTCATTTCACTGGTAGGACCGTCAGGATGCGGAAAAACTACTTTACTCCGTGCGATCGCCGACCTGCAAAAAGCAACACAGGGAAAAATAGAAGTCCGGGGACAGTCGCCAAGACAGATCAGATTACAAAAAAAATATGGCATAGTTTTTCAGTCACCAGTACTTTATGACTGGCGTACAGTCAGAAGAAATGTCTGTATGCCAATGGAACTGATGGGCATGCCTAAAAAGGACAGAACAGCCAGAGTCAGCAAAATGCTTGAATTGGTAGGATTGCTGGAGTTTGGGAAGCATTATCCGCATGAATTGAGCGGTGGGATGCAGCAGAGGGTAGGAATTGCAAGAGCGCTGGCGATCAGACCGGAAATTCTTCTCATGGATGAACCATTCTCAGCACTGGATGAATTTACAAAAGAAAAATTGCACGAAGATCTTCTGCGTATCTGGAGGAAGACAAATAAAACAGTATTATTCGTTACGCATAATATTCAGGAAGCAGTATTTTTATCGGACAGAATCGTTGTCATGTCACCACATCCGGGAAGAGTATCAGCAGTGATCGATGTAAATCTGGAACGTCCGAGGGGCATTGAAATCAAAGAGACACCTGAGTTCACGGCTATTGTGTCACAGGTCAGAAGAAGTTTTGAAGGAATTTAGGAAGGTAGTGCTGGCATGAAGAAGAAAATTTCGGCATTGAAAAATAAATATGAATCGACAATCGTATGGTTGATCGGTTTTCTGGTGATCTGGGAAATCGGTGCATACATTGTGGAGGGGACAAAAAGATCTCCGGAAAACGTACTTCCCCATATCTATCAGATCGTAGGCTCTGTGTTCAGGACGGAACTGGTGAATGGAAGTCAGACTTTGTTCCAGATCGTACTCAGTAATATGGGAATTACACTGTTTCGGGCTTTGATCGGATATCTGATCGGGGCGGCAGCAGGATACCTTCTGGCTATGCTTATGAATTTGTTCAGACCACTTGAAAAGATGATATTTCCATATCTGATGCTGATACAGATGATCCCGATCCTGGGAATGGCACCGATCGTGCTGGCTGTAACAAAAGACATTGACAAGAGCAGAATCATCATATCGGCAATTCTGACTTTTTATCCTGTAGCGACAAATACGCTTGCCGGACTTAAGGCAGTAGGACCGCAGAGAGTCGAGCTGATGCATTCGCTTGCAGCGGGACAGATCGAAATTTACAAAAAGCTTTTGATTCCGTCTTCCCTTCCCTATGTGTTCACAGGGCTGAAAATATCGGCACCCATGGCAATCACAGCATCGATACTGGTGGACACGTTACAGGGCGGAGGCGGTCTTGGATGCATCCTGTCTCAGTCATTAAAACATGCTACCAGTATCTATATTTTCTGGCAGATCGTGCTATTCAGTGCTGTAATTGGAATTGCAAGTTATTATGGGATTTCCCTGATTGAACGCATATTCAATCCGGCAATGAAAAAGAGAGGAAGTGTGTAAATGGGAAAGAAAAATCCATATCGTAAAGAGAGAATCCTTTCGATTTTATACCCGGCGGGATTTGCACTGGTTCTGCTCATTTCATGGCAGACGCAGATTTTGCATAAAATACTTGGTACGGACACCTTTACGCTGCCATTACCGATTCGGATCCTGACAATTATGATGGATAACAGTTCAGATATTTTAACTGACGTTACAGCAACCCTTATTGTTGCACTTACAGGATTATTGCTTGGATCATTGCTTGGATATTTACTGGCAGTACTTGCTACAGCACTTCCAAGATGGGGAATGGGCGGTCTGAATATGGCATCTGCATTCAGCGCAGTACCGATTATTGCAATTGCCCCCATTATGACGAATCTGACAAAAGATGTCAGTGATGATCCAAATATCAGAAGCATGGTGGCAAAGATCTTGGTCGTCATGTTGACATGTACCGTCTCCATGAGTACAAATGCATACAGAGGATTTATTGAATTAAAGCCGTTCTCCAAAGATCTGATGAAATCCTATGCAGCAGGTTCCTGGACGATATTTGAAAAGCTCAGGATTCCGAACTGCATGCCCTATATTTTTACAGCACTGAAAGTAAGTGTTCCAGCGAGTATCATCAGTGCGCTCGTCAGTGAGTATTTTGCAGAGTACATTATCGGGGTCGGAAGACAGATCAGGGAAAATATCGTACTTGCACAGTATGCAACAGCCTGGGCCTATATCATCACAGCCTGTCTGATGGGAATTGTGATGTATGGATGTTTAATGCTGGCTGAAACAATCATGCTGAAAGGGAGAAGAACATAACTTTCAGCTTTATGATAGAGACGCTCAAACAGAGAACGCAATGAAACAAGAGGAGAGAAATTATGATGAAAAGAAAAAATTTAACAGGAAAAAAAGCAATAACGGTGCTGTTATCAACAGCAATATTAGCAACATTATTATCCGGCTGTGGAAAAGAAGAGGCAGCAGCGAGTGTAGTTGTGGACGAGGCTGCAACGGAAGAAGTGGTCACTGATGAGACAGTTGCAACAGAAGAAGTGACAGAAGCAGTATCGGAGGCAGCTGAGAGCACAGGTCCATATTATGACAGGGGATCGGATGTGGAAAGTATTGTGATAGATGCAGCTGAAAAAGGAAAAGTCGGTAACTGGGGACTTGGAAATGAATATGAAGTGCAGGCACTTTTATCAAAATATGGTCAGGATACTGCATATTTAAGCCAGGCATTTGATATGGATGGATTTGATGATGATTCCATCTCTCTTGCATCTGCCATGACATATAATGAACTCGGGCTTGTAAAGAATGATTATGAAGGCGGATACGGATATGCAGATACAGTCTCCTTTATTGATATGAATGAAGAAGGCGTGGCAATGCTTGAAGATAACTTATTCTGTAATGCAGCATTTGCAGAGGAAAATCCGAATACTGTCAAAGCATTTATCTATGCATCCATGAAAGGCTGGGAATATGCATGTGCAAATCCTGAAGAGGCAGCAGAAATCGTATATAAGTATGGTTCTTCCGTTTCAGCGCAGCATCAGGCCTACATGGCAAGAGAAGTGAAGAAATTAGTTGAGACAGATACCAAAGGTGTAGCAGTATCAGAATACGGAAAAATGGATGAAGAAGCAATGCAGCAGACACTCGATCTTGCAAAAACATATATCAAACTGGATGATTCTGCTGCTGCAGACAAACTGGCATCGCTGACACTTGATGAGATCAGAAGCACTTCATACTGGGAAGAAGCAATGGCATCTGAAGGTGAGCTGGGCGCACCTGAGAAAGCAGAAGTGTCCATACAGTTGAAATGGCTTCCACAGGCACAGTTCATGGGATATTATGTGGCACTTGATAAAGGGTATTATGACGAAGTGGGTCTGAAAGTAAATATCGTTTCAGGTGGTGGTGACATTGGTGAAACTACTGCAGTTTATTCAGGACAGGTCGATTTTGGTGTGACATGGGTATCAAACCTGATCGCAGCAAATGCAGGTGGCATGGATCTGCTTGAAATTGCACAGGTATACCAGAGATTAGGACTTGTACTTGTTTATAAGCTGAATCAGTAACAGGAACTTGTATACCGGTCAGTTATAAAATCAAGATATTACCGGCAGCTGAAGGGCTGCCGGTAATATCTAAAAGGGAGGATAATGATATGGATCTTTTAATCAAAAATGGAACGATAGTGACTGAGACGGAAAGCTTTAAAGGAGATCTTGCTGTGAAAGACGGTAAAATAGTCTGCATAGGATCGAATTTGTCATTTCAGGCTACTGAAGTCGTAGATGCACAGGGTATGCTCGTACTGCCCGGAGCAATCGATGTTCATACGCATCTGGCCATGCCGTTTGGCGGTACCGTATCTGCAGATGGTTATCTTTCAGGAACCAGAGCCGCTGCCTGTGGAGGCGTCACAACGGTATTTGACTATCCCATGCAAAGGAAGGGAATGGGAATACTTGAAACTGTTAAGTCCAGAATGGATCTGTGTGCACCGGAAGCATGTGTTGATTATGCATTCCACTGTATTATCACTGATCTGAATGAAGGCCGTATTCTGGAGGAATTTAAGGAAGCAGTCGATTTTGGAATTACCAGTTTCAAGTGTTTTCTGGTCTATAAAAAAGAAGGAATGATGGTAGATGATGGAACACTTGTGAAAATATTGCTTGCAGCAAAAGAAGCAGGAGCCATTACCAATATCCATGCAGAGAATCCGGATTTGATCGATATGAACATCGAAAAATTTTTAAAAGAAGGAAAAACATCAGCCTGGTACCACTACATGAGCAGACCCGAATATGTTGAAGCTGAAGCGGATAAGAGAGCCATTCACTGGGCAAAGGCATTTGAAGCGCCGCTTTATATTGTTCATATGGCTGATAAAGAAGGACTTGAGGCAGCGATAGAAGCAAAAAGAGCAGGATATCCGATCCATATAGAAACCTGTCCGCAATATCTGGAGTTTACCTGTGATGTATACCGCAGAGAAGATGGAAGAAATTTTGTGTGTTCACCACCGATTAAGAACTCAGAAAGCAGGGAGGCCCTTTGGGAAGCGGTTCAGAATGGTATGATCGATACTGTTGCTACAGATCATTGTCCATTTCAAAGTTATGAAAAGGATTGGGGGAAGGATGACTTCACCAAAATACCAAATGGCTGTGCAGGCGTTGAAAATCTTTATCCTTATATGTTGTCAGCAGCAACAATGGGCAAGATTACGTATAATCGGGCAGTAGAACTTTGTGCATCAAATCCTGCAAGGATATTTGGTTGTGAGAAGAAGGGATCTCTGACTGTTGGAAAAGATGCGGATATCGTTCTTTATGACCCGAATAAAGAAATTAAAGTAACAGTTTCAAATATGCATTCTGATTATGACCATACGATCTGGGAAGGGCACACAATGCATGGATATCCAATCGCAACTTATGTCAGGGGCAATCTTGTCTTTCGAGATGGGGAATTTGTTGGAACGCCGGGATCGGGCAAGTTCATTGCGAGAGCCCCTCATAGTAAATAATGGAGAGATGCTTATGAAATATCTGATTTTTGAAAATGAGAAAAAAAAGCAGACAGAACATGTTCAGTTCAGAACTGACAGTATTATAAGAGAAGAAAGCCATGCATGTCTTTTGTGTCACGAAGCACCCTGCTCAAGTGCATGTCCCTATGGAGTGGAGCCGGACAGAATTCTTAGAGCAGTCAGATTTTCCAATCTGACCGGAGCAGTACACAGAATGGGAGATTTTGTTCCATGCATTTCATGTGATGGAAAAAAATGTATGGATGCCTGCTTAAAGGGGGCTATCAATAAGCCAGTTGATGTTGCATCTTTTATGGAAAGTCTGGCATATGAGGCAGAGCTTCATATGATGAAGGACAAGAACAAAGCAGATCTTCATGTGTCGTGCTGTGGTGTAGTTTGTGAAAACCCTTTTTTTCTCTCATCATCTGTTGTTGGAAGTAATTATGAAATGGTCGCAAAAGCATTTGAAATGGGCTGGGCGGGCGTTGCGTTCAAGACAATTGGACTATTTGTTCCGAAAGAAGTTTCACCAAGATTTGATGTGATCAGGGAAGCAGATGCCTCATTCAGAGGATTTAAGAATATTGAGCAGATCTCAGACCATACACTGGAAGAAAACATTTCTTTTATGACAAGATTAAAGAAGGAATATCCGAATAAAATCATGATTGCCTCAATTATGGGACGAAATGAAGAGGAGTGGACAAAGCTTGCTCAGATCATGACGAAAGCAGGAGCTGACATCATTGAATGTAATTTTTCCTGTCCTCATATGACTGAAGACGGGCTGGGTTCGGATGTCGGACAAAATCCTGAATTAGTGGAACTTTATACGAAAGCTGTCAGAAAAGGAACAAGTCTTCCGATTCTGGCTAAAATGACCCCTAATATAGGAAATATGAATCTGCCTGCAAGAGCAGCCATCAGAGGAGGAGCTGATGGACTGGCGACAATTAATACGATAAAGAGTCTGATGAACTTTAATACAGACAGTTTCGTGTCAGGTCCTGAGGTGGAAGGAAGGACATCAATAGGCGGATATTCAGGAAAAGCAGTGAAACCGATCGCACTCCGATTTATCCATGAAATGAAAACCGATCCTGAACTTAAGAATGTACCAGTCAGTGGAATGGGGGGGATCGAAACATGGAAAGATGCATTGGAATTCATGCTTCTGGGATGCAGTACGATACAGATCACAACTGCAGTAATGGAATATGGATACCGGATCATTGAAGATATGATCGAGGGCATGGAACATTATATGAATTCAAAAAATATCAGGAATATTCAGGAGATACTGGGAAAAGGAATTGATGCAATCATCAGTGCCGATGCATTGAATCGGGAAAGCATTTATTATCCCAAATTTAACAGAAGCCTTTGTATTGGATGCGGCAGATGTTATCTATCCTGCTTTGACGGTGGACACCAGGCGATCAGGCAGGATGATGACAGCAGAAAACCGGTCCTGGATGCAAAAAAATGTGTCGGATGTCATCTCTGTGCTGCGGTTTGTCCTGCGCATGCGATCAGTGGTGGCTTCAGAGTGAAAAAATAGGAGGCAGAAATGACAGAATGTAACATAATGAGAATGGATGAAAAAATAAAATCTTTTTCCAGATTTGGAGATACCGGAAATGGAGGAATTACCAGATTTTCATTGTCGGAAGAAGCAATTCAGGCAAGAAATGAGTTCAGGAGCAGGATGGAAGCGATTGGTGCGAAGGTCGTAACAGATGATATGGCAAATATGTATGCAACATTATCAGGCAATGAGGATTTGCCGGCGATTGCAACAGGCTCACATCTGGATTCGGTGAGAAAAGGTGGAAATTATGATGGAGTTCTGGGTGTTCTGACCGCAATGGAGGTTCTTGAAACCATTGTAATTAATAAAATTTCACACAGACATCCGATTACGGCAGTTGTCTGGACCAATGAAGAGGGTGCCAGGTTCGAACCGGCAATGATGTCATCGGGAGTTATAACAGGTAAGTTCTCAAAAGAGAAAATGTTACAATCAGAAGCGAAAGATATACCCGGCTATACATTTGGCGAGGCACTGAAAAAAAGCGGAATGGCTGGAGATGAGAAGAACCGATTGAATGCAAAAGATTATGCCGGTCTGATCGAACTGCATATTGAGCAGGGACCTGTGCTGGAGTATGAAGGATCAGATATTGGTGTGGTCGAAGGTGTTTGTGGAATGATCAATTACGAGTTCACCTTTAAGGGACAGGCAGATCATGCCGGCACAACACCGATGCCATTTAGAAAAGATGCACTTTATGCAGCAGTGAAAACAATTCAGTACCTTCATGATGAACTGGATCTTCTGGATCACAGACTGGTATATACAACAGGTAAGATTTCTGCACATCCCAATATTCATACGATCATTCCGGATGAGGTCAAATTCACCTTAGATGCAAGACATCAGGATCCGGAAGTCTTAAAGCAGGTGCTTCATATTATTTCAAAAATACCAGGCATTGTTGAAAAATGTGATGTGACGTATCAGGAAGCCTGGTCAAGAAAAACTGTATCCTTTACTCCGGAGCTGGTTGATTTTGTTGAAAAGTCTGCAACTCAGATGGGATATTCCTATAAAAAAATGTATTCAGGTCCCGGACATGATGCACAATTTGTTATTGATATGATACCAACAGCCATGATATTTGTACCAAGTGTAGATGGGCATAGTCACTGTGAACTTGAGAGAACAGATGTGGAGTACTGCTGTAAAGGTGCAAATGTGCTGTTAAAAACAATCCTTATGATGGATCAAATCTGATTGTTTATTCATATAGCCTGTGATAAAATAAGAGCAGTTACTATTTTATACTAGGAGGAAATGACATGAAAGGAACAGTCGTATCATCATGGGTACAGTCCTGCAGAAAATTATTTGGTGATGAGATCGTAAACAGTGCATTAAAGGCACATCAGCTTCCGGCTGATAAAGTGTTTTCACCAATAGAAGATGTTGCGGATAGCGTAGCAAAAGGAATTGTTGACCATATCGGGAATGCAGTAGGCAAGAATCATAAAGAAATCTGGGGCACGATGGGGCAGCAGAATATAAAAACTTTCAGTAAGAATTATCCGGGATTTTTCAGACACGATTCAGCATACCAGTTTTTAAAATCAATGAATGATGTGCATGTTATTGTCATGAAGAGATTTAAAGGTGCAACACCTCCCATTCTTGACGTAACACCGATCGGATCCCATGAAATTTTATTTACATACAGATCAAAACGAGGCATGGAGGATTATCTTCAGGGACTGATCAAAGGTGTAGCAACTTTTTTTAAAGAAAAAATTGAAGTTGAAGTAGTTTCACAGGCTCAAAATGAAACGCAGTTAAAACTTACTTTTGAACAGGAGATCCAGTCGGTCAAGAAGTATGCTTTGAATAGAATTTTTTCATTTGGTATTTTGAAAAAGGCATATTTGAAACAGGCAATTCTTGGAGCAGTTTTGATTCTGCTTGCCGCAATTCCTGTCACAGGAAGTATTATATCATCAGTCATCATTGGAGCTTTGACTTTAGTCGTGACAGCGGTAACGGGGATGCTATTCCAAAGACCATTTTCCAAGGTCATGGAAGAACTGACACAGCTTGGAGAGGGAAATTTCATGGAATCCCTTCATATCAGATCAAATGATGAGTATGAAGGTATGATGGAAGCGATCAACCAGGTAAAAAGAAATGTTCAGAAAGACTTTATCAACTTCAATGCGATCGTTGATGAAATGTATACATTTAATAATTCGGTTGCCAAAATTGCAACGACAATGCAGAATACATCAAATGAGATTACTGATGTTCTCGAAGAAGTTGCAACTGCAGCAATCTCACAGGCGGAAGATACAGAACGTGTTGTCAGTGTCCTGAATGAAAGTATTAATAATATTACTGCAGTATCACAGGAAAGTGATGAGAACAAAACAAAAATTGAAGAAGCTGTAGGCGGAATCGAACAGAGTTTCCGTGAAGTATCCGGTACTGCTACAGAGATCAATGATGTTCTGAATCAGTTCAGCCATATCAAAAATAACAGCAATGAATTACAGAAAAAAGCAGATGATATTACTTCGATCGTATCCATTGTTTCGGCTATTGCACAGCAGATCAATCTGCTTGCGCTGAATGCTTCCATTGAAGCGGCCAGAGCCGGTGAAGCAGGAAGAGGATTTTCGGTAGTAGCGGAAGAAGTCAGAAAACTTTCAGAGGAGACGAACAGTGCTGTCAGCAAGATCAATGACAGTCTGACAACATTCGTATCCAGTATTGGAACAGTCGTGAACGGAATTGATGTTCAGTATACAGTCCTTGAGTCAGAGAATGGCAAATTAAAAAATGCTGTTGTAACTTCTGAAAAATCGAATGAACGTCTTGGAACGGTCTCAGGTCTTATGATCAAGACCTCACAGGAACTGAAACAGGAAGCTGAAAATATTAACTCAGCATTTGACAACATTCAGAACCTTGCAGCAATTGCTGAAGAAAACTCAGCAGCAACACAGGAAGCAAATTCAAATGTTGCAGTCTATATCGAGCATATTCATGAACTTACAGACCAGATCAAAGTTTTTGACTCCATGATCAAGAGTTTTCAGGTAGATCTAGCAAAATATAAAATATAATTCATACTACATAAAAAGAGGTGCAGCCATTTTTTGGCAGCACCTCTTTTATCATTGATTCGTACAGAGTTCAGTATTGGTATTGATT
>RRZU013086658.1_pt1 | contig 10269 bp, 6 predicted proteins | sample 2165561 | NCBI WGS metagenome assembly RRZU01 (sample SAMN10456909, study PRJNA506462) | wastewater metagenome | isolation source: wastewater sludge | place: USA: Moscow, Idaho | reverse complement strand
CAGGCGAGCGGTCATGGCAGTGCAGGGGCGTGTTTCAAAGGGGGATTTTAGCGTATCTCGACAGGTCGGATTGCGGGAACTTCTAGCGATTGTTTCGACAGTGCACAGTAGAATCAGACTCTACGGAGGGGGCGGCGTACACATCTTGTGCGGCCTCATACACAGGGGATCAAACTTGAACAGGCAGGAGGCCTATTTGGCTGAGAATGGTTCTGGCAGCAAACCTTCCTTTCAAGGCAAGCGTACGGCGCTTGATGGTTTTCGTGAGGATCTGATCCATCATGACCCCTTGCTTGATTGCCTGGTTGAACTGACGAGGCTCCACGGCCGGCCCAGTACCCGTGCCGCCCTGTCCGCAGGTCTTCCGCTGGAGGGCGGTGTACTGACCCCTTCCTTGTTCTCGCGAGCCGCGATGCGAGCCGGTCTGGCAAGCAAAATCGTAAGGCGTGAGCTCGCTCAACTCGACAGCGCCTTGTTGCCGGTAATCCTGTTGCTTCAGGGAGATCAGGCTTGCGTCCTGATTGGTTGGGATGAGAACGGGAACAAGGCCAGGTTGCTGTTCCCCGAGACAGGGCAGGGGGACGTCAATATGCCGCGAGAGGAGCTTGCGCGTCGCTACCTTGGCGTTGCCCTGTTTGCCCGCCCGCGTTTTTCTTTTGACGCGAGAGCGCCGGAGATTGGAAAGGGTGTACAGCGTCACTGGTTCTGGGGCGCGCTGCTTGAGCAGTTCCCGGTGTACCGCGATGTTCTGGGCGCTGCGTTGTTGATCAACCTGTTTGCGTTGGTCATGCCGTTGTTTGTCATGAACGTCTATGACCGGGTAGTCCCCAACCATGCGACCGATACGCTGTGGATGCTGGCACTGGGGGTGTTGCTGGTGTTTGGCATGGATTTCATGATGCGGATGCTGCGGGGCCATTTCATCGATCTTGCCAGTGCCCGTGTCGATGTGAAACTCTCGTCGCTGCTGATGGAGCGTGTCCTCGGGATGCGCATGGAGAACAAGCCTGCCTCTGTCGGATCGTTTGCGGCGAACATGCGTTCCTTCGAGTCGGTGAGGGATTTCATTGCGTCGGCGACCATCTCTGCGTTGAGCGATTTTCCTTTCGCTGTGTTGTTTCTGTTGCTGATCTTCTGGATCTGCTGGCCATTGGTGTTCATTCCGCTTCTGGGTCTGGGCATCGGGCTTGTCTATGCCTACGTGTTGCAACACAAGATGCATGAACTGGCCGAGACGACCTATCGTGCGGCGGCCATGCGCAATGCCTCGCTGGTGGAAAGCCTGACTGCGCTGGAGACGATCAAGACCCAGAACGCGGAGGGGGTGGTTCAGCGCAAATGGGAACGGACAACGGCGTTCCTGGCGCGGACGGGGGCGCAAATGCGCCTGCTTTCGGCCTCGGCGACCACCGGCGCGTCAACAAGCATGCAGTGTGCGAGTGTCGCGCTGATCGTTGCCGGGGTTTACCTGATCCACGAGAGGGAATTGACTCTGGGTGGTTTGATCGCCATCAACATGCTGGGGGGAAGGGCGATTGCGCCCCTCGGTCAGGCGGTGGGCATGCTGATGCAGTTCCAGAATGCCCGCATGTCCTTGCAGACGCTTGATGGGTTGATGGCCCAGCCGGTCGAGCGACCCGATGCCTCGGCCTTTGTCCACCGTCCCGAACTGCGGGGAGAAATCGAGCTGCGCAACGTTTCATTTACCTACCCGGGGCAGCGGACCCCGGCGCTTCAAAATGTGTCGTTGCGCATCGTTCCGGGCGAACGTATCGTCATTCTTGGCCGCACAGGCTCCGGCAAAACGACATTGCAGAAATTGCTGGTAGGCCTTTATGCGCCGAGTGACGGCGCGGTGCTCATGGACGGTATCGACCTGCGGCAGCTGGATCCGGCTGATCTGCGCAGGAATCTGGGTTATGTCGGCCAGGACGCCACCCTGTTTTATGGCTCGCTGCGCGAGAACATTACGATCGGCGCGCCTTTCGCGGATGACTCGGCGGTGATCCACGCGGCCGAGGTCGCCGGTCTCTCAAGCTTCGTCAATCGGCACTCCGAGGGATTCGAGATGTTGATCGGTGAACGCGGAGAGTCGCTTTCCGGCGGCCAGCGTCAGGAAGTGGCTATTGCCCGGGCTGTCCTCATGGATCCGCCGGTGCTGTTGTTCGATGAGCCGACGAGCGCGATGGATTTTTCGACGGAAAGTGCTTTCAAGGAGCGGCTAAGGCACTTCGCCGCCCACAAGACGCTGTTGATTGTCACCCACCGCACCAGCCTGATCGATCTGGCTACCCGAATCATCGTTGTCGATGATGGGCAGATCGTCGCCGATGGCCCTCGCGAGAAAGTGATCGAGGCTTTGCAGTCTGGCAAGGTGGGGAGGGCTGCGCAATGATCGCCTTGCTGAGCCGAATTGTCCGGGGCGTAGGGCGATTGCTTGATCCGCTATGCGTCGGGTCGCAGGGGTTGATCGACCGGCTTCTCAAACGTGTGGTGGTTCCCGAGAAGAATGAAGGCGACGAAGGCTTCGCTGTCGATACGGATTATGCGATTCTTCAGCAGGAACCCCTGCGGGCACGGATACTCCTTCGCTCGATCAGCATTGCTATTGCTATCGCTGTGATGTGGGCAGCCGTTAGCCGCATCGACGAAGTCACCCGCGGCGAAGGCCGGGTCATTCCTTCCCGCCAACTGCAGGTCCTGCAGAGTCTCGACGGCGGTGTCGTGTCCGAAATCCTCGTCCGAGAGGGGGAGGTTGTTGATCCCGAGCAGATCCTTCTGAAGATAGATCAGACGCGCTTCGTTTCGTCGGTACGCGAAAGCCGGGCGCAAACCCTGGCGTTGCAGGCGAAGGCTGCGCGCTTGCGGGCGCTGGCCGAGAGTACGCCTCTGGTTATGCCTCCCGAGGTGGCCACGGAAGATCCCAAGACCGCGCAGGAAGAACGGCGACTTTATGAATCACGCCGCAGCGAACTGGAGTCGATGCAGTCCATCGCGCGGCAACAGTTGAGTCAGCGCCAGCAGGAGCTCGCGGAATCGCGGGCGCGGCATCAGCAGGCGTCGAGAGCGTTCGAACTTTCCTCCAGGGAATTGAACGTGACGAAACCCATGATTTCTTCCGGGGCCGTCTCCGAGGTGGAATTGCTGCGACTCGAGCGCGACGTCGCCCGTTTTCGCGGCGAACGGGACATGGCTACCGCACAGATTGCGCGGATTCAGGCGGCGATCAGCGAGGCCAGTCACAAGGTTGACGAAGTCGCGCTGTCCTTCCGTAACGAAGCGGGGAAGGAGCTGGCCGAAACGATGGCCAAGCTCAACAGCCTGTCGGAAGGGAGCGTCGGTCTTGCCGACCGGGTCGATCGCGCCGTTCTGCGCTCACCGGTCAGGGGAACCGTCAAGCGCCTGCTGGTGAACACCGTAGGCGGTGTGGTTCAGCCGGGACGGGATTTGGTCGAAATCGTGCCACTCGAGGACGCATTGCTCCTGGAAGCGCGCGTCCAGCCTCGGGATATCGCTTTTTTGCGTCCCGGACAACGGGCAATGGTCAAATTTACGGCCTATGATTTTGCCATCTATGGCGGGTTGGAAGGGCGGTTGGAGCACATTGGCGCGGACTCGGGGGTCGACGACAAGGGAAACGCCCTCTACATCGTTCGGGTGAGAACCGACAAGCCGGTACTGGGAGAAAACATGCCGATCATTCCCGGCATGGTGGCCGAGGTCGATATCATTACCGGCGAAAAAAGCGTCCTTTCCTATCTGCTTAAGCCCGTGTTGCGCGCCAAGGCGCGGGCATTTACGGAGCGTTGATGATCCCGGTATTCATATCGACTCATGCACGAGTGCGGGATTCCTGGCGTGAAGCCTTTCCGCAACTGCTTGCCTGCGATCCTGACACGGTTCCTGGTGGCGTGTCCCAAGCCTGGCTGCTCGCGGGCACGAATGGAGATACCGCAGGTACCGTCGCGCGGTTGCACAGACAGTTGGCTGGGTGCCCGGTGATCGTCCTGGCCGATACTCCGACAGAGGATGAAGGGATTGCCGTCCTCGCTGCCGGCGCTTCCGGATACTGCAACGGGCATGCCGATGCGCAGGTCTTGCGCCAGATTGCGAGTGTCGTGCAGGCGGGAGGCGTCTGGGTCGGGCAGAAACTCATGCAACGCTTGCTGGTTGCTACGGTGCGTGCCGTTCCCGTCCATGCGACTGTGACATGGCGGGACGGGTTGACTGCCAGGGAGCAAGAAACAGGCGAGTTGCTTGCGCGGGGGGCGAGCAACAAGGAAATCGCCCGGCAGTTGGGCATCACGGAACGCACGGTCAAGGCACATGTAGGCGCCATGCTGGAAAAACTTGGCGCGCGTGATCGTCTCAAGCTTGCGCTGATCATCAACGGCCAGAGCCGCGTCTCACGCTAGCCGTTCAAGAAAACCTGTACTTCGGTACAGTAGCCTTTGCAGGGCCCGGGCGGTAAGGTGCGGTCATTGTCCGTTCTTCCAGGTTGACTCCCATGACAACTTCTCATCCCGTAGCCCGCGTTTCTGCCGTTCAAGGCAAGGCCTTCGCCAAATCCGATGATGGATCGATGCGCGAACTCAAGGTCGGCGACCCGATTTTCGAGGGGGATATCATCGTGGCGCTTCCTGGTGCACAGGTCGACCTGTCCGGCGATGACAACCGTGTCATTGTCCTTCGGGACAACGAAGCACTGACAATCGACAATGAAGTCTTTGCCGATGCGCCTGCGTCCGCCAGCGACGCCGCGCTGTTTCCCGCGGATGAGTCCGGTGAGCGGATTATCGAGGCGATCCGGCAAGGAAACAGCCTTGATGCCTTGCTGGAGGAGACCGCGGCAGGGATCTCGGCATCGGGAACGGATGGTGGTCCGACCTTTGTCCGCTTGCTGCGTATCGTGGAAACGGTCGATCCGCTGAATTACCAATTCGATAGCGGCCAAGGCTCGCCTGTTGACGATCCTCTTCAGGGTGGAAGCGGGGCCACTACGCTTGATGCCGGCGAACCGGATCCGGTGGATCACGCTCCGGACGCGGTGGACGACAGCTTCGCGGTGACACAGAACGTTGCGCTGACGGGGACGCTGATCAGCAACGACAGCCCCTCGGCGGACGGTGGCAACGTCTGGAGCCTGGTGAGCGGCGGCGAACCGGCGCACGGCACGGTAACGGTCACCCCGACGGGCGGGTTCGTTTACACCCCGGTGACGGGCTACACCGGGTCGGACAGCTTCACCTACCAGATCATCGACGCGGACGGCGACATCGACACGGCGACGGTGACGCTGACGGTTGCGGCTGTTGCGACTCCAGCGATCGAGTCGGTGGCCTTGTCTCTCTCCGAGGAGGGGCTGCCCGGCGGATGGACGGATACGCTTGGAACTCCCGATACCACCGATGACGTTGATGCCCAAGGTACGGTTAGCATTACCGGTTTTGCAGCGCCCGTGACGGTGACGCTGGATGCTCCCGTGGCGTCATTGACCTCCGGTGGCGAAACGGTGCAATGGAGCGGTGCCGGAACGCAGACGCTGGTGGGAACGGCGGGGGGCGAAGAGGTTATCCGGGTGACGATTGACAATGCTGGAAACTACTCAGTTAACTTGTCGGGCGCCGTCGACCAGGCAACCGGACTTGACGAGAACGTCATGACGCTCAGCATCGGTACTTCTGCGACCGACGGATCAGCCACGGCGCAAGGAACGATTTCGCTCAGCATCGAGGATGATTCGCCGCGAGCGTTTAACGAAACACTCAATGTTGTCATTCCGCAGCAGGACACGAACCTGATGATTGTCCTGGATATTTCCGACAGCATGAAGACCGGGAACCTGCTGGCACCGGCGAAGGCAGCGATCTCCAATCTGATCGCCGCATACGACAACTTCGGGGATGTGGCTGTCAAGATCGTTGTCTTCAACGACCTTGCCAAAGAAACGACGACCTCCTGGGTGACGGCGAGCGATGCGCTGAACGTGCTTGCGACCCTGAGCGCCGGGGGGTACACCAACTACGATGCCGCGCTGGCTCAAGCCATGGCATCGTGGGGATCCGCGGGGCGGATTATCGAAGCGCCGAGCGGAGGCTCGTTGCAGAATCTGGTCTATTTCCTCTCCGATGGGGAGCCGAACAAGAACGATGGCGATCCGTCTGCGTTGGCTAATTCGGGGGCCGGATTCGGTGGGAGTGATGCGGGGATTCAGCCGGCGGAGGAGGCCGCCTGGATCAGTTTCCTCGAGCAGAACGATATCCAGGCGCACGCGCTCGGATTCGGTTCTGCTACGCAGATTCCGTTGAATCCGATTGCATACGATGGCGTGACTGGCACGAATACGGACGCGGTGATTGTTGATGCCGGCAATCTGGATGCGGCATTGCAGTCTACGGTGAACGTGGTGGCGTCCGGAAACCTGTTGACAGGTAGTACCTCGGGAGGTGTTGGCGCGGATGGTGGTTTTGTCGAAGTAATTACCGTGGGGGCCGGCAGCGATCAAACCGTGTTCACCTGGGATGTCGATCTCAACACGGTTTCTGCGTCAGGCGCGGGTGGTAGCACGCATAGCTTTGATGCGACGGGGCATGTGTTGACGGTTGAGACAGCCTTGGGCGGCCATCTGGTCTTCGACTTGGATGACGGCAATTACTCATATACGCCGTCAACAGGGGGCGCTTCGTCCATTACGGAAGTGATCGGCTTTACCCTGAGCGATGCGGATGGCGATACGGCAACGGGTCAGATAACGCTTAACGTGATCCACAGTTCAGGAACCACTGAGATTTCCGGATCTGGCAGTGCCGATACGCTCTCGGGCTCCGAATCAGCCGAGATCATCGGCGGTCTGGGCGGAAACGACACGATTGGCGGCGGCGGCGGGGACGACTGGTTGTCGGGCGGAGCAGGTAGGGATTCTCTCTCCGGTGGTGCCGGAAACGATACGCTTGATGGCGGTACGGGGAATGACTCGCTTTATGGCGGTGACGGCGCCGATCTGTTGATCGGTGGTGCCGGCAATGACTACCTTAATGGCGGCCTGGGCGCGGACACGTTCCAGTGGAGCTTCGGTGACAAGGGTACGCTGTCCTCGGTGGCCGTTGATCGTATTCAGGCGTTTGATACCAACCCGGCTGCGAGCGGGGGCGATATTCTCGATTTGCGGGATTTGTTGCAAGGCGAGTCGCAGACTGCCGATAGCCTGGACAACTACCTGCACTTCAACTATTCCTCCTCAACAGGTAACACGACCTTGTATATCAGTGCAACGGGCGCTTTCAGCGACGGAAACAGCGTGTCTGACAACCCGGTCAATGTGACGAGCAATGATGTTCAGCAAATCGTGTTTAACGGCGTTGATCTGACGTCCGGCTTTTCCACGGATCAGCAGTTGATCCAGGACCTGATCAACAACGGCAAGCTGAAGACGGACTGAGCCATTGCGTTGGAAGGTGACGGGGCGCTGGTTTGGCGCCCCGCCAGTTTTCAGGTTTCCCTGATGCCTGGACCGGTGGCGCCGTCGAAGCCGGCTTGGAAGACCGCGTCGCGTTCGGAATCCGTCTGAACGCCTTCGGCGAAGACACGGAGCTTGATGCCGTGCGCAAGCGACACAAGTCCGCGCAGGAATGCCTGGTTGCCGGGGTGGCTCTCCAGATCTTGGACAAAGCTGGCGTCCACCTTGAGGTAATCAAGTCCCAGATCATAGATGCGGCCGAACTCGCCAAACTGGCGCCCGCAATGTTCGATACCGAGGGTGCAACCAAGAGCCTTCAGCCGCGCGAATAGTACGCGGACGGCATCGAGATGGGCGAGTACGCCCTGTTCCGGGAATTCGAGCCACAGGCGAGATGATTCGGCGCGATGCTTGAGTCGTTGAAGCAATTGTTCCGGGAAACCCGGTTGTCTGAGCGAGCTGGCCGACAGGTTGGCCGCTATTCCGGGACTCGCGGGGTCGGCACCGAGCTGGTCAAGTGCGAGGTCGACCGCCGCGAGGTCCAGCAGTGGCGTGAGTTGCAATCGTTCTGCAATCGGCAGGAAACGTCCGGCGGGCAACCACTCCCCGGCGTCGGTGCGCAGGCGCAATGGAGCTTCCCGGTGAAGCAGGCGTCCGTCCGGGCCGCACACCGGGAAGGAGCCAAGGCGATACTCGCGGTTTTCGATGGCGGATCGGATCGCGGGTCCCCAGGCGGTCAATGAGAGTGGTTGCGCGCCATTGCCGTTCTCGTCAATGAAGCGCAGGGTGTTTGGTCCGTCGAGTTGCGCTGAGGCCAGGGCGATGTCGATACGGGTGAGCGCCGCGCTGCAGGTGCTCCCGGGTTCGAAATGACCCGCTGCCATCCAGAAGCGGGGGGGCATCGGGAGTGTCGACGCAGTGGTCTGTTGTAGCGCGTTTAGCAAACGGGGGGCAAGGTCCGTGGGGTCCGACAGATCGGGAACCAGCAGTGCGAACTCCGCTCCGTTCAGTCGCGCCGCGACGCTTCCGGAGAACTCTCTGCTCAGCTCGTTCAGGTTGCGGGCGCAAAGGCAAAGCAGTTCGTCGGTGGCGTGGCGTCCGCTTTGGTGATTGATGCTTTCCAGATCGGCAATGCGGGTGACCAGCACGGTGGCCCCGGAAGCTTCGTCCCCTTGCAAAAACTCTGTGAGTCGGGACATGAAATGACGGCGGTTGGCTACACCGGTTAGCGGATCATTATTGGCTTGCTCGCGCAGGGTATTCAGCCGCTTCGCTTCTTCTTCGAACATCGCCTGGATGCTGTTGACCGCGGAGTTCATCGCCCGGGCAAGTTGCTGCAGCTCTGGGACATTGGGTTCGCTGATGATTGAGAATCGGCGTTGCGAGATTTCCCGGGCTTGCCAGATGACGCTTGCCAAGGGGGGCTTGAGTCGCCGAAGCACCAGCGTACCGAGACCGCCGCCCAGAGCACCCGCGAAAGTCAGCGCGCCGAGCAATTGCAGAACGCTGTGCCATAAGGTTTCGTAAGCGAAGCGGCTTTCGCTGACCAATGTGATGATCCCTGCCTGTTTCCAGCCATCGCTGATTTGGGCGATTCCCGGCGGCGCATCAAGAGGGACCATGCGCATGAACCAGGCGGGAACATTGGTTGCCCCGCGGTTTTCCTTGAGTTCAACGATAGGATTGCCCTCGGGCGAGGTGATGCGGATCAGTTCATAGTGTCCGGCATCAAACTGTGCGCTTGCTGCCAACTCAAGCGTGGTGGCATCCGGTGCTCCCTGGCTGAGGGAAAGCGCGAGTGCCGCCGCGTTGTCCGTGTTCTTTAGCGCAAGTTGTGATTGCAGGTAGTTGCGTGCGCTTAAAACCGAAACGAGGAGCGTGCCGACCACCGCAACGAGTGTGCTGACGATGATGGCGAGCCAGAGTTGGCGGAGCATGGACATTGTGTTGACCTCATGGATTAGTCAAATAGCCGTCATTGAAGATGCGTCTCCAGGCATCTTCCCAGCGGGAAAGGCGGTTGATTTGTGCGGGCGCTGTGTCGTTCTTGCGGAGGACTCCCGCGTAGATTCCTTCGCTGTTGAAGCTGAAAACCGGTCGAAGATCGCGACGTTGTGATGCAGGAACGATCTCGGGATTCAGGTTGTCAAGCACAAGTGGTTCGCTGATGGGCGTAGTGTAGTAAGCGAGCACCATATGAGCCTGTAGTTGAGTATCGTCTTGGCCAGGAAGTCTGGCCCGGGCATAGATCAGCCGTAACTTGTTTCCGGGAACCCCGGCCATGCGCAGCGACACGTATTTCATTATGGCAATGTCTTCACAGTCGCCACGTCCCATGCCGAGCGTTTCCAGGGGGGTTGCCCAGTAGTCACTTTGGCTCCAGATTTGTGAATCACTTTCAAAGATGATCGTTCGATTGACGAAATCATTGATGAGCTTCAGGCGGCGGTGTTCGCTTTGCGTTTTTGCCGATCCGATAGCCTGAAACCAGGCATTGAGCAGGGACACCTGTGACTCGGGAAAGCGTGCCCGCAACTTGTCGCGGAAGCTGTCGAGGTCGTGGGCGGCAAAGGCGATGATCGAGACCAGCAACGTGCAGAGCAAAAGTGCTCTGCACGACGTGATGGGCTTGATCCGGGGCATTTCCAGGTGGCGGCGGATGCGCGGTCAGGAAGGGCAGGCGCCAGGTTTGCTTCGGCGACGTGCCTCTTGTTGACGAAGGTTTCTCTGGAAACGGAGAGTAAGCATGAGCTTGATATAATTGTTTGATTATTCGTAGTTTATAGAAGTATATTGCGCGAAAGGGGTGTCAT
>RRZU010547171.1_pt1 | contig 10269 bp, 6 predicted proteins | sample 2165561 | NCBI WGS metagenome assembly RRZU01 (sample SAMN10456909, study PRJNA506462) | wastewater metagenome | isolation source: wastewater sludge | place: USA: Moscow, Idaho | reverse complement strand
GTACTTGACCGTTATATCGGTAAGACGATTTTCAACACCATCATGATGACCCTGTTCATGCTGGTTTCCCTCTCCGGCATCATCAAGTTTGTCGACCAGCTGAAAAAGGCCGGGCAGGGCAACTATGATGCGCTGGGGGCCGGAATCTACACGATTCTCAGCGTGCCGAAAGATATCCAAATTTTCTTCCCGATGGCGGCGCTGCTCGGCGCGCTGCTGGGGCTGGGGATGCTGGCGCAGCGCAGCGAACTGGTGGTGATGCAGGCTTCCGGCTTTACCCGCCTGCAGGTGGCGCTGTCGGTGATGAGAACCGCGATTCCGCTGGTGCTGCTGACCATGGCGATAGGCGAGTGGGTTGCCCCGCAGGGCGAGCAGATGGCGCGTAACTATCGTGCTCAGCAGATGTACGGTGGGTCGCTGCTTTCCACGCAGCAGGGGCTGTGGGCGAAAGACGGCCATAACTTTGTGTATATCGAGCGGGTAAAAGGCAGCGATGAGCTGGGCGGAGTGAGCATCTACGCCTTTAACGACCAGCGCCGCCTGCAGTCCGTTCGCTATGCCGCGTCGGCCAAATTCGATACCGAGAATAAGCTCTGGCGGCTGTCGCAGGTGGATGAATCCAACCTGACCGATCCGAAACAGGTCACCGGAACGCAGACGGTCAGCGGGACCTGGAAGACCAACCTGACCCCGGATAAGCTCGGCGTGGTGGCGCTGGACCCGGACGCACTGTCCATCAGCGGCCTGCACAACTATGTTATCTATCTGAAGTCCAGCGGTCAGGATCCGGGCCGCTATCAGCTCAATATGTGGAGCAAAATCTTCCAGCCGCTGTCGGTGGCGGTGCTGATGCTGATGGCGCTGTCGTTTATCTTTGGCCCGCTGCGTAGCGTGCCGATGGGCGTCAGGGTAGTGACCGGGATCAGCTTCGGCTTCATCTTCTACGTGCTGGACCAGATTTTCGGCCCGTTAACTCTGGTCTACGGCATTCCGCCGATAATCGGTGCGCTACTGCCGAGCGCCAGCTTTTTCCTGCTGAGCCTCTGGCTGATGATGCGCAAATCCTGACGTAACGCGCCCCCTTCCTGAAGTCAGAAAGGGGGCGTTTTTTTAGCGTTTCCGCCCGCCAAGCAAGCTTCCCAGCATTCCCCTGACTATCTGGTTGGTCACCTGACGCACCGCGCTCTTCGCTGCCGTTTGTACGATACCGTCGCGTTTGCCGCCGCGCGGCCCGGTGGTGCCGAACAGAATGTCTTTTAATCCGCCGAGCAGGCCGTCGTCATCGCCGTTTTGCTGGCCTTTTGCGGGCGGTGATTGCTGCTGCTCCGTTGTGCTCTGAACGCCCTGTTGCAGCATTTCAAAGGCCGATTCACGGTCGATCTCTTCTTCATATTTTCCGTACAGCGCCGAGTGGTTAAGCAGCCCGTTACGTTCGTCATCGGTGACCGGCCCCATACGCGAGCAGGGGGCGATAACCATTGCGCGTTCCACTATTGAAGGGCTGCCTTTCTCATCAAGAAAGGAGATCAGCGCCTCCCCCGTGCCCAGCTCCTGGATCGCCTGTTCGGTACTGAACGCCGGATTCGCGCGCATGGTCTGCGCGGCGGTTTTTACCGCTTTTTGGTCTTTCGGCGTGAAGGCGCGCAGGGCGTGCTGTACGCGATTACCCAGCTGACCGAGAACCGCATCGGGAATGTCCGCCGGGTTTTGTGAAACAAAATAGACCCCGACGGCTTTAGAACGAATCAGACGAATGACCTGCTCGATTTTATCCAGCAGCACCTGCGGCGCATCGTTAAACAGCAGATGCGCTTCATCAAAGAAAAAGACCAGCTTTGGCTTCTCCTGGTCACCGGCCTCCGGCAGGCGTTCGTAAAGCTCGGAGAGCATCCACAGCAGGCTGGCGGCGTACAGCTTCGGCATCTGGTAAAGCTTTTCGGCGCTCAGGATATTAATCACCCCTTTACCCTCAACGTCGACGCGCATCCAGTCCTGGATATCGAGCATCGGTTCGCCGAAAAAGTGCTCTGCACCCTGCTGCTCCAGGGTCAGCAATCCGCGCTGAATCGCCCCGACGGAGGCGCTGCTGATGTTGCCGTACTGGTTCTGAAACGCTTTGGCGTTGTCGCCAATGTATTGGGTTATGGCGCGCAGGTCTTTAAAGTCGAGCAGCAGCAGCCCGCGATCGTCGGCGATACGGAAGATGATATTCAGCACCCCGGACTGAACCTCATTGAGGTTAAGCAGGCGAGCCAGCAGCAGCGGCCCGAGATCGGAAACCGTGGCGCGAACCGGGTGGCCTTTTTCGCCAAAAATATCCCATAGCACCACCGGATTGGCGTGCGGCTGCCAGTCCGTTGCGCCGATTTTTTCCAGACGCGCCTGCAGCTTTTCCGAACTTTGGCCCGACTCGGCGATACCGGTGAGGTCGCCTTTCACATCGGCCATAAATACCGGAACGCCGATTTCCGAGAAAGACTCCGCCAGCTTTTGCAGAGTGACGGTTTTACCGGTCCCCGTGGCGCCGGTAATCAAGCCGTGGCGGTTGGCCATAGCGGGCAGTAAATGCAGCTGTTTATCCAGCGTGCGTGCAATCAGCAGAGGTGAGCTCATGAGCGATTTCTCCATTTATCCTGCTGCGAGTATAGGCAACCTGATAGCAAAAGGAGGGAAATCACGCGCACCTTCGCTTATTCACGTCAGGCGCAGTGGCGCTGAATTAACGCGATGCTCTGTTCGATTTCGCGGCGGATATCGTCTTCGCTCCAGTTTGCCAATTCCGGCGCGAAGGGCTCGAACGCATACACGCCCTGATAGCCGCGCGCCTCCAGGTTTTTGACCTGCTCGCAGCTTTGCAGCTGGTCTTTTGCGGTCAGCATGATGCGCTCATTGTCGGTAAGGGCTTCGCGCGGGCGGGTATCCTCTACGCCGGAAAGATGGACCAGACCGATTTCGCCGATATCCACCTGGTTAAACTCCTGCTCCGCCTGCGGATAAAGATGATGATGGAAGGTATCTATCAGCAGCTTAAACGGCACCCGCGCGTCGTGGATCAGCGTTTGCGCCTGCGCCGAGGAGCGGAGCGAGCTCTGCGGGAAACCGAGCGGCTCCACCAGCCCCTGAATACCGTAGAAGGCGAATAGCGGCGCCAGGTCGCGCAGGGCGTTAAGGGTTTCGCTCGCCGGAACCTCGGTACCATCGTTCAGCGGGCACAGCACCAGCGATTTGGCACCAACGGCTTTGGCTTCTTTCAGCAATGACTCCGTCAGGCTACGAACCTCTGCGGTGCGGCAGTTGAAGGGGTAGACCGCGTTGATCGTGAGGATCTCAATATGGTAGCGGTCAGCCAACTCCCGCACCTGCTGATGGCTCAGGTTGTCGGTTACTTTTCCGCTGGGGAGGTCGTTACGTAGCTCGACTTTGTTCAGCCCCAGGCTGTTCACTAGCCGGAAAAAGGCCTCAATGCTGAGTGACGGGGCGATCTTGCGGTTGATGCAGAAACGTTGCGATGCAATAGCCATTTTGACTCTCCAGAAACGTAGGGATCGAATTCGTTCGAATGCCTCATAGTCAAAACATTTATTCCAAAATTAGCAATGTATGAAATGGTGGTTTTTTGAGCCGACTCGCAAAATATTTTTCTGCTGCGTTTTAAAGAGCACGGGTTGCAGGTGGCGCTAAATCTCAACTCTTTTTATCGTGCTTTAGCCCGCAAGCCGGCAATTTCTTACACGAAATTGCGACCATCATCACCAAAATAGAATTTCACTAGTCATCAATATTGAAATATTAATTTCATTTTACTACGGTTACAGCACAGCAGATCCAGTAATGGGCCGTACTGCGTTGGCCCCCGATACCCCATACAGATGAGGCGAGAGCATGACTATCACAGGAAACTTTATTGGCGGGAAAACCGTTACCAGCGGCAGCAGCAACACAATGCCGGTATTCGACCCCGCGACGGGCAAAGTGGTCCGCGAAGTCACGTTATCGACCGCGCAGGAAGTCTCTGACGCCATTCAGGTGGCGCGTGATGCTTTTGAAAGCTGGTCGCGCACCACGCCGCTGCGCCGCGCCCGCGTGATGTTCAATTTTAAAATGTTACTGGAACAGCACGCTGAAGAGCTGGCGGGGATTATCGTCAGCGAGCACGGTAAAGTGTTTTCCGACGCGATGGGGGAGCTGACGCGCGGCATGGAAGTCGTTGAGTTTGCCTGCGGTATTCCGCACCTGATCAAAGGGGAGTTCTCATCGGATGTCGGCACCGGCGTTGATAGCTATTCTCTGATGCAGCCGCTGGGCGTGGTGGCGGGCATTACGCCGTTCAACTTCCCGGCGATGGTGCCGATGTGGATGTTCCCGCTGGCGCTGGCCTGCGGCAACAGCTTTGTCCTGAAGCCGCCAGCGCTGGCGCCTACTGCCGCGGTGCGTCTGGCGGAATTGCTGAAACAAGCGGGTCTGCCGGATGGCGTCTTTAACGTCGTGCACTGCAGCAACGAAGATGCCGAGCAGCTATACCGGGACCCGCGGATCGCGGCGGTAAGCTTTGTCGGATCTTCCGGCGTGGCGGAGCATATTTATAAAACCGCCAGCGCTTATGGCAAGCGGGTACAGGCGTTTGGCGCGGCGAAAAACCACGCGATTGTGATGCCGGATGCCGATCTGGATGCCACCGTGAACGCCATTATGGGCGGCGCGTTCGGCTCGGCGGGCGAGCGCTGCATGGCGCTGCCGGTGGTGGTCGCCGTCGGCGATGAAACGGCGGATAAACTGATTGCGCGCCTGAAGCCGCTGGTGGAGTCCCTGAAGGTGGGGCCGGGCTGTATGCGCGGAAAAGAGGAGAACGAAATGGGGCCGGTCGTCTCCGATACCCATCAGAAAAAAGTGCTGGGATATATTGATAAAGGGGCCAGCGAGGGGGCGACCCTGGTGGTTGACGGCCGCAAGCCGCAGGTTCCCGGGTTTGAAGAGGGGTACTACGTTGGCGGAACGCTGTTCGACAACGTTACGCCGGAGATGACTATCTGGCGCGAAGAGATTTTTGGCCCGGTGCTGGGGATTGTCCGCGTGGCGGATTACCACAGCGCGCTGGAGCTGGTGAACAGCCATGAGTTCGGCAACGGCAGCGCCGTCTTTACCAGCAACGGCCACACCGCGCGTGAATTTGTCCATGATGTCCAGGCCGGAATGGTTGGGGTCAACGTACCGGTACCCGTTCCCATGGCCTTCCATAGCTTTGGCGGCTGGAAACGCTCCGTATTCGGCGCACTGAACGTCCATGGCCCGGACGGCGTGCGCTTCTATACGCGTATGAAAACCGCCACCGTCCGCTGGCCGCAGGGTCAGCAAACCGTATCTGAATTCAGTATGCCGACGTTAGGCTAATCGGCGAAGGAGAGCGCCATGTCTTTACTGGCTAAAGCAAAAAAAGAAGGGCAGATTCAGCACATCACCCCGCAGAGCGCGGGGTGGAAGTACATTGGTTTTGACGTCTGGATGTTAAAGAAAGGGCAAACCGTCACCCTGGAAAGCGGCGATCGCGAACTGTGCCTGGTGCTGGTCGCCGGGCTGGCTTCGGTAAAAACCACGCGGGCGGATTTCCCCAAACTTGGCCAGCGTATGTCGCCATTTGAGCGTACGCCGCCCTGGTCAGTCTACGTGCCGCCGCAGGATAAAGTCGAAGTGACGGCGGATTCAGACCTCGAGCTGGCCGTATGCAGCGCGCCGGGTAAAGGAACCTTCCCTGCACGGGTCATCTCCCCGCAGGACGTGGGCGTAGAGCATCGCGGTAAGGGGCGCAACCAGCGCCTGGTGCACAATATTCTTCCGGACAACGTGCAGGCGGACTGCCTGCTGGTGGTGGAGGTTTACACGGAGGCAGGGGCGACCAGCTCGTGGCCGTCACATAAGCACGATACGGCGATGCCGGGCCAGGAAACCCAGCTGGAAGAGACCTACTATCACCGTTTCGATCCGCCGCAGGGTTTTGCCTTCCAGCGCGTCTACACCGATGATCGCAGCCTCGATGCCTGCATGGCTCCCTACAACCACGATGTAGTCATGGTGCCGCGCGGCTACCATCCGGTGGCGGCGATTGCCGGATATGACAGCTACTATCTGAACGTGATGGCCGGCCCGGATCGCAAATGGATGTTTACCTGGGAAGAGGATCACGCGTGGATCAATAGCCCTGATTATCCTCGCCACGATTAACATCGGTTGAGGATAAAAAGGCCGGTTAGCGTTGCTAGCCGGCCTTTTTGATTCTGTAACCCGAATAAGATCTTCTTCGCAATTCTGCCACATCCCCGGCTCGCGCTGCGCTCAGCGGGGCTACGGGTTTACCGTCGTCTGCGGACAAGTAGCCCAGATAAGACGTTTACGTCGCCATCCGGGAGGCATGAAAAATTTAAGCCAGCTGCTTCGTTTCTGCATCCTTGCTGCTGTTCAGCGCCAGCGAGACCGCCAGAGTCTGGGCCAGGCACAGCGAGGCCACCTGCGAGCGGAAACCATCAACCTGCGCCTCGCGCACCACAAAGCAGACGTCGCTGAAGGCCGCCAGCGGGCTGACCTGGCTGTCGGTAATCGCTATCTGTCGTGCTTTACGCTGCGCGCCGAGCTCCACCAGTTCAACCACTTCCCGCGCATACGGAGAGAAGCTCACCGCCACCACGACATCTTTCGGCCCGACCAGGCTGAGCTGCTCGGTAAACATGCCGCCCAGACCGTCAATCAGGAACGCTTTACGGTCCAGATGGCGCAGGGCGTAGGTCAGATAGGAGGCGACGCTAAAGGAGCGGCGCAGGCCAATAACGTAGATATTCTCCGCTTCCGCCAGCAGCGCGACCGCGCGCTGCAGATCGTCGCCGGAGGTCTGCATCGCCAGCTGCTGCAGCGCCTGGGTATTGACCATGGTGAACATATTCAGGATTTCGGTCGGCGTTTCCGGCGGGGTTGCGTCATCCGTCGTGGTCTGGCGGAACAGACGCGCGCGCTCGGTATAGTTAGCCGTCTCTTCCATCAGATGCTGCTTGAACATCTGCTTCATTTCGTTGAAGCCGCTAAAACCAAAGGCGTTAGCGAAGCGGATCAGCGTGGAAGGGGGGACGTCAGCTTGTTGCGCGATAGAGGCCACGGTGTCGAAAGCCACGCTATTGCTGTTATCGAGAATATAGCGGGCTACCTGTTTCAGGCGTTTGCTTAACGTGTCGTAGCGACGCCTGATTTCATCCTGCAAGATGGTAAGTTGGGTCGGATTATTGGCCATAGATTGCGCTCTGAGAAAATGAAAGGAATATAATTTCCAGTGTATCAAATGAAGCGAATTTTTCATTTACTACGATGAAATACGCGATTCATTTCACGAAGATCCAGAAAAAAGCCCGCATCTTCTGAAGAGGATGCGGGCCTGGGCGGAATCAGCCGCGGGCTTCTCGCCAGTAGCCGATGAGCGTGAGGTAGTTGCGTTTCACTTCGTTAATCAGCGCCTCGTCGCTGAGCTCTCCCTGCATCCAGCGCCGTGAAGGCTGGCCAAAAATGGTGCGTCCTACGGCAAAACCTTTGATCATCGGATGCTTCGCCGCTTCGGCAAAACCGGCGCGCAGACGGTCCGAAGGGGCGTCCAGGCCGAGGATTAAGATCCCGCGGCACCAGCTATCTTCTCGCGCGATCAGTTTGCCGATCCTTTCCCATTCCGCGCTCGACAGCGGCGGCAGCTTCCACCAGTCCGGCTGGATGCCCAGCTGATAGAAGTGCTCCAGCATGTCGTGGTAGTGGCGTTCATCTTTATCCGGGCCGTTTTCCGGCAGGATGATTTCCAGCAGCAGCTCATGCCCGGACTTGTTGCACGCCTGCCAGACCTCCAGCAGCAGCGCATCCTGTTCGGCGCGCAGCTCGGCCGGATCGGCCGGATGATAGAAGACCAGGCATTTCACCACGTGCTCCAGCGGCCAGTCGATCAGCTGGGAACCGATGTTGCCATGTTCCAGGCGCAGCGGGCGCGAGCTCGGCATTTCAATCGGCCGACCAATCCACCAGCCCTTGCCGGTGATGGCATTGAGCGAGCGCTGGCCGTAGGTGCCATCGGCGAGGATGCCGCTGCGACCGTCAAGACCGGCTTCGTCTGCGGCGGCTTCCGCGGCCGCCAGCAGCAGCAGCTTCAGCTGCGGAATGCAGGATTCATCACGCCCGGTTTCCAGCGCCAGATCTGCCAGCTGTTTACGGTGGTCAAAGGCGAAAATGCACAGCTCCGGCCACGCCTGGCGGCGGCTGGTGACGCGATGGAGATGGTTGAGGCGAGCGTCGATATCCGGACGCGGGACCGATTCTGCTCGCGACAGATAGTCGTCAAGTTCGGCTTTGGTTGGCATCGCGGGCGCGCAGCCGTGGCGTGAAACCACCAGCGCGCCGCAGGCGTTAGCGTAGCGGCAGGCCTGCTCCCAGCCTTCATCGTTAAGCCAGCCGCGCAGCAGGCCGGACATAAAGGCATCGCCCGCGCCCAGGACGTTAAGCACGTCTACGCGTACGCCCTGCTGCAGCGGCACGCTATCCCAGCTGTCGGGAATAGCGCCTTCCAGCACCACGCAGCCCATCGGACCGCGCTTGCAAACCAGCGTCGCTTTCGTGGCGTTACGCACGTTTTTCAGCGCGGTCAGGGTATCGGTGCTGCCGCCGGCAATATGAAACTCTTCTTCAGTACCGACCACCAAATCGAACAGATGCAGGACTTCCTGCAGTTGGCTGGTCACCTGGCCGGATTCAATGAAACGCGTTTCACCGTCACCTAAAGAGGTTAAACCCCAAAGCACCGGACGATAGTCGATATCCAGCGCGGTGCGCAGGCCGTGACGGCGTGCGTACTCCAGCGCCTTCAGCACCGCTTCGCGCGTGTTGGCGTGCGAAAGGTGGGTGCCGGTTACCGCCAGCGCCCGGGAAGAGGCGATGTACTCTTCCTTAATATCTTCTGGCGAAAGGGCCATATCGGCGCAGTTATCGCGGTAAAAAATCAGCGGAAACGTCTCCTGATCTTTAATCCCCAGCATCACTAACGCCGTCAGGCGCTGCTTATCGGTGATCAGATATTCGGTATCGACGCCGGCGCGGCTCAGAGTTTCGCGTAGAAAACGGCCATTATGCTCATCGCCCACGCGAGCGAGCATTGCCGATTTTAATCCCTGAATGGCGGTGCCGAAGGCGACGTTGCCGGAAGAGCCACCCAGGTATTTAGAAAAACTGGCGACATCTTCCAGCCTCGCGCCAATCTGCTGGGCATAGAGATCGACTGCCACCCGGCCAATACAGATGACGTCGAGTCGCTTTACTGCTGCATTCATAGCTAGGGTTTCCTTTTGCATTTCTGCTGTACGGAAGAGTCGGACTGCCGACAGCGTCTCCGAAAACAGCCTGAGGGTTATTGGTTACCCTTAGTTTGAGAAATAAATATTTCATTTGCAAACTAGATCGAAATTAAAAAACCAAAAATGTGAGGGATATACCACTATGCCGCGCTGAGCCTCATTCTGCCTCGGATCCTGGGCTGCGGCTGAAAGTTGAACTAAAGCCCGCTTAGATGCGGTCTTTACCTATGATTTTTAAGGGGATATTAAGAGGTGGGCCGCGTAATTTGCGCGTTATCCCGTATACAGGATGCGAATGAAACGGGTGAAATGCATAGAGAGTTTGATCCCTCTCGCAAAATGAAATATTTCTTCTGTATTTCTATTTAATGAAAAAAATGTTTGCCTATAATCCAAAAGTATTCCAGTGACGTTAACGATTTTCCTGACTCATCGCTTGTATCGCTGCGCAAGGCAAAACGCTAACCCACACGCAAATACTGAATAATAAGGATTGGGCAACATGGGCAAACTGAGACTGACAATGGCGCAGGCGCTGGTGAAGTTCCTGGATAACCAGTACCTGGAAGTCGATGGCGAAGAGCATAAGTTCGTCAAAGGCATCTTTGCTATCTTTGGCCACGGCAACGTGCTGGGAATGGGCCAGGCCCTTGAACAAGATAGCGGTGAAATGCGGGTCTATCAGGGGCGTAACGAGCAAGGGATGGCGCATGTCGCCACCGGTTTTGCCAGACAGTCCCTGCGTCGTCAGATTATTGCCTGTACCTCCTCCATTGGCCCTGGTGCGGCGAACATGATTACCGCCGCCGCCGCCGCCACCGCTACCGCCAACCGTATTCCGCTGCTGCTGCTGCCGGGCGATGTCTTTGCTACCCGCCAGCCTGACCCGGTGTTACAGCAAATTGAACAG
>RRZU010356732.1_pt1 | contig 10269 bp, 7 predicted proteins | sample 2165561 | NCBI WGS metagenome assembly RRZU01 (sample SAMN10456909, study PRJNA506462) | wastewater metagenome | isolation source: wastewater sludge | place: USA: Moscow, Idaho | reverse complement strand
GGGTGTGTCAAGAGTTTTGTGTAAATCGATTCAATAAGCAACATCGTATTGCTGCATAAGCTGAGACATCCTGTCGTCCATGAGCAGCTGGTTCCGGACCATCGCCCAGTTTGCGACGTGACGACCCTTCCATTTTTTATAGAGCTCTTGGATGCGTAGGTAGAAAATCTTGAAGACTGCATCCTCGTTGGGGAAAGCGCCTTTCTTGGTCACCTTGCGGAAGCTAGAGTTGACGCTCTCGATGGCATTGGTCGTGTACATGATCTTGCGCACGGCACTGCCATAGTTATAGAGCTGCTCGACGTGTGAGAAATTGTTTTCCCATACGCTGACCGCGCCTGGATAAGCCTGCCAGTCGGTCTTGAACTTCTCGAATTCCTGACGGGCCTGCTTGACGTTGATGGCACCATAGATGAGCTTCAGCTGCTTCGTGAATGCACTCCACTGCTTGCGTGGGATGTAGCGGATGGAATTGCGGATGAGGTGTACGATGCAGCGCTGAACCGTGGCATGCGGGAATACAGCCTTGGCGCCTTCCTCCAATCCGCTCACGCCATCCATGGACAGGATGCCAAGATCCTTAACGCCGCGAGCCCGCAGCTCGTCGAAGATCTGCATCCAGGCATGCTTGCTCTCCGTCTCGTTGATCCAGAGGCCAAGGACATCCTTGCAGCCGTTGACGTCATAGGCAAGCATGACATAGACGGCCACCTGCTGGACGCCATACTCCGTGCGCAGCGATACGTAGATGCAGTCGACGAAAGCAAATGGATAGAACGACTGGAGCGGACGATTCCGCCATGCCTCGACCTCTTCCATGACGCAGCCTGTGATGGTGGAGATCTGTTCATGTGACATCTGGAAGCCGTAGATGTCTTCGATGGTTGCAGCGATGTCGCGTTGGCTCATGCCACGGGCATACATCGCCAGTACCTTGCCCTCGATGGACGAAACGTCGCGCTGGTGCTTCTTGATGATCTGCGGTTCAAACGTACTCTGGCGATCCCTAGGGACGCGGATAGGAACCTCGCCCAGAGAGGTCTTGAGCGTCTTGGATGAATAGCCGTTCCGGACATTGTCACCGTCTTCGGAGCGCTCATGCTTCTTATGGCCGAGATGATTTTCCATCTCACCTTTGAGCATGGACTCAAAAATGGGGCCAAAAATCTGCTTCAGGACGTCCTGTACGTCTTCCGCGCTCTTGATGTCGTAGTTGTTGAGGATTTGCTGAGCAATCTGCTCGCCTGGGGTAGTTGGTGGAGTTTTACACTTTGCCATTCTGTTACCGTCCTTATCTTTGTTTACCCCAGTATGGGGCATAAAGTAGATTCATGCAATACCGATTTACACAAACTATTTTACACTCCCCAAATTTCTCAAATCGACCATGTTGTGTATCTATAGTATAATAAATGCACTAAACTCTTTTCGAACTCTTGTGCTCTTGTTAATTGCTTTGTTTCAGTAGTAAGTGCCTCCGTAGCTTGGCTTTCCTTATTTCTTTTTGCAAATAAGGTCTGCATATCATCAAGTAGATTGGAACCAGCCATACCGGTTACCGCACTACCGTATCCGATTTGACCAATCCCTACTGCCGATATACCTAAAGAAGCCCCTGCCGCTAACGTGTCCGTTCCTATAGGTGCGTAAAGAGCCAGTGAATCTAAACCATTAAAGGAGTTATCGATGCCATCGTTAATCCCTAATTGTTCTGCATAAGGGGCCGTTCGATTACTTAAAGCAATATAATAGGCCAACTTATTCATCATCTCATGTTTATTAGGAAAACACGACTGTTTATAATTAATAATATCCGCTAGTAATGCCATTTGGTCATAATGATTCAACCAATTTTCTTCTGTAGCAATACTCGAAACGGCTCCTCCAACATCATGCCCGAGTGTTCGCCCGATAACAAAACTTGCCAATTTATGTAATTCTGGATCTTGTATATTAGCCAGCGATGTTTGCAATGCTTCATTGCTCGTAGCACTTAACATACCGGACGAAACGCCTTGCCCCGACATCCCCGATAAGACACTCCCTAAAGCGCCATGAAGAAGTAACTTATAGGCACCGCCCTCTTCCCATTTTTTTGCCTCTTGTAAATACGCTTCTGTTACTTTTCCTAGTCCTAAAGGATTTAATGCTGTGCCTTTATCAGTAGATAAGTTGAATCCACCGGAATATCAACACAAATTTATTATTGATTTTATTATATACCAATCATTCTTTCTTCTCAATAAAATATTTATAAAATTGATAATATTTCAATCTGAATTATCGACCCAAAAATCTAAATATATCTATGACGCTATACCGATATATCTCATATTCCTACCTATTTTTATAATGTTTTAAGCAATTACGACTACACAAAAAATAAGGTCTGAGCAATTTTTTCTCAGACCTTATTTTTCAGTAAAGGCAATTACATTGCAGTTTGCCTTTGTTAACGTTACATCTTATCTTTATAAAGGTAATAATACGCTATGCTATTATTTTATTTACGAGTGGAGCAACGATCCAACAGGTAAGCAACGCCTACGAACGGGATACCACTGCGTTCACCCAAACCAACTTCACAAGTGGAGCTGGAGCTTACGCCTAAGGTGCAACCATATTCCTTAACTTCAGCAGCTAAGTCTTTCGTAGCAGCGTGGTTCAATTCCGGAGTGAAGAAGCCTTTCTGACCGGCGAAACCGCAGCATGCAAAGCTCTTAATGTTGAATACTTTGTCCGTGCAAGCACGAGCTACTAATTCGATGTATTTATCTTTGCCCAATACCTTAACTTTACACTGTTTGTGAACCATAACCGTTTCATTGCATTTTACAACGTTGAGGTCCGGCAAGATGCTGTACAAGAATTCAGAAATATCAAGGATTTTCAAACCTTTAATATGTTTGAATGCATGGTTGAAGCAAGCACTGTGATCAATAACGATTGGGTACAAGCCACCTTCGGAAGCCTGCATCAAAGCGGCCTTCAAATCAGCCAAAGCCTGTTTGTCGATGTCTTCGTAGTTTTCGAAGCTCAAGCCACAGCAGAGATTTTCAATGTGCGGCGGGTAGATTACGTTGTAACCAGCCTTGTCACACAAGCTTTCGAATACCTGCTGCAAGCTGCGCGGATCGTCATAGCCCTGGTTCGGACGGAATGCACGGTTAGCACAGGTGCTGAAGTATACAACGTTCTTATGATAATTCGGGTTACGTTTGTTGCTCAATTCGTACGGGTTAGCCTTCGGCATGGTCGTCGGCATGTACGGAGTTAAGCCCGTCAATTTATGAGCATCAGTACTAATCTTAGCCAACAAAGCTTTCGTAGCAATCTTACCAGCTACGCCACCCAAGGTGGTACCAACCTTAGCAGCCTTAATGGTGGTGCTGAAGTTATTGTAAATAGCATGAGCCAATGCAGTGCCCTTCGGGTCAATCTTACGCATGGAAATTGCGATTTGAGCCGTATCAATGCCTAACGGGCAAAGCTGAGAACACATGGAGCAAGCTGCGCAAGTGTCTACGCCATAGTATTCGTAGCCTTTCTTCAATTCAGCAGCCATTTCCGTGTTGCCTTCTTTTAAGAGGCGCTGTTCTTCACGGAGCAAAGAAATACGTTGACGCGGAGTCAAGGTAAGGTTGCGGCTCGGGCAGTTCTTTTCACAGAAGCCACATTCCATACACATGTTGAACAACGGGTCGATTTCGCTCATGGCTTTCAAGTTTTTCTTGTAGATGTTCGGGTCATCAGTGATGATAACGTCCGGGTTCAAAATACCGGTCGGGTCAAAGATTTCCTTAACCTTGCGGTTAACGGCATAGGCTTTGTGACCCCATTCCAATTCAACGAACGGTGCAACCATGCGGCCAGTACCATGTTCGGCTTTAATAGAGCCTTCAACACCGGCAGTGCGTTCAGCCATTTCTTTAACCAAAGCACTGAAGTTATCCATTTCACGTTTGTCGTTGAAGTCCGGTGTGATGATGAAATGAACGTTACCGCTCAAGGCATGACCAAAGATAATGCCGCTATCTACGAAATCGTATTTGTGGAACAATTCCGTAATCATTTCAATACCAGCGGTGAAGTCTTCAATTTTGAAGCAAACGTCTTCGGTGATAACCGTAGTACCGCTACGACGTAAGCCGGCAGCGATCGGCAACAAGCCTTTACGGATTAACCACCATTTATCGTATTCAGCAGCTTCTTTGGAGTACATGCTCGGAATAACGGTCGGAATGTCTTTCAACGCATTCTTGATGAATTCCAAGTTCTTGTCCAATTCAGCTTCATCATTGCTTTCGGACTGGAACAAGATGCAGCTCGTGCCTTCCGGAATACCACGAACGAAGTCAGGAACTTCCGGCAACTGCTGAACGCTCTTCAAGGACAAATAGTCCATCATTTCAGCGGCTACAACTACGTCACGGGACATACCAGCCAAGGTTACTACGGCGCGGGATGCGTCGTTGAGGTTGCCATAGAAGGCAAGGCCGCAACCTTTGAATTTAGCGTTTTCTACGCAGTTGTAAGTGATTTCACTTACGAAGCCCAACGTACCTTCACTACCTACGAACAAGTGGTTCAAGATATCAACTACGTCTTCGAAGTCTACCAAGGAGTTGATGCTGTAACCAGTGGTGTTCTTAATTTTGAATTTACGCTGAATTAAGTCAACTAATTCTGGGTCTTTCATGATGCCTTCGCGCAAGTCAAGGATCTGTTTTACCATGTCAGCGCGTTCAGACATGAAGCGACGAACGCTGTCCTTATCGCCCGTATCCAAGATGAAACCATCAGCTAATACAACGCGAACGGAACGAATCGTCTTGTAGGAGTTCTGAGCCGTACCACAGCACATACCGCTGGAGTTGTTATTGAGAATACCGCCTACCAAAGCAGTGGTCAACGTAGCCGGGTCAGGACCGATTTTCTTGCCGTACGGAGCCAACTTTTCGTTAGCATCGCTACCGATAACGCCACAAGCTAAACGAATAGCATTGCCGTTTTCCAATACCTGAGCGTATTTGAAACCGTCGTTAGCAACGATTAATACGTCTTCAGAAGAACACTGACCAGACAAAGAACTACCAGCCGCACGGAACGTAATCGGCGTGCCACAAGCGTTAGCTAAGTGGATTAATTCCACAACTTCCGCTTCGTTGTGCGGTTTTACAACGACTTTCGGCAAATAGCTGTAGCAGGAAGCATCCACCCCATAGGCGTACCGACGTAAGTAATCGGTATACACGCGACCAGGGCAAATTTTTTCTGCTTTGGATGCGAACTCGTCATAATTTTTTTTCATAAATGTACCCATAATTAGGACCTCCCGTGATATCTTACACTGCACACATGTACAGAGATAATTGATTAACTGATGTCGAAATTAGAATAACATATTACTAGAATAATGTAAATTCATCATTGGCCTATGAGTTATTTACATACATGGTTTGACGCTTTTTTGACGGTAGTCTGTGCATTCCTGTACAGTTGGACTTTATTCAAAATTACACGAAACGAATAAATCTAATTTTCTCACCTGTCAATATGCTTTAATGTAATACCACCGTATAACCGGTAAGTATGAACTCTAGTATAGTTTACAGGAATAATCTACTACAGATAGTATTACGATTATTTATGAAGCTGTTCTATTTTACATTCTATGCATTACAAGGTATAATAAGATAATACCATTTTGATAATGAGAAGGAAGGTGACCCTATGGCAAATGCATTGGGCCAACATTTATTGATTGATTTATACGCCTGTTTAGAATCGGTGGTTTCTTCACCCCTTGTAATTCAGGAAAGCGTAACCAACGCAATGGAAGCCACTTTGCAACCTATCGATGAAATTAGCTGTCAAGTTATTGATAACGAAGTAATATTAATTGCCGTTTCGGCTCGTTGCCACGTAGCCGTACATGCGTACCCGGAAATGGGCTACGCTGCTGTAGACATATACACATTCGACATTCCGATGCAAACTACGCTGATTATGCGTGAATTGAAGCAAGCCTTTGGTGCTGAACGCGTGAAAGCTACCAGCGTCAACCGCGGTGATTTTGGTTCCTTACGTGACATGAAGCCTCGTAAGAAAACCTCCCTTTCCGCGCTAGCTCGTGTGACCCGCACCCGTACCCGTTTAAAACAGACTGGTACGAAGCTGAAAACTACGGGCGCTAAGGTGTTCAAAGTCATTGCTAATAAAAAGTAAGCTACCGATTGTTAGCATCTCTTTTCAAATTACATATACCAACAACAAAACCCTCGAGCTTCCGAAGTTAATCGGTCTCGAGGGTTCTTTCTATGTCTGTTCAATTTTGAAAAGCTGTCTGTTTAATTGGGACTAACCGCCCCGCTACTACAGGCAGTTTATTTTACAATAACGTGTCTACGGCAATGTTGAGGATAACTTCACTCGGATCCGCGCAAAGATAATCGGCGCCGGCTGCTTCCAGCTCTTCTACCGTGCCATAGCCATAGGTTACCGCTACGGCCTTGCAGCCATGTAAATGCGCCGCTTCCATGTCGTACTTGCGGTCCCCAACCATGTACCAACCGGTAATGGACTTCTTCGTGCGGTTCTTGCCCATTTCGCGAAGCTCATCCAACGCTTCTGCCAGGATGTCTTCCTTGTGCACCACGCCGCGCTTCTGGTCTGCCCCTTTGATAACGTCAAAATATTTCGTCAAATCAAAATGGTCCAAAATTTCACGCGCCAAATGCTCCGGTTTAGCCGTCGCAACCGCCACATACGCGTTCGTTTGACGCAACGTCACCAACATGCGGTCCACATCAGTGTACACCTTGTTTTCAAATTTCCCTACCGTTTCGTAACGTTCCTTGAAATAGCAATAGGTTTCAGCCGCTTCATCAGCCGTCATGCCGCAATGGTCCTGCAAGGAATCCACAATGGGCGGTCCGATGAACAACTGCAACGTTTCTTCGTCAGGAATAGGCACGCCCTTCTTCTCTAAAGCATAGCGAACTGATTTCAAAATACCTTCGGCAGAGTCGGTTAATGTGCCGTCTAAATCAAATAATACTGAAATCATAGAATCTCCCTTCTACATATCTTTAAATCGATAGCATTTTATGGTACACTATAGATAGAAAATTTTCGTTATAGTTGACGTATGGCGAACAACATCAACCTATGTCAGCATTCCTTAGCCGGTGAAATAAACGGCCTGAATCTAAATATAACGATATATTTATTATACTTAAAACAATGATTAATTGACAAGCAAACTAACTAAAGAACATGATTCCTAAGGAGGATACATATGGATTTCGAAGATCAGAAATTTCCTGATTCTATTTTGGACAAATACACTAAAGTCTGTACCTGCCGCAGCATTAGCCGCAAAACGATTAAAGAAGCTATCAACGACGGCTGTGACACCATCCCAAAAATTCGCGAACGCACCGGTGCCGGCACCGGCTCCTGCGGTGGTAAAAACTGCGGCGTGCGTATTGTGAAATTACTCAAGGAAATGGGAAAATTATAATACGGCCTATCGATTTGATGGCCGCAGATTAAAACACTATAATATAAGTAGAAAGACAGCAAACGATTAGAGCCGTTGGCTGTCCGTTACTCGAACTGCAACTGAGCCCACACCGTTATAACGGCGTTGGGCTTGTTGCTTTTATACGCTACTGTAAAAGTAGGTCTAGTAGATGTCGGAGCCATTTTGCAATGGACTCCAGGGGATACAAAAAGACGATGCCATGAAGCATCCTCTTTGTGCATTAAGAATAACTCTTTACGGCAAGGTAACAATGTCCCCCAGCACGTTTCCGGCGTCTTTAATTTTCTGTTCGTTACCCATTACGCACACGTGGTTGTCTTTCATAACCGCGTCGATAACGTCAGCTAAGCCACGAATGTCTTTCGGCTGGCACGCAATAACTTCCTTGCGGAATGCTACGGCAGCGTCTTCGTCGCCTTCGCCAAAGTAACGGCCCATGGCTTTCGGGCCACGGAGCGACGGCGTCATCGGCGTATCCAAGGTGCTCATGGTACCAATGATGTACTTGCGCATTTCACGGTCTGTAATTTCAAAGTTGCGGAGATAATCACCCAATTCGTCATAGACGTTAAGAGATTCCGTCAAATTCGGGTCGCGATAGCTGCAGAATACCATGTTGCCATTGTTATAGAAGTTAGCGAACGCACCATACGCACCGCCCTGAACGCGGATGCGAATCCACAAGTATTCATAGCGCAAGATGGTTTCCAAAACGCTCATGGCGCCGCAGTGATTGAAGCCATGGTCTTTGAAATTACCACCCTTAGCAACGTACTGCACTTTACCGGCCGTTACGATACCTTGGTTGCTGTAGTCCTTAGTCATCTTCAAGACACCCGTCGGAACGTCAGCTACCTTCCAGGTCTTAAGGGCCGGCTTCAACAAATCAGCGAATGCTTTGTATTCCGGTTCTTCACCGACGAACATGACATTCAAGTTATTAGCACGGAACAATTTCTTCGCAACGGCATCAACCTTTTCAGCCAAGTCTTTTAAGGTTTCCGGCTTTTCATCAATCTTAGCGAGCTTTTCAAAGTAACCCATAGCGTCCTGATCCTTGAACTTCGCTACGTCAGACACCTGCGCCATTACGCGAGTGGACACGATAGTATGACCACGACGGAACGCTTCCGTAGCCCATACAGCCTTGGATTCCTTAATCAACTCGTTGAAACGGGTCGTATCCGAGAACTGCGTGTCGTTGATGATTTCACCAAGCAAGGCAATCAACTTATTCAACTTCGCATGTAACGCTTTAGCACGGAACACGAACAACGGCTTGTACGCATTGCGATCATTGAAACGACTTACGGCTACTACATCAGAGCTGAATCCGCCTAAATGGAGGTTCAATTCATTAGCCAAGGCCACATAGCTATGTTCCTTCGTGTCCATACGGCTCAACACGTCGCTCAATACCTGCGCGTAGAACACTTCCTCTTCAGTGAGGCAGGACATATCAAAATAGAACGCTGTGTAGTTGATACCCTTCGCAGCCGTCGGGATGAAATGAACACGGGTGCCGTCCCAGTCTTCCTGGCGGCGTTCGATATGTTCTACTTCCGGCGACAAATCGGACAACTCAAGAAGCGGAATCGTCGCTAATGCTTCTTCCGAATCCGGCGCTTCCTGGCGTGCTTTTAATTTCTTAGTCTGTTCAACGATGGCGTTCACTTCGTCAGTAGACAATTTAGCCTTTACATCAGCTAAGTACTTGCGTTCAGCGGCTTCCTTGCGTTCCTGCAAGCCCTTTTCCGGCACAACCGACACAAGTGCTTTATGGTTATTGGCGAGCAAGCATTTTTCGATTAAGCCTTCGAACAAGCCGTTCTGCAAGCCTTCGCGAATGGTTTTCAAATCTTCTTCGTAATGCAAGAGCGCAATAGGATCGCGGTCATAAATCCAGCCATCCATTACACGAATGCCATAGGCCAAGCCGATAGGACGACCACCGAAATCAGCTTCACGAAGCGCGAATTCAGTGCTGTTCAAGGATGCTTCCAAGAGCACCTTATCTAAGCCGTCAGCTACCATTTTACGCAATTCGCGGTCTACTACCGTCTGCAATTCAGCCTGCTTGTCCCCATCGGAACCGGCTACGGAAATGGACCAAATTGGCTGACGGAGACTATCTAAATAGTAACCGCTTACATCATGACCGATGCCGGCCTTAACGAGGGCTTCCTTCAACGGTGCTGCGGACGAATTCAACAACGCGTGCGTCAAAATTTCGAAAGCCAAGTTTTCCGCCGTAGACAATTCCGGCATAACGAAGGTATACGAATGAATGGCCTTGCCCGCTTCTTCTTCGTCACTGCCAATGTTGTACGGATAAACGGCTACCTTACCATGGCTGAACGGCGCCTGGAGCTTGATTTCAGAATCTACTTCAATAGCATCGAAGCCACTTAAGTATTCTTCGTCGATGAACTTCAACTGCGCTTCAATATCCATCTGGCCATAGAGGAAAATGTAGCTGTTGGACGGATGATAGAACTTGTGGTAGAAATCCTGGAACCCCTTATAGGTCAAATCCGTAATGTTATCCGGATTCCCGCCGGAATCTACGCCGTACGTCGTATCCGGGAATAACTCGTGCATCATGTGCGTTTCCAACACGGAATCGCCGGACGAGTACACGCCTTTCATTTCATTATATACGACGCCTTTGTACGTCAATTCGTCGGCCGGGTCGTTCAATTCATAATGCCAGCCTTCCT